>Ga0209382_10005576_pt1 | contig 16375 bp, 11 predicted proteins | sample SoiMetdeltSBSDD5_FD_187599 | JGI IMG/M metagenome (GOLD analysis project Ga0209382, IMG submission 187599) | Bulk soil microbial communities from a Populus tree surrounding site in Tennessee, USA - Soil MetaG P. deltoides SBSDD5 (SPAdes) (version 2) | ecosystem: Environmental > Terrestrial >...
CCAGCGCGATCGAGGTCGCCGATCCCGCGATCGCGCTGGTGGTCGGCGGCAACGTTCGCGCGGTCGCGCCCGGCATCACGAGCCTGCGATTGAGCCTCGGCCCGGCGTCGGCGACGATGCTGGCGGGCGTGCAGCAGCGCGTCGGGTCACTCCGCTTGATCCGCGACACGATTCGGATCGACGCGTTGATGGACACGACGACGATCGTTCCCCTCGCGCACGACAGCCTTGGTTCGCCGATCGCCAACCCGGCGCTCGCGTACGACGTCAGCGATCGCAACGTCGCGCGGTTCGCCGCCGCGCGGACGCTCGAGGCACTACAGCCGGGAGCCGCGGTCGTGACCGTGCGCGATTCCGTGACGGGCATCTCGACGAGCGCTCCCCTGGTTGTGACCCAGGTGGTGACGGCGGTCGCTGTGACCCCGGCCGAGATCGTGTTCGACGCGATCGCCGACTCGATCGGTCTTGGGGCCACGGCGCGCGACCGGTTGGGCTCGGTCGTTCCCGGGACGAGCTTCGAGTACGCGGTCAGTGATACTGCGGTCGTGGCGATCGATTCACTAAGCCAACTCCGGGCCGTTGGTCCCGGGCAGGCGTCGGTCTCAGCGCGCGATCCAGTGACGGGAATCGTTGGGACGACGCAAGTGCGGGTCGATCAGATCGCGACCGGCCTCACGGTGGCTGTGATGTTCGACAACCCGATCATCACGTTGCCTGCCGGCGCACCGCTTCCCCTCTCGTGTCTCGCCGTGGACCGGAACGGCTATCCGATTGTGCGTGAGACGGCGTTCGTCACGAGTATGAAGGGGACAGTCACGGGTGGCGTTTGTTCCGACGCTACGGTTCGGCGTTCGGGATACGACACCTTGGTGTTCGCGATGGGCGCGGCGCAGGCGCGGGTGCCGGTGATAGTGGCGACCGCGCCGGACTCGGTCGGCGTCATTATGGTGGCTCAACCGCTACCTGATGTGGAACGGATTCGCTTCAGGGGTGAGGACCTCAATCATCCATCGATTCTTGCTTTGCGTCCGCTCGTCGAGGAAATCCTCGCGACATATGGGAATCCCGCAACGAACTTGGGGCGCGCGCGTGCCCTTCGGGATTGGATCGCAAGAACGGCGGTTCATCCTCATCCGCCGCTCCATCCGGACGGAAGCACCAGCAACATGACCGTCCTGCCCCCGGGCAAGACCTGGGCTGATGTGAACGCGTTGATCTACGCCCCGTCGCGCGATTCGTTGATCACCACGAACAACCAGTATTGGTGGAACGTGGGTTACGACGGGTATGCCATGCTCGACCGACTGCTTGGCACGCTCGATCCGGCCACCGGTGTCCGGGCGGATGACGGCATGATGGTGCGCGTGGCTAGCGCACGCTACCAGATTCGCGATCTCCAGACCTACCGCTACCCCTTCTGCACGTTCCAGACGATCATGCTGAACGCGCTTTGGGCTGCCGCGGGACTGCACGGGATGCTTGCTTCGACACTCGCCCACGATCCCGCCGTCGTCTTCATCCCAGAGTTGGGTCGTTGGGTGTATGAGGATCCGACCTTTAACGAGGAGTACGTCCTCGACGGCACAGGAGACCCCCTGTCGCCCGAGCGACTCTTGGAGCTCAGCTCAACCGGACGGGCGAGTAGGTTTGGCGCCGTTAAGGGCGTGCATCCTGATTTCGACGAGGAGATCTACATCGCGGGGCACTCCTACATCACCGAGCATCCCAACGGCATGGTGATCATGGGGAGTCAGCTCAACAGCCGGGTGGTCGGCATAGGTGGCTGGTCCACGCGCCTCGTGCAGATCGACGTCCCGCGCCTCGCCGAGGAGCCGGGGTTCAACAATCCGAACTCCTACGTGCCGGTCTCCGCAGGGGAAGCATTCCCTATGCTGGCCCCGACCCTCCAAGAACTGACGGCTGAAGACTCGGTGTTCGTCGTGCACCTTTCCTCGACGTTCCCGAATCATCAACGGTTCGAGCGACGACTGGTCGGTCAGAACTGGGAGAGCATCGGCGACGTCGATGTGCTGCCGGTCGGTGCTGCGCGCGTGGAGTATCGCAGCGTGGACGTGCTGGGAAGCGCCAGCGGTAGCGCGGTACTCGACGTTTGGGCGCCGCGAACGCAAGCCTTCGTACAATCGGCGCCTCTGGGGAGTCTCAGGGTCCAGGCGCTGTACTGGGTTTCGCCCTAGTACGACCGCAGCGCGGTTCGTATATTGATGGTCCCTCGAGGCGGCGAGAGCGTGCCGCAGCTCGACCGTTGTGAAAACTCTAGCAAAAGGGAGAAGCGGATCGCGTGGAGCCCTTGCCCAGCGATATCCGACACGAATCCTCCACCTCCACGGGCCCCTACCGTGCGGTGAAGTCCCGGCTGCGCTCCAGCTCACCCGAGCAGCGGCGTCTCGAGGACGCCACCCACTTGAAACTCAACGCCCCGGCGCAGGTGCGTCTGGGGCTGCAGCGCCGCGCACCTGCCAACCTGCGTCGCCACGTGCAGCGCGCCGTCATTCGGTTTTTGACACTCGTCGTCGCCGATCTGGCCGCCTTCGGCCTGATGCGGGCGTTGATTCGCGCCGTGCGAGACGGGGAGCTGCTCGGCTCGTGGTTTGCCGCCGAGCTGCGGAGCGCGTTGCCGGCCGGTTACCTGAATGGTTGGCAATTCGCCGCCGCGTTGTTTTTGGGTCTGATGGTGTTGGGGACTTACGGCCCCGGGGATCGGCGGCGCGACCATTGGCGACTGTTCTTGGCCTGCGCACTCGCCGGCGCGCTGCCGTTATGGATTCTGCTGTGGACGCGCGGACTCGACGTCGTCCTGCTTCAGTATGGGTTGACGGTCGTGTTGGTTTGGGCCGGCGTCGTCGCCGAGCGCCTGACGATCGACCGGCTCGTTGTGCGTGTGCGGAACCCGGAGCGTAATGCGGCCGACACGTTGTTCGTCGGACCCGCCCACGAGTGCAGCGCGGTCGCCGGAAGCCCGGCGTTCGGGCGTGCGTCGGAGTATCGCCCGATCGGGTTCGTGGACGTGCAGGCCCCTCCCGGCGCTGGGGCGCTCGGAACGATCGCGGACCTCCCGGTCCTGCTGGCGGCATCTGGGACCGAGGTGGTGGTGATCTGTGGTTTTCTTCCGGACCTGCAACTACGAGAAGTGGTTGACGCCGCGCTCGCTGCCGGCTGCCAGGTGATGTCGGTACCTCGGGTTGTTGAAGTCGCCGGCGTACATCCCACCACCGTGTGGCGTCAGGGTCAGGCGCTCGTCCAACTAACCGCGCCGAGTCTGCGCGGCCAGCAGCTGTTTGTGAAGCGCGCAATCGACATGGTTGGGGCCGCCATCGGCCTCATTCTGCTCAGCCCGGTGTTCGCGGTGCTCGCGGTGCTCGTGAAGCTCGGCTCTGCCGGCCCAGTCTTCTTTCGGCAGGAGCGGGTGGGACGAGGCGGACGTCTCTTCCAGATCATCAAGTTCCGGACTATGGAGGACGGGGCGGAGGGGAAGCGAGACGAGCTGCTAGCCCAGAGCGTGTACAAGGACGCTCGATTGTTCAAGATTGCGCAAGACCCAAGGACGACTCGGCTCGGCCGCTGGTTGCGCCGCACGAGCCTCGATGAACTACCCCAGCTGGTCAATGTGCTGAGCGGCGAAATGTCCTTGGTTGGGCCACGTCCGCCCCTGCCATCTGAAGTTGTTCTGTATGAGCAGCACCACTACACGCGTTTCGATGTCAAGCCGGGGATGACGGGCCCGTGGCAAGTAGCAGGGCGGAATGAGATTCGAGATTTCGAGGAGGTAGTGATGCTGGAGACCGAATACATCCGCCAATGGTCGATCTGGACTGACGTGGTGATTCTCATGCGCACGGTCGGAGTGGTAGCGCGCATGCGCGGGGCGCATTAGCCGCTCTTTCCGGCGTTGCCCCGGGGACCACTGTAGTACTCTCTGTACCACTCCACAAATCTTTGAATACCCTCTCGCATCGGCGTCCTGGGCGTAAAACCAGTGGCCCGCTCTAGACTCTCCACGTCCGCGTAGGTTGCGGCGACGTCGCCCGGCTGCATCGGCAGCATGCGCTTCTGAGCCTTCTTGCCCAGGGTCTCTTCAAGAAGGCTGATTACCTCCAAGAGCTCGACCGGCTCGTGGTTCCCGACGTTGTAAATCCGAAACGGCGCCATGCTGGTGCTTGGATTCGGGTCCTGATCGGACCAAGTCGGGTCTGGAGCGGGAATCACCTCCGTGATCCGAATGATCGACTCGACCACGTCGTCCACGTATGTGAAGTCCCGCTTCATTTTCCCATTGTTGAATACGTCTATCACGCGGCCTTCGAGAATTGCTTTCGTGAACTTGAAGAGCACCATGTCGGGCCGTCCCCAGGGTCCGTAGACTGTAAAGAGACGCAGGCCCGTTGTCGGTAGTCCGAACAAGTAGGAGTAGCTGTGCGCCATCAATTCGTTAGCTCGCTTCGTCACTCCGTACATCGACAGGGGATGATCTGCCCCGTGTTGGACGGAGAAGGGCATTTGGACGTTTGCTCCGTATACTGAGCTTGAGCTTGCATAGACTAGATGGGGCAGTTTGCGGTATCGACACTCTTCCAGGACCTGGAGGAAGCCCAGAACGTTGGAGGCGATGTATGCGTCCGGCCGCTCGAGTGAATACCGTACGCCCGCTTGGGCCGCAAGGTGAATCACTCGATCGAAATCGCAGCGGTCAAACAGCTGGTTCATTGCTTCTGGATCGGCAAGCATGGCGCGTACGAATTCAAACCTTCGCTCGCGCTGCAGGATGGCCAGACGGGACTCCTTGAGGCGGACATCGTAATAGTGGTTGACTGAGTCCAGGCCTACTACGTCATGTCCGTCCGCGAGGAGGCGTCTCGCGACATGGAATCCAATGAAGCCTGCAGCACCAGTCACCAGGATGCGCATCGCCAAACCTTAGTCAGGAGGGAAGCCTAGACGCGGGCCACTTGTCGCCGAGGAGGGCCCGATAGAGAGCTAGTGTCTTTTCAACCACAATCTCCACCGCGAACTCACGAACCGCGATCTCACGTCCCGTACGTCCCAAGCGTTCCCTAAGATCCGGTGACCTGAGGAGCCGCGCTATGGCAGCCGCAAGACTCTTGGAGTCGCGTGCCGGGACCAGCAGCCCGTTGATGCCCTCGCGGACGATCTCTCGACATCCGGGCACATCTGTCGTCACGATGGCTCGTCCGCAAGCCGCTGCTTCCAACAAGACCTTGGGCAAGCCCTCTCGATAGGCAGGGAGCACCACCATGTTAGCGCGTGCCAAGGTACTCGCCATGTCGGTATGATGGCCCCAACACTCGATTCCCTGGCGAGCCCATGCGTCCAGCTGCGTCGTGGGAATGCAACCCGGGTTGCCTGGATCGGAGTCACCCACTAGCACGAACCTGGCTTTGTGACCGGAGGCTCCGAGTACAGCCGCGGCCTCCACAAACTCCTTGACCCCTTTTTCCCACAGCATTCTTGCGGGAAGCATCACGACTGGGACGCCCTCCGGTTCCGGGGTTGGCCGGAAAACGTCGCAATCCACGCCTGAGCCGCGAATCAGCACGGCTTGTTCCGGCTGCACCATCCGCATTCGGACGCAGTCGTCGCGATCGTTGGGATTCTGGAAGATCGTCCGGCTGGTTGGGTCACCGAGTGCCAGTCGATACAACATAGTCACCAGGGGCCGTAGGGCACGCGCGTGCAATTCCTCTGACGAGAAGGTGTATGCCAGTCCGCTGACGGCGTTGACGATAGCCATTCCACCTACAAGTCGTGCAGCCAAGGACCCATAGATGATGGGCTTGACGGTCACGTGATGGACGAGGTCGGGACGCAGACGTCGATACAATCCGACGAGGAAAAGGAGCGTGCGGGCGTCGGTGAATGGATTCGTACCACTCCGCGAGATCGGAAGGCTGACGAACGCGAGGCCTCGGTCCCGGATCTCTCGAGCTTTGCCAGTGTCCCCAGCTACGATCGTGACTTCGGCACCTGCATCGCGCGCAGCGAGGGCTAGGGGGAGTCGGTGGGAGAGAAAGAACCAATCAGAGTTAACGACGAGGAGGAGGTGTGGAGGAGTCACGCGCTGACCGCAGAGGGCTGGAGCTGCTCGGTCATCCAGCTCTCGAACATCAGGGCGCACCAGAGCTGTTCCTGCCGATTCTCTCGTTCCGAGAGATGATTCTCCCACACCGGGCGCACCCGGTCGGGGTTCAGGAATCCCTGAGCGCGCAGGCTGCTGGCGGTGAGGAGATCTTCCGCCCAGTCTCGCATTGGCCCTCGCAGCCAGGCGCCGATCGGGACGGCAAACCCTGTCTTGGGCCGGTCGATGAGGCTCTTGGGCACGTGCTTATCGAGTACCTGCCGCAGGATCCATTTCTGCTGCCCGTTGCGGATCTTCATCGACAACGGGAGCCTCCAGCAGAATTCGGCGACACGGTGATCGAGAAACGGTACGCGTGTCTCGAGACTGACTCCCATGCTGGCCCGATCGACCTTGACCAGGATGTCGTCCGGAAGGTACGTCAGCCCGTCCGCCAACATCATTCGGTGGGTGGGGTCAAGGTTCGTCGCGTCAGCAATCAGCCCGGACATCGACTCCGCCGCATCGGTGCTCCCGAGTACTACGCTCTTCGGTCGATCCCAGATCGACATGATGGATGCCGGCGCGACGTTCGCGCTACCATTTGTGAGGAGGCCAGCCAGCCGGTGAATTTTGCTCCCCATGCGACGTTGGGCTACAATCGACGGGGCCAGTTTCCCCAGTTGTCCGAAGAGCCGATCCCACGTGGCGGGAGCTAGCGCGCCAAGGGTTCGGCCGATGAGGTTCCGGACAGGCCTCGGGCTTCGCAGCAAGGCGCGTGTGATGCCGGAGCCGAGAAGGTACCGGCTGTAACCCGCCAGCAATTCGTCCCCGCCATCACCAGATAGGCTTACCGTGACGTGACGCCGTGCCAGCGAGGATATGAGGAAGGTGGGAATCTGAGAGGAGTCGGCGAAGGGTTCGTCGTAGAGTGTCGATAACCGAGGGATGACCGCCATCGCCTCCGCGGGCGACACGTACAATTCGGTGTGATCAGTGCCGAGGTGTTGAGCAACTTTCTTAGCATCCTCAGCCTCATTGTATCGGGCTTCGTCAAAACCTATCGTGAATGTTCTGACCGGGCGCGTCACCTGGCCCTGCATGAGTGCTACGACCGTGGATGAGTCGATCCCACCAGATAGGAAGGCTCCCAGAGGCACGTCGGCCTCGAGTCGGAGGCGTACAGAATCCTTCAACAGGTCCTCGAGCTCCGTCGCCGCTTCCTCCACGGATCCCTGGAACGGGGACCCCACACTCCGAAGCGCTACGTCGGTCAGTGACCAGTAGGGCTCCGGGACCCGCTGGGAATCGGCGTTCGTTCCGCTCAGGGTCAAGACGCTCGCCGCGGGAAGCTTGCGGACGCCCTCGTAAATGCAGTAGGGCGTTGGGACGTAGCCGTAGCGCATGAACAGCCCCAGCGCGTCGCGATCGATGTTGTTCCGGAATGACGGATGGGCGCGTAGCCCCTTCAACTCTGATCCGAAGATGAGCGTTCCGCCGAACCGGCCGTAGTAGAGGGGCTTCTCGCCGAACCGATCGCGGGCCAGATGGAGCGTGTGCTCCTGCTGGTCCCACAAAGCGAACGCGAACATCCCGTTGAAGCGACGCAACGCATCATAGAGTCCCCACTGGGTTATTGCTGCGAGCATGACTTCGGTGTCGGAGCGACTACGGAACGCATGGCCGAGGGTCGTGAGTTCCTCACGGAGGGACCGGAAGTTGTATATCTCGCCGTTATAGACGATGACGTACCGGCGCGAGGCCGATTGCATCGGCTGATGGCCGAGGGGTGACAGGTCCACAACCGAAAGCCTGCGGTGTCCCAGGCCCACGCCGGCGGAGGGATCGACCCAAGTGCCGGCATCGTCCGGCCCGCGATGCTGCAGTGCGTCTGCCATGCTCCGGGCCATGGCGTGCATGTTCTCAGCGGATGCATCTCGCGACGGGGTGAGGAAGCCGGCGATCCCGCACATCAGGATTGCCCTCGATTACCCGAACGTGCCGACCGCAGAATTGCGGCAAGGCGGGGCGCGGTCACGCGCGTGTTATACTGCGCCTCGACCTTGCGACGACCAGCTTGACCCAGTCGGATTCGCAACGCAGGGTCCGACATCAGTTCATGGAACGCGGAGCGCCACTCGTGATCCGTCCGAGCGAGGAATCCATTAACTCCTTGCTCGACAAGCTGCCTGTTCACGCCGACGGGCGAAGCGATCACGGGGCGGGCGCAGGCCATGTACTGAATGAGCTTGTAGCCGCACTTGCCCCGCTCCCACGGTTCGTCTGGGAGGGGCATAATGCCGACATCGAAGCCGGCAATGTCATCGACCTCCGTCGCTTCCGACCAGGGATGAGCCTCGACCCCAGTGCCTGCAAACGGCACGTCCCGAGCCCCGACGATCACCAGCCTGGCCCTGCCGGCGTTGAGGAGGTCGGTGAGTGCCGGTTTGATTAGCGAGAGATACCCGACAGTCCCGGGTGACCCGATCCACCCTACGGTCAGACCGGCGCCGCCGCCTCCAGCCGTCACGGCGTACCGATCGATGTCCACCACAGTTGGCAGGAACTCGACTCGTCGCGCGCCGGCCGCTCGGGCTCGGTCGCCGAGATAATCATTGCCGACGACAACGACCGCGGCCCTCTTCATCACCTCATCGATCTTCCTCCCCAAGAAGAGACGAACGACCGACTTGCGATGCAACTCGTATCGATGATAGATGGCATCGTCGTAGTCAACGACATAGGGCATCCGTAGGCCCGCAAGCAAGCGCTCGCCTAGCGCCGGGAGCCATGGGAAAAGCTCATACTCGACCCAGATCAAATCAAAGGCCGGCGCATGCAAAAGGTGGAAGAGTCGAAGGAGGTAGGCCGCAGCAACTCTTCCCAATCGAGGTGATCGTCCGACGTACAGATCTTCCTGGTAGGAATCAGCAAAGAACGGGAAAACGGTGATCTGTAACCCCTGCGACCGGAGGTACGGCAGGTATTGATAAGCACGAAGGCGGCTGCTTGCACCTGGAAGTCCGTAGCGCGTCAGCATCAGGATCTTCACGTGTTATCCAGTCGCGAAGACACGAACCTGCGTGGCAGTGCGCGCCAGAGGAGCGCATACCCCTTCATGGTGTCGAGCAGCTGCGATGGAGATCCGCGAATGATCGCGAGGACGGCACGTGAAACAGGTTCGATAAAAAGGGTACCTAATGTCAGAATGGTCGCCGACCATCGGTTGAAGTGCTTGTATGCGTACTGGATGCGACTCCGAAGTGAGTAGAACAAGCGTGTTGGTTTCACTTGATCGGTGGCGCCTCCACCTCGGTGATATGCCTGCTCCTCGCTCAGGTAGAAAGTACGCCAGCCAAGGGCCTGCGCGCGCAAGGAAAGGTCCACTTCTTCGAAATACACGAAGAAACGCTCGTCGAACCCACCCAGAGTTTCAAATAGTGAGCGCCGAACGAGGAAGAACGCCCCCATGACCTGGTCCACTTCCCGACTGTCTCGGTGGTCCCACTCAACCATGAAATGCGGTGGGAACAGCCGCGGCAAGGCTCGGTCAAGGCCAAACATCTTAGCAAAGAACCGCCCCGTGGTGGGAAACCGCGCGCAAGTCTGTGAGACTCGCCCATCGGCATCGACCAACTGGATTCCCAGGATTCCTATGCGGCCGTGCTCCTGTCGGCTCATGAAGGCCACCGCGCCTGACAACGCACCAACGGACAGACGCGTGTCCGGGTTCAAAAACAGCAGGTAGTCGGCTGCGGAACGCTCCGCCCCCTGGTTGCAGGCCGCGGCGAACCCTCGATTCCGTAGATTCTGGATGAGGACAACGGTTTGGCCGACATCACGCAGGTCGTCTACCGAACCGTCCGTCGATGCGTTGTCAACCACGACGGTTCGATGCAAGTCAACGCCGTTTCGGCTCACCGCGATGATGGAGTTCAGGCACTCACGAAGCTCTGCGCCGGTGTTCCAGTTGACGATTACGATGTCAATGGAAGGAACCGTCATGCTCCGCTTCCAAACGGTGGCAACCCATTCGATCGAGCCTTCGTAAGCAATGTCTTGAACTGGCCTTCGCTCAGGATTCCGAAGAACAGGACCGCGTACGTCACAAATTGAAGCCACATTGAAAGGAGTGTGAAATACATGTCCTGAAAGCCTTGCATGATAAGGGGAAACAATGATAGCGCGAACAGAAAGACGTAGATGGCGTGCGGATTGCGAATCGTCGCCCGACGATACAAGAGCGAGTGAAGGAATCCCAGGACGAACAATGCGACCCCTCCGCCTAGGATGCCGAAATCCTTGATATAGGGTTGATGAACCGTGTAGACGTTCGATAGCATCGGTACGTCGACATACGGCTGCACTACGGGCGCCACCGTGGCGTGGAACCCGAGGGCGTGGAGTACCGCAAAAACGGATCGAAGGGAATTTACGCCAACGTCGACTTCCGGGCCCCGGTTGTCTAAGAAAGTGCTCAGTGAGGGGATAGGAGCCAGGACATAAGTCAGAAACGATTCGCGCATCGTCGCCGAGTTCTCGCGAAGCGTGCTGCCTAGGCTTCCACCCTTTCCGAGCGCGAGCCCCACCACGGCGAACAACACCAGGGACAGCGCCACAAGGATGGTCGCCGTCCTGGCTGGAGTCCTTGCCCGTAGCACCGTGGGAATTGCCAGAACCACAATGATCAACGTGAGAACGGGCCCGCGCCCCGAGGACAAGATGCCAAACGCAAGAGCGATCATCAGGGTGACACCCGCAACCAAGCGTGGAACAGCCGGTGTTGCGAGCCCGTGTCTCTTCAGGATCATGATTGCCGCCAGCACGTATGCGGGGCCCAGGAAATACTGCGTGATCCCGAAGCCACCGGTCTCATCAGGGACTATGCTGACTGCGTAGCGCAAGTTGATGAACGGCTGATCGAAGGGCCCAGCGGCCGCGAGCTCCTGAGCGCGTCGGGCATAAAGGATGAGGCCCCAGGCCGCGAGCACGGCGAGAAGGGAGATCGCCCATATGCTGGGTAACGTGCCATCCCGAAGATGGTTACGAGCGAGGTGCGGAACGTGACCATACGACGCCACGAACGCACCCATGCTAAAAAGAGCGACACCGGCGACGAGGATGATGAGAGTTCGGTCGGAGACTGGTGCGAACATTCCTTCCGTGAGCCAAAGGAGTGCAAAGACGGTGAACCAGAGTGCAGCTTGAAGGAAGCCGGGGTACATCACGTCGCGATGCAGAAGGTAGTTGGCACCAACGAGACAAGCCGCGAGCAACGCAGCGAGGAACGCCATCGGTGCTACTCCTGGCGGATGGTCAACCGGCTCGTTCCGGCTCTCGCACAATTACGCCATGGCCGATCGCCACGGCCCGGCGCCACACCAGCAGGGCGAAGGGAAAGATCAATATCACGGTGAGCAGGACCCTGTGCAACGGGGATCGAAAGAGAAGGCCCGCTGCCAGCATCGGCGTCAACGCTGCGAAGAGGGTGAGATCTGCCAGCCTCTCCGACGTCGGCGTTCGCAGGTCTCTACGTGCGTACCACGACAGGAGCAAGAGGTCGAGCGTCGTTCGGGCACCCCACGCGATGGCAGCACCCGTGATTCCAAACTGCCGAATGAGCCAGATCATCAAGACCAAGTAGATCGGGGCTTCAAGCAGGTGGATCTTCGCCGTCGTTTCGGAACGTCCGACTCCTTGCAACAGAGCGAAGGGCAAGGCCGCGAGGCTGTTCATGAAAACCCCGACCGTCAGCCAGCGCAGTGCGGTCGTGCTTTCGGCGGCGAAGGTGGCGCCGAGCCAGAGTCTGAGTAATTCCGGCGCGAAGGTGATCACCACGAATGCGATGGGATACATGCTGAGAAAAACGGCCCAAAGGCCCATTCGAAACAACTTGACCATCCGTCCCGGATCAATCACCGATGCAGTGGAGAAAGCCGGAAACAAGACAGCCGCAACAGCGCTGGGAATGATTAATAGTTTCGTAACCGCTTCGAAGGGTGTGGCATAGTACGCTACTGCGGCCACGGACAGGAACGCGCCTACAAAGAAGCGATCCACGCTCATCATCAAAGGGCTCACGACGTTCGACACCGTCATCCAGGCGCCGTGACCAAGCAACGCACGAGCCGAGTTTCGGTCGATGGACGGCGGGGTGGGCACGATGTGAACGGCTCGATGGCACATCACGGCGTAAGCAATAGCCCCCAAGAGCCGAACGGCGATTAGGGCGAGTACTATAACGGCCAGGTTAGTGGAGAACCGAAGCACGAACAGTGGGGTGAGGAAGGTGAGCACCCCCATTGGAATCTTGATGAGGCTTGTCAGTCTGAAGTGCTGTGCTGCCTCGAGAACGCCTCGAAACCCCGTGGTAAGAACGACGATCGGTATCGAGGCAGCGAGTAAGTAAAACGTCTGGAGGGTTTCAGGCTGGATTTCTGGTGGGATCTTGACGGCGGTCCTCACCAGCCAGGGCGCAATCGTCGCGAGGACCAGAGCTCCGGCCAGTCCGAGCCCCAGCATCAGGTACCACGCGGTCCAGACCAAGCGGTCGAAGTGGGGTCTTTCCGCCGAGACCAGGAATTCCGCAGCTAACTTGGTGACCGCTCGGCCTAAGCCGAGGTCCAGCAGGCCGAAATACCCGATCACCATCCAGGCCAGTGTCAGCACCCCGAAGCGCTCGACCCCGAGTCCTTGAACGATGAAAGGGATCGTGACCACACCGACGAGCGCCGGCAGGGCCTGCGCCGTGAGGCTCCAGAGAGCGCTGGACGCGAGGATCGGAACGCTTAGGAGGCGTGACTCCTGGCCATTCATTGCTCCCGGCGCGCGGTCTCGAGGTACTCAACGCCCGCCGCCCAAAAAGTCCCCATCATACCACCCAGGACCAACGCGATGACAACCAGGAGCGCCCTCTTGGGTTTCGATTTCTTGACCGGCGCGGTCGCGGCGTCGATGACCGTGATAACAGGCGTGTCGTTCACTTCCTGAATCCGCGCGGTTTCATACTCGCGCTTCAGACTCAGGTAGAGTTCTTGGCGGATCTCCACCTGACGACGGAGGCGACCTTCCTCAAAGGTCAGGTGCGGTGATTGCTGCCACGACCGATTGCGGTCGTAGAAGGTCCGGAGTTCCTCTTCTGCGCCCCTCAGCTCCCGTTCGCCATCGGCGAGGCGCTGCTCGACGAATTTGCGCTGCTCCCGAGCCTGCGATTGTCGGTACTGGGCGTTGAACGCGTTGAGGTACTCCACAAATCGGTTTGCAACAGCTGCAGCGAGGCCCGGATAGCGAGCGTCCACGCTCACGCTCACGATGCCAGTGGCAGTATTCACGTTCACGTTGACCAGGCCATTCAGTTTCTTGACGCCGCGATACAAGCTGTCCGCCAGGTCGCGACCCTTCACACGGAGGATCCGAAGGAGGGTGGTGGAATCAACGGCGACGCCCTGTGGAAGTCGTGCATCGCCGTAGTTATCGACGTAGTTGCTGAGTAAGACGCGCTCCATCAGCTCGCGACTTCTCACCACTTCTGCGTAGAACTTCGGGGACTTGCTAGCCTCTGATCCCAAGGAGATCCCGAATTGTGTGGCGAGGCCGGCCAGACCTGCTGGTAGACGACTGCCCTGAGGACTTGTCTCGGGCACGAACGTCGTGGTCGCCGTGAACGTGGGCCGGACTATGAGCGACACGATGGCAGTTACGAGCGCGAGCAGGAGTGGAAGGCCGACAGTCACACGCCGATGTCTGGCCCACACGCGTCCAAGTTCGAGCAGACTGTACTCACCTGTCACGACCGCACTCCTTCCGATTTCGGCGCCCGCCGTCCGGAACGCAGAGGGAACGTTAGCGACGCGGGGCCTCCAGACAAGCAGCCCCAAGGTCTATCAACGTAGATCAGACGGAAACAGACGCCGCCGCCGCCACGCCGCCAGGGGAGACCAGTATGCCTGGTTCGCTAGGCGCACGGCATCGTGCAGTGCCCCTCGACTAGGCACGTGAGGTGAGCAGGCCACGCAGATGTGAAGGGGAAGCTCCACGTCTACATACTCAATCCGAAATCCCGCCTGGTCGACGACCTTCAATACGAGCTCTGTATTGAAGGTGTGGTGGTGGAGCGCCCGGTGCTCGAGGTTGTCCTTCGCCCTCGTGACGAATGCATCGCGGCTGCCCGCTCCAGGATCGAGGCTCAGGTCGTGCAGGTCGAGGATCTCCTGAAGGTGAGTGGTATCATCCTCAGCCATGTCCGCGGCGAAATCGGCAAGAATGTGGTCCAATGTGCTCAGCGGGCGTTTGTGGTCGAACGTGCCGTCCCGATGAGGTACGACGAGGACAATGATCCCTCCAGGCTTCACGACGCCTGCCCATGCATGAAGGGCCTTCAGGGGATTCGCGATATGCTCGAGGACATGAGAGGCCAGTAGAAAGTCGTACGAGGAGGAAGGGATTCCGGCCATCTCGGATGCTTCACCGATGATCCGTCGACCGGGCGGCTCGGGACGCAGGACGCCGCGCACACTTGGGTCTGTCGGCCCCGGTCCAGACCAGATCGTGCGCCGTGCGAAATTGTACTGGTCTAACCTTCCGATCACAGGGTACAGGGGCCACAGGTTCCAGCGTCGGAAGACCGCGCTCGGTCCGCCGACCTCGATGCCGGAGCGTCCGCGGCATCGCGCCTGGACCAGAGCGAATGCGCTCGGCGGCAACAGTCGTCGAAGCCGTCGGATGATGCGTTGGCCGAGTGTCTCCCGCCTTGGTGGCATCGTGAGCCTATGTGACGGAGCGGAGAAAGCGGTCCACCGCTGCACGCCATGCGGGGAGGGCTCCTCGCATGTCTTGCTCGAGCTGAGTCGTCGCGAGGACGCTGTAGCGGGGTCGCCTTGCTGCGGTGGGGTACTCGACGGTCAAACAGCTACTGAGCAACGTGGACCGGTCCAGGCGCGTGAAGATGTGGTTGGCCAGTTCGAACCACGTCGCATTGCCGTCGTTCGCAACGTGCAACACGCCACGCGCACCACGCTGGGCGAGTGTCCAAACCGCCTCGGCCAAATCCTCGGCGTAGGTGGGGCGGCCCGTCTGGTCCCGAACGACTTTGGTTTGGAGCGATGCCTTGGCGCGCTCCCACATGGTTCTGGGAAACGATTTGCCGTGCACCCCGAACAGCCACTGGGTCCGGATTATCAGCGAGTCCGCCTCGCTCTGTCTGAGTGCGTTCTCGCCGGCCAGCTTGCTGGCGCCATACATGTTGACCGGATTGGTTGGGCTCTCTTCGGTGTACGGGTCGATGGCCTCGCCATCAAACACATAGTCCGTGCTGAAGTGAATCACGCGCGCGCCGTTCGACCGGGCGATCCGTCCCAACGCCCCAACCGCCTCCGCATTCACGCGAAACGCCAGATCGCGTTCGGTCTCGGCCCGGTCGACGGCCGTGTATGCCGCAGCATTGATGACCACGTCAGGCTTGACCGTCGCTATCGTCGCGGCAAGCGCCTTCTCATCGGTGATGTCCAACTCGGCCTTGGTGTACGGGAACAGCGTCACGGTTGCCGGGACGGTTGCCGCCAGGTCGTGACCCAGCATGCCCCCGGCCCCAAGCAGCATCGCCCGCATCACTGATCCTTGAGATACATCGCGTTGGACGCCCGGTAGGCTTCGCTCAGGACGCGTTCCCACCAACGACGATGCTCGAGGTACCACTGCACCGTAGCGCCGAGCCCCGCCTCGAACCTGTGCTCTGCCCGCCAGCCCAGCTCCCCACACAGCTTCCCGGTGTCCATGGCGTAGCGGCGGTCGTGCCCCGGACGATCGGTGACGTACTGAATGAGTGACTCCGGCTTGCCGAGCGCTCGGAGCAGGGTGCGCACCACCTCGATATTCGCATGCTCCGCGCCGCCGCCGATGTTGTAGACCTCACCGAGCCGGCCTCGCGTGAGCACCTCCCAAATGGCGCTCGCGTGATCCCCCACGTGGAGCCAGTCGCGCACGTTCAGACCGTCGCCGTACACCGGAAGCGGCTGGTCGCCCAAGGCCCGGGTGATCATCAGCGGGATGAGCTTCTCGGGGAACTGGTACGGACCGTAGTTGTTGGAGCAGCGCGTAATGATCGCGGGGAAGTCGAACGTCTCGACGTACGACCGCACCAGCAGATCCGCGCCGGCCTTGCTGGCCGAGTAGGGGCTGTTCGGGGCGAGTGGCGTCGACTCGGTGAAGCCCGGGTCGCTCGGACCCAACGTGCCGTACACCTCGTCCGTGCTCACTTGCACGAAACGGAAGGGCCGCGCCCGCGCG
>Ga0209382_10005577_pt1 | contig 16375 bp, 15 predicted proteins | sample SoiMetdeltSBSDD5_FD_187599 | JGI IMG/M metagenome (GOLD analysis project Ga0209382, IMG submission 187599) | Bulk soil microbial communities from a Populus tree surrounding site in Tennessee, USA - Soil MetaG P. deltoides SBSDD5 (SPAdes) (version 2) | ecosystem: Environmental > Terrestrial >...
CCTCGCCCCTCGTCCCTCGCTACTCGCAGCTCGACCCAGCCGTGCTCCGTGAACTTGACCGCGTTGCCCACCAGGTTGAGCATGATCTGCCGGATCCGCACCTCGTCGCCGACGAGCCCGCGCGGGACGTCCGGATCGACCTGGCTGGTGAGCGCCAGCCCGCGCTCGGTGGCGCGCGGCGCGAGCAGGCTCACGACGGCACTGACGCTGGCCGGCAGATCGAACGGACGCGGCACGATGGTGAGCCGCCCGGCCTCGATCTTCGAGAAGTCCAGGATGTCGTCGATGACCGTCAGCAGCACCTCGCCGCTGGTCCGGATCGTCTCGGCGTACTCGCGCTGCTCGACGTCGAGCGACGTCTCCAGCAGCAGGCTGATCATCCCGATGACGCCGTTCATCGGCGTCCGGATCTCGTGGGACATCGTCGCCAGCAGCTCGCCCTTCGCCATGTCGGCGGCGCGGGCGGCCTCGCGCGCCGCCGCCTCGGCCTGGTACAGCGAGGCGTTCCGGATCGCGACAGCGGCCTTGGCGGCGAACAACTGGACCGTCTCCTGGTCCTCGGGGCTGAACTTCCGGGCTGCATCCTCGTGGTGGATCAGCACGACGCCGATCAGCTCATCCTGAAAGAGGATCGGCTCGGCCAGCACGGCGGTCACGCGCAACCGCCCCAGGGCCTCCTGGTAGGCGTGCGGCCAGGCGCGATACTCGTTGACGATCACCGCCTCACGGCGCTGGGCGGCCAGGCCAGCGGCGGCCTGCCCCAGCTTCACGCGCTGCGTCAAGATCCAGGGATCGGTCCGGTAGAGCGCCCGAGCGACCAGCTCCTCGGCCTCACCATCCCAGAGCGCGATCATCCCGGAGGCCGCGCCGACAAGCTGGGCGGCCCGCGCGACGATCGTCTCGAGCAGCCTGGTCAGGTCGAGCTCACGGACGATCTCGTTGGTGACCTCCTCGACCGCTTCAAGGCGGCGGGCACGCTCGGCGAGGGCAGCCTGCGCCCGTGCATGCTCGACCAGGAGCCGATCGGCTGCCGTCACGAGCGTCTCGACGCGCCGGGTCAACCACCAGCCGCCGGCCAGCGCCAGCACGACGACCACCAGGGCAGCGGCGAGCCCGGCCGCCAGCGCCAGCACGGGCGAGACGACGATCGCGACGATCGCCACGACCAGCAGCGGCCCGATCAGCCCGACGACGCCGGCCAGCACCACGAGCGTACGCAGCCCGGGCACGTGTCCGCGCTCGGCGACGTCAGGCGACGATTCGGCCACTTCGCTGCTCATCCGGGTCTGACCTGGCGCACGTCTGGCTCCCGACCTGTCGATCACCATACCGGAGAATGGTCGAGCCCACGCCAACGCGTCGCTTCCGGAGTGGCGCCAGGCGTGCCGGATCGGTCGGGTCAGCCGAGGAGGTCGAGCACCTCGGTCAGGCGCTCGACACGGTGATCGAAGCTGGTGCTGGTACCGTAGTCCCCGCTCTGGTGGGCCTGCTCGATCTTGACCGCGACCATGCCGAACCGCTTCGCGGCGTCCAATTCGGTGAAGGCGCCGTCCGCCACGAACATGCTCTCTCCAGGCGCGACCCGGAGCTGCTGGATCGCGTGCTCGAAGATGGCCGGATCCGGCTTGACCGCACCGACGTCGCAGGAGAGCACGATCCCGTCGAAGTACTGCGCGAGGCCGATCCGCTCCAGCACCGCCCCGGCCTGAGCGGAGCAGTTGCTGATCAGCCCGAGCAGCAGGCCGCGCTCGCGCAACGCCGCGAGGGTCGGCACGGTCTCAGGGTACAGCGTGACGGCGCCGATCCAGCCGGCGGTTTCGGTCTCGGCCAGCTCCGCGACCAGCTCGGCCGGGGGAACGGCGCCGAGCTGCTGGAGCATGGTCCGGATCTCGTCCTCGAGCCCGCCGAGCCTCCCGAGCATCCGGTCCTGGATGTTGTCCCGCCAGAGCGCCCCCCAGGCGTCCGGATCGACGCCGGCCCGGATGGCGAGTTGCCGCCGCGTCTCGGTCACCACGGACGAGTTGAGGTAGAGCAGGGTATCGTACAGGTCGAACAGCACGGCGCGAATCATCACGGCGAGTGTACCCCGCCGGCAGCCCAAGCTAGCTGTACGCTTCGAGGATGCGCCACAGCTCGTCGCGGACCACCGGCTCCGCAACGACACGACGCCCGTTCACCAGCACCACGCGGTCGCCAGCCGTCACCCGGCCGATCGGCGTCGCCGGGAGCCGGTGCTCGGCCAGGCCGGCCAGCATGCGCGCCAGGTCCGGGCAGGCGATCAGCATCGCGCCACTGGAGATCAGCTTCAGCGGGTCAGCCCCGAAGACGGCGCAGATCTGACGCGTCTCCTCCAGCAGCGGCACCGCGGAGGCGTCCACCTCGAAACCGAGCCCGGACGCCTCGGACAGCTCCCAGAGCGCCCCCAGGACGCCCCCCTCGGTCGGATCGTGGAGGGCGGTGGCGCCCAGCTCGGCCGCCTGGACGCCGTCGCGCACCACGCTCAGCCGAGCCGTCAGCCCCTGGGCCCGCGCGATCACGTCCGGCGAGACGCGCCCCTGAAGCTGCCCTTCAAGGTCCGTCGCCAGGATCGCCGTCCCCTCGAGGGCAGCCCACTTCGTCAAGATCAGCGTGTCGCCGGGTCGCGCGCCGCCCGAGGTGACCAGCCGATCGCGCCGGGCACGTCCGACCGCCGTCATCGAGACGATCGGCGCGTTGACGCCCGGGGCGACCTCGGTGTGACCGCCCAGCACCTCGATGCCCAGCTCAACGGCGGCGCGGTGGACGTCGGCCATGACCCGCCCGACGTCCGCCTCCTCGGCGCTGGTCGGGAAGAGCAGCGTCGCCAGGACACCAACCGGCCTGGCGCCCATCGCGGCAACGTCGTTGCAGGCGATGTGGACGGCGTACCAGCCGGCATTGGCGCCAGCCCCGGTAATCGGGTCCGAGGAGAGGACGCAGACCTCGTCGCCGAACGCGACGGCCGCCGCGTCCTCGCCGAGCCGGGCGTGGACCACCACGTCGTCGCGCCGCGTGCCGAGCTGATCGAGGACGAGCCGCCGGAGCGTCGCCGGATCGAGCTTGCCGGTCTTCAGCGCCACCGCCGCTGCCCCCTGCCGAACTACGCCGGTGATTGTTTCCCCACGACATGGTAGCCGGCCACCATTGGTGACCTCATGATGCGATACTAGACGACAGGGGGTCTGGACATGCCCAGGTCAAGAGCAGCCGCTGACGAGCGCATCGTCCGCGATCCACGGGTAATGGTCGGCAAGCCAGTTGTTCGTGGCACACGGATCCCGGTCGAGCTCGTGCTGGAGCAGCTTGCCTTCAACCTGGACCTTGACGACCTCTTCGGCGCCTATCCTGAACTGACCAGAGACGACGTCAGTGCCTGTCTGCGCTACGCCCAGCGGGCCGTCGAACGTGAGAGATCGGCCACGAACGCCGTGGGCGGGGCTACCCGAGCCTCGGCGACCTCGTCGTCCGGCTGAGGCGGCCACATGCGGGCGTCATCCTGTTCCGGCTCGGCGCAACCGATCTGGCGAGGAAGATTCAGCGTCTCGACGACGTCCTGCGCGAGTGTGCAGATCGGCTGGACCGCTTCATCGTCGTGACACTCCAGTCGATCCGGGTTCGCGACTGACTCAGGTGGCATCCCCGGCCTCTCCGAAGCGGGGTATACTCGTGAGCCCGCCGCGGCCAGCGAGCCTTCGCATCAGTTCCGCCGTCCTTGACACGCGGCGTCGGCCCTGCTACTCTGCCGAATCGATTGAGCATCGCAGCTCAGGAGTCCGGATGCGCCGTCGCCCACAGATCACGATCGACGTTGTCGCCGCTGAGGCCGGCGTCTCAGCCTCAACGGTCTCTCACGTCCTGAACGGGCGAGCGGACACCGCGCGCATCAGCCAATCGACCAGCGAGCGGGTCCGCGACGCGGCCCGGCGCCTCGGCTACACCCCGAACCACGCCGCCCGCAGCCTCCGGCGCCAGCGGACCGGCGTCGTCACCGTCCTGGCCTGGCGCCTCTCCAGCCCGTTCTTCGCGGACATCGCGACCGGCGTCAGGAACGTCGCCCAGCGGCACGGCTTCCAGGTCGCCGTGATCGACGCCGGCGCGCTCGATCGTGAGGTCGAGATCCGCGCCCTGGCCTCATTGCGCAACGGCATCTGCGACGGCGTCGTCGTCGCCACCGGCACGCACAGCCGACGCGGACCGAACACGGACGCCCTCCTGGAGCTGGCCGCGAGCGGCACGCCGGTGTCGCTGGTGCTGGACCGCAGCCCCGATCCGGCCATCCCGGCGATCGACGTCGATCACCTCGGCGGCTCGTACCTGGCCACGAAGCACCTGCTCGAGCTCGGGCACCGGCGGATCGCCCACTTCACGTTCGCGGACTCGCCGCTCGAGCCGGACGCGCCGGGCTCGCCGGCCGCCAGGTTCCTCGGCTACCGCCAGGCGTTCGCCGAGCTCGGGCTGGAGCCGGACCCGGCCTGGCTCGTTCGCGGCGGGCGCGAGATCGAGGGCGGACGGACGATGGCGCACGGGCTCTTTGCGCGCTTCCCGAACCCGGATCAGCGCCCCACCGCCATCGCCGCCTTCAACGATCGGACGGCGATCGGCGTGATCCGCGGCTGCTACGAGGCCGGCATCACGGTGCCGGAAGAGATCGCGGTGATCGGCTTCCACGACATCCCGACGGCTCGCTACACCACGCCAGCGCTGACGACCATCGGCCACCCGCTGATCGAGTTGGGCGAGATGGCGGCGGACTCCCTGTTCGTGCTGCTCCAGGGCGGCGAGGTCGCGGAGCGGGACCGAACCGTGCCGGTCTCGCTGGTCGTGCGGGAGTCATGCGGCGCACAACGCAAAAACGGTCTGGGAGGGCTCCATGCGTGAGTACATTCTGCGTCGGCTGGTCAGCATGGTGCCGGTGCTGTTCATCGTCAGCCTGATCTCGTTCGCGCTGCTCTACGTCCTGCCGGGCGATCCGGCGATCGCCATGCTGGGCGAGAACGCCGGCACCCAGGAGACGTATCGCAACCTCCGCCGCGAGATGGGCCTGGACGACCCGTTGGTCGTCCAGTACGGCCGCTGGCTCTGGCGCACCGTCAACGGCGATCTCGGCAAGTCGATCCGGACCGGCGAGCAGGTCGCGGACGTGCTGGCCCGGCGCGTGCCGACCAGCATGACGGTCGGCCTGGCCGGCCTGCTCTTTGGGATCGTGTTGGGGCTGTCGGTGGCGATCGTCTCGGCGCTCCGGCCTGGCAGCAAGATCGACATGATCGGGACGTTCATGGCGCTCGGCGGGGCTGCCCTCCCCTCCTTCTGGCAGGCGCTCCTCTTCATGTACGTCTTCGCGGTGATGCTGCACTGGCTGCCACCCAGCGGCTATACCTCGCCACTGGTAGACCCCTGGCTCAGCGCCAAGATGCTGTTCATGCCAGCCGTCGTCCTCGGTACGCACTCGGCGGCCGTGATCATGCGGCAGGGCCGCTCGGCGCTGGTCGAGGTGCTGGAGCAGGATTACATTACCACCGCCCGCTCCAAGGGGCTGCGTGAGAACGCCGTCGTCGGGGCGCACGCCCTGAAGAACGCGATGATCCCTATCGCGACGATCCTCGGCCTCCAGGTCGGCAACCTGGTCTCCGGCGCGGCGATCGTCGAGACGATCTTCGCCATCCCCGGCGTCGGGCGGGCCGCCGTCGATGCGATCTTCTTCCGTGACTACCCGATGCTCCAGGGCGCGATCCTGATCCTGACGTCCGCCGCGATCATCGCGAACCTGCTCACGGACCTGGCGTACGGCTACCTGGACCCGCGGATTCGGTATCAGTAACAGCGTAGCGTGGCGCCGGCAGCGCGACCGGCGCCCCGAGTGGAGATCCCGAGGGAGGGCAGGATGGCCAACGAAGCATCACGGACAGGCGGCGCGGTCGCCGTGGTGTCCGAGCGTGCCGGGCAACGGCGAACCTACGGCGAGGAGGAGGGCAGCGTCAGCCATCGTGTGCTGACGCGCGGGCGCCGGTTCCTGAGCAACATCCTCGAGACCAGGCTTGTCGGGACCGGGCTCTGGATCCTCGCGATCGTCGTGTTCTGCGCGCTGTTCGCGGACCTGATCGCGCCGTACGCCCCGAACGAGCAGGACTACCTCGCCATCACCGAGGCCCCAACTGCCGCCCACTTGCTCGGCACGGACGATCTCGGGCGTGACGTGCTCTCCAGGATCATCTATGGCTCGCGCATCTCGCTGATGGTCGGCGTCATCGCCGTCGGCATCGCCCTGATCCTCGGCGTGTCGCTCGGCCTGCTCGCGGGGTACGCCGGCGGGACAACTGACGACGTGGCGATGCGAATCGTGGACGCCGTCCAGGCGTTCCCTGGCCTGATCCTGGCGCTCGGCATCACGGCGGCACTCGGGCCCGGCATCGAGAAGGTGATGATCGCGATTGGCATCGTCGCCACGCCGGCCATCGCCCGGCTCACGCGGGCGCAGGTGCTCACCATCCGTGAACGGGAGTTCGTCGCCGCCGCGAGAGTCATCGGCGCCTCGCCGCTCAAGATCGTCGGGCGCCACATCTGGCCGAACGTCACCGCGCCGATCATCGTCCAGGCGACGCTGCTGACGGCAACCGCGATCCTGACCGAGGCCGGCCTCTCGTTCCTCGGCGTCGGGGTCAAGCCGCCGACGGCGACCTGGGGCTCGATGCTCCGGACCGGCTCACAGTATCTCGAAGTCGCCCCGTGGCTGGCGTTCGCGCCCGGCATGGCGATCTTCGCGACGGTGCTCGCGTTCAACTTCGTCGGCGACGGCCTGCGGCGGGCACTCGACCCGCGCCTGCTGAGCCGGCGCAGGGGATAGGATTCTGGGTTTCAGGTTTCGGGTTCTGGATGGGACGGTGCGGATGTCGGCTGCCAGAACCCAGCACCCAGCACCCAGAACCCTGGGAGGGAGTCATGGTGTCCAAGACGTCGCGTCGAGCCTTCCTCGGAACCATCGGCGGCCTGGCCGTCGGCGTGCTGGCAGCGTGCCAGCAGGCACCCGCGCCGGCCGCGAAGCCGGCTGAGTCGAAGCCGGCTGAGGCGCCAAAGCCGACCGCCGCGCCGGCCGCGCAAGCTCCGGCCCAGCAGGCCCCGGCTATCGTTCCTCCGACCGCCGCCGCCAAGCCAGCCGAAGCTGCGAAGCCGGCTGAGGCCCCGAAGCCGGCAGCTCCGGCCGCCGACGCGAAGCCCACCGCTGCCCCGGCGCCCGCCGCGAAGATGTCGCCGAAGCGGGGTGGCGAGCTCCGGATCGTCCAGATCAACGACTTCGTCTCGATGGACCCGATCCACGCCTCCGGGCCAACCGCGACGTCGGTCTACGAGAGCCTCTTTGCCTGGCGCCCGAACGCCCAGGGCACCTACGGCGTCGAGCCGATGCTGGCGAAGTCCTGGGATCTCGGGACCGACAAGCTGGTCATCAAGCTGCGCGAGAACGTCAAGTTCCACGACGGCTCGGACTTCAATGCCGACGCCGTCGTCTGGAACATCTCGCGGATGGTTCAGAACCCCAAGAGCTTCGCCAGGAACTATCTGCCCCAGGTGGACAAGGAGAAGCCGGCCCAGGCGATCGATCCGCTGACCGTCCAGATCAACATGACCCGCCCGAGCGCCGCGATCCTCAGCTCGCTCTCGGACAGCATCAGCAACACCCTGATCGTCTCGAAGGCGGCGGCCGAGAAGAACGGCGAGGAGTGGCTCAAGCTCAACCCCGTTGGGACCGGGCCGTTCAAGTTCGTCTCGTTCGCCTCAGGCGATCGGCTGGCGGTCGAGAAGAATCCCAACTACTGGCAGATGGGCGAGGACGGGAAGCCGCTCCCGTACGCCGACAAGGCGACCTACCGCGTCATCATCGAAGCGTCCACCCAGTTCACCGAGATGCGGGCCGGCACGGCCGACTGGATCTCGAACGTGCGCGGGCGTGACGTCGCCGCCGCCAAGGCGATCCCGCACGCCACCTACATCGAGTCGGCGTTCACCGGCGTCAAGCGGCAGTACTTCTTCAACGCGATCAAGCCGCCGTTCCAGGACAACCTGAAGCTGCGGCTGGCGATCCACCACGCCATCGATCGCGAGGCGATGGCGAAGGCACTCGGGGCCGGCCTCGGCATCCCGCTGCCGTACGAGCTGGTGCCAGGCTCGATCGGCTACGACACCTCGGTGCCGTTCTACGAGTACAACCCGGACAAGGCGAAGCAGCTCCTGGCCGAGAGCGGGGTGACGCTGCCGTTCGAGGTCCGGCTGACGGCCCACAACCGCGAGGCCGACCAGCAACAGGCCCAGTTCATCCAGGGCATGCTCGAGAAGGTCGGCATCAAGATCAACCTCGACATCGTCGAGCGGGTCGCCTGGGGCGAGAAGGTCCGGATCAACAACGACTTCGAGATGGCGACGCGCCAGAGCGGCGTGGTGACGGACCCGTCCCAGGACTTGCTCATCACCTGGGCCGAGGGCGGCAACTCGGCGTACCACCGGGCGAAGGTGCCCGGCCTGCTGGACACGCTCCAGAAGGCGGACACCGAGTACGACGAGAAGAAGCGCCACCAGCTCTTCGTCGAGGCGCAGAAGCTGATGCACGAGTCGGCCTGGTTCGGCTACATGTGGTTCGAGAACGGCAACTTCCTCGTCCACAAGCGGATCCAGGGCTTCCCGGCCGGCTGGGGCTCCCTCCGCGAAGCCGAATGGTGGATCAACGAGTAGGCAGAGAGCAGTAGGCAGCCGGCAGTTGGGCTTTTCTGCCTACTGCCTACTCTCCGAAGGAGCACGCATGAAGATCACCGACGTCACCACCGAACAGTACCGCTGGCCGCGCCACAAGCCGATCTCGAACGGCCTGCACACCTACACCCACTCCGGCCTCGGCATCGTCAAGATCCACACCGACGAGGGCACGATGGGCGTCGGCGTCGGCTCGACCGGCGGCATCGCCAGGGCGACCATCGAGTACCTGAAGCCGGAGCTGATCGGCGAGGACCCGATCGACGTCGAGCGGCTCTGGCACAAGATGTGGATTCCGAAGCTGGTCGGCCGACGCGGGATGACCACCCGGGCGATCTCCGGCATCGACATTGCCCTCTGGGACCTGCGCGCCAAGGTCGCCGGGATGCCGCTCTACAAGATGCTGGGCGGCTTCCGGAACCGGATGCCGACCTACGTCGCGGGCGGCTACTACGAGGAGGGCAAGGGCCTCAAGGAGCTCCAGCAGGAGATGCTCGACAGCGCCGAGATGGGCGCGAAGGCCGTCAAGATGAAGATCGGCGCCGTGCCGATCCGCGAGGACGTCGAGCGGGTCAAGGCGGTCCGCGAGGCGATCGGCCCGGACGTCAGCCTGCTGGTGGACGCAAACTGCGCCTACCGCGCCTATGAGGCGGTCCAAATCGCTCGGCGGATCGAGGAGTACGACATCTTCTGGTTCGAGGAGCCGGTCGCCCCTGACGACTACGAGGGGCACAAGCGGCTGGCCGACATGACGGCGATCCCGATCGCGACCGGCGAGAACGAGTACACCCGCTACGGCTTCCGCGACTTGATCGCGACCGGTGCGGTCCCGATCCTGAACGCCGATGCGAAAGTCCTCGGCGGCGTCACCGAGTTCATGAAGGTGGCGGCGCTGGCCCAGGCCCACGATCTCCGGATCGCGCCGCACGGCTCGCAGGACATCCACATCCATCTGGTGTCGGCGATCTCGAACGGCCTGATCTTGGAGTTCTACCGCGACTCCACGGACCCGATGCACGGCAAAATCCTGAAGGAGACGCTGCGCCTGAACGACGACGGCACCGTCAGCCCGACCGAGTCCCCGGGCATCGGCGTCGACCCCAACTACGAGTTCCTGGAGCAGTACCGCGTCGCGTAGGCGTTGGATTGGATGCCGGGGGCTGGCGAAGCGAATGCCATGCCAGCCCCCGGCGTCGGCTTCGTCATGTCGAAGTACGCAGCAAACTCCTCCTCAGTCATCCCCGCTTTGTCGTAGATCGCCTTCATCTTCTCGTCGATCTTCCGAATGCGGGCGAGATCCTCGGGACTGATCCCCTTTTCGAGCTCGCGCAGGAGCTCAGCTTCCGAAAGATCGCCATACCGTCGCGACGTAGCCTGAGGCCCTGTTCCGTTCGAGGTGTGCCCATTCGGCACAGGGACATACTGGCCGATCACCTCGCCGTCCTTCTCGACCGAGACGATCTCAGACCCTTCGAGGTACTCGGCCGCATGCCTGGCGAACTCGTCGACGGGTACGCGCTTCATCGGACCGCTCCCATCCCTCGTGGCCACAACGCAAAGTATATGACGAGTCTCCCAGATTCGTCGGTCACCAGATGCGGACGCGGTCGGTCGGATCGAGCCAGAGGGCGTCGCTCGGCGACGTCGCATACGCGGCGTGGAACTCGTCCAGGTTGCGCACGATGTTGGCGCGGAACTCGGCCGGTGCGTGCGGGTCCACGGACAGCAGTTGGAGGGCCAGCTCCGGCCGCCGCTTGACCCGCCAGACGTACGCCCAGTTTTGGAAGAGGCGCTGCCGCCCGCTGAGGCCGTCGATCACCGGTGGCGCCTTGCCACGGAGGCTCAGCTCGTACGCCAGCAGCGCGATGGTGAGCCCTCCTAGATCGCCGATGTTCTCGCCAACCGTCAGCGCGCCGTTGACGTTGCGGCCGGGCATCCCCCGGGGCTCGAAGCCGTCGTACTGGGCGATCAGCTTGTCGGCGCGCACCTTGAACTGGGCGCGGTCTTCGTCCGTCCACCAGTTCACGAGGTTGCCGTCGCCGTCGTACTGCGAGCCCTGGTCATCGAAGCCGTGGCCGATCTCATGGCCGATCACCGCGCCGATCCCGCCGTAGTTGAGCGCCGGGTCCGCTCCTGCCTGGAAGAACGGTGGCCGCAGGATGGCAGCAGGGAAGCAGATCTCGTTGCTGCCCGGGTTGTAGTACGCGTTGACGGTCTGCGGCGTCATGAACCACTCGTCGCGATCGACCGGCGCGCCGATCTTGCGGAGCTGGCGGGCCGTCTCGAACGCGTCAGCCCGACGGACGTTCCCGATCAGGTCGTCGCGAGCGATCTCCAGCGCGCTGTAGTCGCGCCATGTGTTCGGGTATCCAATCTTGGATCGGAACTGTGTCAGCTTCTCCAGCGCACGTGCTCGCGTCTCGGCGCCCATCCAGTCGAGCCGGCCGATGCTGACGCGATACGCCTCCAGCAGGTTGCCGACCAGCTCCTCCATCTCAGCCCTGGCCTCGGGCGGCAGGACGCGCGCAACGTACTCAGCGCCGACCGCTTCGCCGATGGCGCCGTTACAGAGCTGCACGCCGCGCTTCCAACGATCTCGCTGCTCCTGGGCGCCGGTGAGCGTGCGGAGGTAGAACTCGAAGTGCGCGTCGACGAACGCTCGGCTCAGGTAGGGCGCAGCGCCTCGGATCAGGTGAAACGTGAGCCAGATCTTCCAGTCGTCGAGCGAGGCTTCGGCAAGGACCTCCGAAAGCGCCGGCAGGAAGCTGGGTTGGCGCACGACCACCTCGGCGAACTGGTCCTCAGTACCGCCGAGCGCGGCGATCCACCCTGCCCAGTCGAAAACCGGTGCCGAGGCGCGCAGCTCGTCGAGCGTGGTGAGGTTGTACGTCGCCAACACGTCACGGCAGCGGACCCGGTCCCAGTGGGCAGCGGCGAGCCGCGTCTCGAGCGCCATCAACCGCCCGGCCTCGTCCTCGGCTTGCGTCGCCGATCGCCCGACCAGTCGCAGCATCGCGGCCACGTGGGCCACGTACTTCGCCCGGTGCTCGGCGAACGCGTCGTCGCGGTAGTACGACTCGTCGGGGAGACCGAGCCCGCCCTGCGCCATGTTGACGATGTACCGATCGGAGCGCCGATCGTCAGTTTTCACGTAGCAACGGACGAGGCCGCCAAGGTCCTCTCGCTGAAACCGACCGAGAAGCCCGGGCAGCCCCTTCAGGTTCTGGAGTGCGTCGATCGCCGCGAGGTCGGCCGCCAACGGTCCGTAGCCGAGCGCCTCGACACGATCCTCGTCCATGAAGCTGGCGAACAGGTCCCCAATCTTCTGGCGATCGCTGCCGCGCGGCGCGACTCCCGAGGCAGCAGCTTCGCTCGCTTCGCGCAGGATCTCGCCGACCTCAGCCTCGGCCTCCAGGATAAGATCCATGAACCCGCCGATGGTCGACAGGTCAGGGCGGAACTCGGCAGTCGCGAACCACGTCCCGTTCACATGTCCGAACAGGTCGTCCTGTGGACGAATGGAGCCGTCGACGTGCTGCGCGTCATGTGCAGCCGCGGACCCGATCTCTTGCGTCACGACAACCTCCTTTACGGTCCCTTGAGGGATGCGCTCGCCCGGGCCACTCGACAGATCACGCGCGAGCATCAAGATGCGAGATGTGGGAGACAGCCCCTGACCAGGGTTAGCAGTAGCGTCATCATCGTGGCCACGACGTACGGCATCGACGGTGCCCGGATCGTCCAGTGTCGTGGAGTATTCAGTACGAAGTCGAATTGATGGCCGGACCAGGCGTCAGTGATCCAGCGCGGCTCGTCCGGACACCACGTGCGTCAGCAGCGTTTCAGTCGTCCAGATCGGCACGCCGCACCCGAAGAAGTCCTGATCGTTCGTCCAGATCCCGCAGCCCAGGCTGAGTGCGAGGGCGACCGTCGGCCAGTCATTTGGATCGCGTGGGATGCGGTCCCTGGCTTCTGCCTCGTGCTCCCCATACTCCGCCTCCGCTACAACCGTGACGATCTGGCTCAGCGTCAGTATTGTCTCGTTGAACATGGACTCCCGCTCGACCGTCTCGATCCGGCCATGCAGCAGCATCGCATCCAGTCGACGACCCAGCTCATGGGTCACTTCAGACCAGGTCGGCGGCGTGATGTACAGGATGAGGTCGTCGTGATCGAGCAGCCAGAGGCCCCTGGCACGCAGCGACTCTGCGACCACGGAGCTGGCATCTGCCGCCAGCCTCACGGCTCGGGATCGCGGTCGTACGGGAACGGCTTGCTTGGGTCCAGAAGATCGACAAGCTCGTCCTCGGTCATCCCCGTTCTCGCGTAGATGCCCTGAAGCACCAGTTGAAGCCGTTCGAACGCGGCCCTGGCCTCCGCCCGCTTCCTGCGTCGACCTTCGTCGGAGCCGACGCCGTTCGGGGCGTGGCCGTTTTGGGCCGGCACGTAGCGGCCGATGACCTCGCCGTCCTTCTCAACCGAGACCGGCTCTGATCCTTCGAGATACTCGGCTACATGCCTGGCGAACTCTTCGGCGGCAACACGCTTCATCAGGCTGCTCCCGGCCTTTCGGGCCGCTGCACGAAGTATACGGCCCTGCTACACTACGCCGTCATGGCAGCCTCCGCTCCTTGGTGGGAGATCGTTCACGAGCGCTTCAGGGCGAACGGCATCGCCGTCGTCGTGCACGTGCCGGACGCCGCGCTGGTCGGGCTGATCGGCGCCTGCGAGGCCGACCCCGACATCGAAGTGCTCCAGCTCACGCGCGAGGAAGAGGGTGTCGGCATCCTCAGCGGAGCGTACCTCGGCGGCAAGCGCGGCGCGTTGTTGATGCAGAGCAGCGGCCTCGGCAATACCGTCAACGCCCTCGGCGGCCTGCCGATGGCGTACCGCATCCCGTTCCTGATCCTGATCACGCCCAGAGGCCGCCTCTCCGAGTTCAACCCGAGCCAGGTGCCGGCCGGCCGCGCCGTCCCCAAAGTCCTCGACGCCCTCGGGATCGAGACGGCCACCCTCGATCGGTTCGACGAGGTCGGGACGCTCGTGGACCAGGCGATCTACACCGCCTACTCGACCAGCCAGCCGGTCGCGCTGATCGCCTCCACCCTCCTGACCGGGGGCAAGCGTGCCTGAGGCGAGCGGCGAGTCGCGCGTTGCGCGTTGCGATCAGCGGCACTGCTCCCCTCCCCTCGCAGGGGAGGGGTTGGGGGTGGGGTCTCGTGCGTAGCCTCGAAGCCGTCCAGCTCCTGCGCGAGCGCCTCGGCGATGCCCTCGTCGTCTCCAGCCTCGGCACGCCGTCGTACCTCGTCCACGCAAGCGGCGACCGCCCCCTCAACTTCTACCTGTGGGCCGCGATGGGCATGGCCTCCTCGACCGGCCTGGGCCTCGCGATGGCCCAGCCGGACCGGCGGGTCGTGGTCGTGGACGGCGACGGCGCCGCCGTCATGAACCTCGGCGGCATGGTCACCGTCGCCACACGCTGCCCAACGAACCTGCTCTGGGTGATCCTGGAGAACGGCGCCTTCCTCGAAACCGGCGGCCAGCAGATCGCCACGCACGGCCCGGCCGATCTGGTCACCATCGCCCAGGGCTGCGGCATCCGCCAGGCTGAGCGCGCCGCCGATCCCGACACCCTCGTCCGGCTCCTCGACGACGGCCTGACCAGGCCCGGTCCGACACTGGTCGTCGCCCGCGTCGACCGCGACACCGTACGCGATCTACCGCCCGTCGACCCCGTGCGGGTCAAGAATCGCTTCATGGACGCGCTCGGATCGTAGCCGCGTAGCAACATGACGGCGGCCCGCCGTTACACAGACGACACGTGGGCGTGGCAACGTCCAGCCTCGTCGGCTACCCATCTTCCCTATCTCGAACTACCCATCTGGGCTGTTTCGGGCGGAATGGTGGCGCCAGTTCGGTAACGGTGTGTTACCGTGTGTGACCAGCGCAATTGGACGGCAACTTTCCGTAACCACGTCACCGCCGGGCCGTGCCGAGCGTTCTCTCTCTGGCAGCGGCGCCCATTTGCCGTCCTTCGCGCAGCGGACTCCACGCCGGGCGATCTAGCTGGCTGTCAGAAAGGTCCCACGTGTCCCTGGTACGCCTCGAGCGCAATCCTCTGCTCCAGTCAGCGGCCCGCTTCCTCATCGTCGCCATCGTGCTGACGCTGGCGCTCGTCCCGCTCGCGCCGCCCGTCGCCCAGGCGACGCCCACCGCCGCGATCAGCCGCGACACCCGCTTCGGCCTGAACGAGGCCTGGCGCGCGGCCGATGCCGCTGACCGCGCGGGCGCCGGCTGGTCCCGGGTCCTCTTCTGGTGGAGCGAGATGCAGAAGGATGGCCCCGGCGGCCTCAACCTCTTCGCGACGGACCAGGACAACTACATCAACAGCGAGACGCAGCGCGGCCGGATGCTGGCCGGCGCCGTCCTGAACACCCCCGGCTGGGCCAGCTCGGACGGCTCGCGGAACGGCGTGCCGAACGGCCTCCACCTGCCGTACGACCATCCGGAGAACCACTGGGGCCAGTTCATGAAGAAGATGGCCTCGCATTACCAGGGCAAAATCGACACCTGGATCGTCTGGAACGAGGTCGACATCTCGCACGGCCAGTGGGACACCTGGAACGGCTCGCTTGACGACTACGTCCAGCTCCAGAAGGTCGCGTACAAGGCGATCAAGGCCGGCAACCCGAACGCCACCGTCCTGCCGTTCGGCGCGGCCTGGTGGTACGACTACGGCGACACGATCGTCCAGATGCTGGACAAGCTGGCCGCCGACCCCGAGGCCGCTGCCAACAACTACTACTTCGACGTCGCCAACCTGCACCTCTACAGCCGCGCCGCCGACATCCCGCGCATCGTAGGCTGGTATCGTGCCGAGATGGCGAAGCGCGGCATGTCCAAGCCGATCTGGATCGGCGAGACGAACGCCATCCCGTACGACGACCCGATCTGGCAAGCCTCCAAGGCGAACTTCCGCGCCACCATGGACGAGCAGGCCTCCTACATCATCCAGGCGTTCGCCACCTACGTCGGGCTGAACGTCGAGCGCGTCAGCGTCAACCGGGCGATCGACGGCACTGACTTCGAGGCTGGCGGCGAGCCGTTCGGCCTGCTGCGCAACGACGGCTCCACCCGGCCAGCTTTCACCGCCTACCAGGTGGCCACCCGCTACTTCGGGAGCGTCCGCGAGGCGACCTACAGCCGTGACGACGCCAGTGGCGTCACCAAAGTCACGATGCAGAAGTCCGGCGAGCGCGTCACCGTCCTCTGGACGATGTCCGGCCCCGATGCTTCCGCCACCGTCCCCGCGCTCGGCACCGAGGCGCTGAAGGTCAATAAGTGGGGCGAGTCCGAGACGATCCAGGCGAGCGGCGGATCATTCACCATCGGGCTGCGCGGCGCGACGGCGAACTCGAACAGCGGCGACCGCACGGACTACGTGGTGGGCGGCGAGCCGGTCGTGCTGGTGGAGCGGTCTGACGGGAACGTCCAGGCAGCGTTCCGCTCGCTGGACGAGATCCCGGTCCCTGGCGCGGCCCAGGTCTTCGAGTCGGCCTCGGCGCCGGCCGCCCAGGGTGTGCCGCCCAGCTCCGCGAAGGAGAAGGTCGCCCCCACGCCG
>Ga0209382_10005580_pt1 | contig 16372 bp, 15 predicted proteins | sample SoiMetdeltSBSDD5_FD_187599 | JGI IMG/M metagenome (GOLD analysis project Ga0209382, IMG submission 187599) | Bulk soil microbial communities from a Populus tree surrounding site in Tennessee, USA - Soil MetaG P. deltoides SBSDD5 (SPAdes) (version 2) | ecosystem: Environmental > Terrestrial >...
GGGGCAGATGCCCACCTTCGACAACGAGATCATCAACGTCGGGCAGCTCAACGACCTGGTCCGCTACGTCGACTACCTCGACGACCCCGCGGACCCGGGGGGCTTGCCCATCGGTCGGACCGGTCCAATCCCCGAGGGCTTCGTGGCCTGGCTGGTCGGCATGGTGGCCCTGATCGGCCTGGTGGTCTGGATCGGGACGCGCTCGCCGATCCGCTCGGACCCCGCCCCCGCCGCCGCCGACGATCCCGAGCCCGCCGCCGAGGATGGCGACCCGTCTGATCCCCCCGTGAACAGGAGCGGTGAGACATGAACGCCGAGAGGACGGCATCGGCCTGCTTCCTGGTGGCGATGCTGGCGGCACTGGTCCTGGCCGTCGTGTACTGGCAGGGCGGCAACCCGCAGGCCGAAGGCGTCCTGCTGGCGGTGGTGACCGGCGGCATCGGCCTGGGCATCGTCCTGTGGGCCAAGCACTACATGCCCGGAGCCGAGGTCGAGGAGGAGCGCAAGCCGCTGGCCTCCTCCGAGGCCGAGGTCGAGGCGTTCCGCGAGGACTTCGAGGCCGGTGAGACCAGCCTCCGCAGCCGCCGCCTGCTGCTGGCCAGCGCCGCCGGGGCGCTCGGGGCCCTCGGTCTGGCCCTGCTGTTCCCCATCCGATCGCTCGGGCCCCGACCGGGCCGGGGACTGAAGCGCACGGCCTTCGCTCGGGGCGGCGTCCGGGTGGTGCAGGAGGACGGATCGCCCGTGCGGCCCAGCGACCTGTCCCCGGACGGGGTGGTCACTGTCTGGCCCGAGGACCACGTCGACGACGCCGACGCACCGACCCTGCTGATCCGTCCCCGCGCCAGCCAGGACTTCCGGGCCCGGCCCGGCCGCGAGGACTGGACGGTCGACGGCATCGTCGCCTACTCGAAGCTGTGCACCCACGTCGGATGCCCGGTCGGGCTGTACCAGGCGGAGTCGGGGCTGCTGCTGTGCCCGTGCCACCAGTCGACGTTCGACGTGCTCGACGGGGCTCGGCCGATCTTCGGGCCGGCCGCCCGGTCGCTGCCCCAGCTGCCGCTGGACGTGGACGACAACGGCTACCTCGTGGCCCGAGGCGACTTCTCGGACCCGGTCGGGCCGGGGTTCTGGGACCGGGACCGATGAGCCCATGCTGAGCCGCAGGCTGGCCCGGTGGATCGACGAGCGGCTGGGGACGGCCCAGTTCGCCCGCACCGTGCTCAACAAGGTGTTCCCGGACCACTGGTCGTTCATGTTGGGCGAGCTGGCCCTGTACTGCTTCGTGATCCTGGTCCTGACCGGCGTGTACCTGACGTTCTTCTTCGACGCCAGCCCGGCCGTGGTCGTGTACCACGGCAGCTACGAGGCCCTGCGCGGGGTCTCGATGAGCCAGGCCTACCGCTCGGTGCTGGACCTGAGCTTCGACGTCCGGGCGGGGATGGTCATGCGCCAGATGCACCACTGGGCGGCGCTGCTCTTCCTGGCCTCCATCCTCGTCCACCTGGCCCGGGTGTTCTTCACCGGAGCGTTCCGGCGGCCCCGCGAGATCAACTGGATGATGGGCGTGACCCTCCTGATCCTCGCGATGTTCAACGGGTTCGCGGGCTACTCCATGGTGGACGACCAGCTGTCGGGGACGGGGCTACGGATCGCCTACTCGATCGCGCTGTCGATCCCGCTGGTCGGGACGTGGGTGACGTCGCTCCTGTTCGGCGGCGAGTTCCCCGGGCCGGACATCATCCAGCGGCTGTACGTCATCCACATCCTGCTGATCCCGGCGCTGATCGTGGTCCTGATCACCGCCCACCTGTACATCCTGGTCCGTCAGAAGCACACCCACTTCCCGGGCCCGGGACGGCGCGACGACAACGTGGTCGGCAAACCGATGTGGCCGACGTACGCGGCCAAGGCGCTGGGGCTGTTCTTCCTCACCGTCGCGGTGATCGCGTTGCTGGGCGGGGTGTTCCAGATCAACCCGATCTGGATCTACGGACCGTTCGATCCGGCCGAGGTGTCGTCGGCCAGCCAGCCCGACTGGTACATGGGTTGGCTCGACGGGGCGCTGCGGATCATGCCGGGATGGGAGATCCGGGCCTTCGGCTTCGAGATCCCCAACCCGTTCTTCCCCGGCGTGCTGCTGGCCGGGCTGACCTTCACCTTCCTCTACCTGTGGCCGTTCCTCGAGGCCCGGGTGACCGGCGACGACGCCGAGCACCACCTCCTCGATCGGCCCCGGCAGCGGCCGGTCCGCACCGCCCTCGGTGCAGCCTGCCTGGCCTTCTACGTCGTCTGCTTCCTGGGGGCCGGGTCGGACGTCCTGGCCCAGACCTTCGGCCTGTCGGTGAACGCGATCCTGTGGACCTTCCGGGTGGGAGTGGTGGTGGCCCCGTTGGTGGTCGGCCGGGTCACCTACGCGGTCTGCAAGGAGCTCGCCGCACGTGATGGCGTTCCGATTGGGTCACAGGTCCGGGTCCGGGACATCCCCACCCGGCTGCGGCGTGGCGCGGCCTGACCAGTGGGTGGACCAGGTGGGTGGAGGGGCACCCGTCAGGCCTGTCAGGCCTGGATGTCGACCGGCGTCCCCAGGGGCAGGTAGCTCACCATCTCGGTGATGACATCGTTGGCGACCCGGATGCAGCCGTGGCTGACGTCGGTTCCCAGCAGCTCGGGCTGGTTGGTGCCGTGGATCCCGACCACGCCGTCGCGGCCGAACTGCTCGGCCACGTCGGGATTGGTGGTGTATCCGGAGATGCCGTATGCGTAGGGCCCGTAGACCCCGTTGGGGTCGGGCGGCTGGAGGAGCTCCTTGAGGAAGTACGTGCCCGTCGGCGTCTCCATGCCTTGGTCGCCGACGCCCACCGGGGTCTCGACGGTGACCTCACCGGCGTTGGTCACCGTCAGCCGGTGGGCCCCGAGCTCGACCCGGATGCGGTAGGGGTTCGCTTGCAGGGTCACGTCGCTCGCGTTCACCCACCCGGTGCTCCCGTTGGGCGGCGTCGGCAGGAAGACCTGGATCCGCTCGCCGTCGACCTCGGTCCCGTCGACCAGGAACGTCAGCGGGGCTCCCACATCGTTCGGATTGGCCAGCGTCGTCGTCGGCTCGGTCGCATCGGCCGACTCGTACACGCCCACCTCGGTCAGCTCCGGCTTGGCGGAGGCAGCCCAGGTGTTGTTGGCCGGCAACGCCTGGCCTACCGGTTGGGCCCGCTCGGCCGTGCGCCCGCTGGTGCTCGCGCCGTCCTCGCTCGTGTTCGCGTTCCCGCCCGAGTCGTCATCGTCCCCGCCGCAGGCGGTGAGCAACAAGGTCAAAGCCACTGCGGCCGTGGCCCAACGGCGTAGAAGTCGTCCTGATCGTCGTGATCCGCTCCCCAACACGGCGAGCGATGCTATCGGTCGCTGGCGACAAGTACGAGGCGGCAAATCGGCCTTGTGGGCGTCCCTAGACGTGCCTGGGAACCCGCGCCGAGGCGTGCTAGACACACCGGCTTCGGGACAGGTGCGCTCGGCGATGACGCCGGGCGTGGAGCGAAAGACCAAGCAGATGAACAAATGGCTAGCTGGCGGAGCCGCGCTGGGGTTCACTGCGGCAGGGAGTCTCGCCTTCGCGACTCCGGGTGGAGCTCAGGAGACTCCGCCCCAAGCGCTGCAGGCGACCATCGAGCCGACCACCGTCCCCCAGGGCGGAACGGTCACTCTCAGCTCGATCGACAACTGCGCCGACGCCGAAGGCACCCCCGGGAGCCTGACCGTCGACATCTTCTTCGCGGACGAGGAGGACCCCTTCCAGAGTGACCCGTTCGACCTGGTCACCGGGGCGGATCCCAATGCCCCGGACCAGATCGAATCGGCCGAGGGCGAATGGGCCATCGACTACGAGGGCGTTCCCGGTGAGCCGACCGGCATCTACACGTACGTCGTGACGTGCTTCGACGACGCTGGTGAGCTGGTCGGGGAGTACAACGAGCTGGCCGCCGAGACCGTGGCGGCACCCGAGCCGACCACCCCGCCGACGCAGACGCCACCCGCGCCTGCTCCGGCGAGCCCCATTCCGCGGCAGCCGCAGAACATCGGCTGATCCGAGTCGATCCAAGACAACAAGTAGAGCTGTTCGTTCAGTGGCCGCCCTTCGGGGCGGCCACTGACGCGTCCGGCTTCCAACTAGTAACTCATCAGCTCAGGGGACGATCTCGACGGGCGTTCCCAAGGGCAGGTAACCCACCATCTCGGTGATGACGTCGTTGGCGAGCCGGATGCAGCCGTGGCTGACGTCGGTTCCGAGCAGCTCGGGCTGGTTGGTGCCGTGGATGCCGATCACGCCGTCGCCGCCGAACTGGGCCGCGACGTCGGGGTTGGTGGTGTAGCCGGAGATGCCGTACGCGTAGGGGCCGTAGGCGCCGCCGGGGTCGGGGGGCTGGAGCAGCTCCTTGAGGAAGTACGTCCCCGTCGGGGTCTCCATGCCTTGGTCGCCGACGGCGACCGGGGTGTCGACGGTGACCTGGCCAGCATTGCTGACCGTCAGCCGGTGGGCCCCGAGCTCGACCCGGATGCGGTAAGGATCGGCCTCGACCGTGACGTCGTGGGCGCGCACCCAGCCCTTGCTGCCGTTCGGCGGCGTGGGCAGGAGCACCGGGATGAGGTCGCCGCTCACGTCGGTCCCGTCGACCAGGAACGTCAGTGGCGCGCCGACGGGCGTCGGGTTGTCGAGCACCTGAGCGGGGCTGCCCGCATCGTCGGCCTCGGCGAACACCGGCACGATCGGCGGCCGTGCCGTCGCCACCCACACGTTGTCCGCCGGCAGGACCGGTCCGCCGGCGTCCTCCGATGCTTGACGAGGGGGAGCGCTCGATGGCTGGTCGCCGCGATTCGACGCGTCGCCTTCCCCTCCGCCGTCGCCGCCACCCCCGCCGCATCCCGTGAGGGAGGCCAGGACGAGCACGACCGTGGCCGGGAGCAGCGGGAACAGGAGCTTGTGACGTCCGCGCCTCGACATGGCGAGGAGAGTAACGGTGGTCTCTCCGAGCCTGCATCTCGGTCCCGGGCCACGCCGAGTGCTCGGGTGCCCACATGTTTCAGGATGACTACGGAAGCGCAATGAACGCCTTCCGCGGTGGGCGGTCCTGCTAGACCCTCGCTCAGCGGAAGGGACGGGCGCGCCGGCAGCGATGCCGAGCGCTGGGAGAGCTGGGAGACCGAGACATGAGGAAACTGTTGGCGGGCGGGTTCGCGCTCGGGCTCGCGTCAGCGGGCAGCGCGGTTCTGGCGGTGCCGACCGGGGCCCAGCAGAGCCCGGGGCTCCCGGAACCGCAGTTCCCGGAGTACGAGGTGAACATCTCGCCGGATCCTGCTTCGGCCGGTGACACGGTGACGGTGACCCCGGTGACGCCGTGCACGCTCAACCCGGGCACCGAGGAGCCGGGGACGTTGCTCTGGTTCGCGGACTGGTTCACCGACGACGGGAACGGCGAGGAGATCGGCACCGGCGAGGTCTCGCTGGATGCCGACGGCAACTGGGTGGTGACCTTCGAGGCACCGGCGGTGACGGCGCACGGGGAGTTCTTCGCCTTCTGCCTGCCGACCGGCATCGAGGACGAGGCCGACGCCTGCATCCCTGACGAGGATCCCGAGGAGCTGGGCATCCTGCACGAGGACGGCGACGAGCCACCGCCGACCACGAGCTCGATCCCGGAGGGGCCGCCCTTCGACTGCCTCTTCGAGTCGTACTTCGGGGAGTTCGAGATCGTGGGTGGTCCGACGCCGACGACCCCGCCCGGTCAGCAACCGACGCGGCCGCCCGCACCGGCCAACCCCATCGTCACCGAGCCGCCGCACACCGGCTGATCGAGCCCGAATGGTCCCAGCGGATCGTCGCTTCGGTGGGCCGTCCTTCGGGGCGGCCCACCGGCGCGTCCCGGCAGAATGCCAGCGTGCTCAGTGACGAGTCGTTCGGGGTTCACGCGCTGGCGCTCGCGGAGCGCGATCCGGCGCTGGGGGCCGTGGTGGCCGTGCATGGCGTGCCGCCGTTCTGGCATCGGCCGGCGACGTTCGCCACGTTGGTGCTGCTGATCGTGGAGCAGCAGGTCTCGCTGGCGTCGGCCAAGGCCGTGTTCGACCGTATGGCGGCCGCGGCGGGAGGCATCACCCCGGCGTCGATCCTCGGGGCCCGGGACGGCGTCCTCCAGGCGACGGGGATCACCCGGCAGAAGCTGCGCTACGTGCAGATGCTCGCGGCCGAGGTGGCCGAAGGCACGCTCGATCTCGCCGGGCTGGTGGACCTCCCCGACGCCGAGGCTCGAGCCCGGCTCCTAGCGCTGACCGGCGTCGGCCCGTGGACTGCGGACTGCTACCTGCTGAGCGCGCTGCGCCGTCCGGACGTCTGGCCGGTCGGCGACCGGGCGCTGCAGGTGGGCGTGGGCGAGGTGCTGGAGTCGGCGACCGTTCCGACCGGCGTGGAGCTGGAGGTCATCGGCGAGCGGTGGCGTCCGCTCCGTGCCGTCGCTGCCCGCCTGGTCTGGCACAGCTACCTGTGCCGCCGGGGCCGGGAGGAGACCGTCATCGCCGGCCTCGACGGCCCGGTCTGACGCGGCGCGGCCCGGGCGAGGGCGCTACCCCGTCGGCACCTCCTCGAGCCCGTGGATCGGGGTGCGGTGGTCGGCGTTGACGCCGTGTCGGCGGCAGGGCTCCCCGGCGGCCCGAGGGCACAGCACGAAGTGGTCGGTGACCGTCGCGCGGTAGAGGCGGTACGGCGCCGGTTGCTGCAGGTCGGCGGCCTCGACCTCGCCTCCACCGCGGTCGGCGAAGCCCGGGAAGCTGGCCAGCGTGCGCTCGAGGTCGGCCGCCGGGACCTCGGCGGCCGTGCCGGCCATGTAGACCGCCGTCTCGTCGCCGGTGCCCACCACCGCCCGCGAGTCGAACACGACGATGCTCAGCTCGGGCCGGTGGGCGAGGTTGCGGGAGTGCACGACGTCGGGCGACGACAACCAGTAGAAGTAGCGGTAGGCCTCGACGCCGTAGAAGACCGGCGACACCCAGGGGCGTCCCCCTTCGTCCGCGGTCCCGAGCACCATGTAGAGGTTCTGGTCGATGACCCGCCTGGCCATGGCCACCAGCTCGTCGTCGCCGCCGCTGCTGCTCTCCATCGCCTCATCCTCGCCGAGCCGGAGCCGGCCGGTGCGGTCACCGCGCTAGTCGCGGCGACGGGTTTGGCGGACGAAGCCGGCGATGCCGAGGACCAGGAGCCCGACACCGGGGACGGCCACCCAGGTGCCCAGGACGAGGCCGTTGAGAACCAGAGCGCCGCCGAGCCCGATGGCGAGGGGCCAGACGCTGGCGTGCGGCAGGTACAGCGACCCCGTCTCCTCGGGCGACGAGGCGGCCGCCCGCTCCACCGCACCGGGTCGGGACCGGAGCCAGAGGTACACGCCACACCACAGCGCCAGCACGGCAGCCACCGCGAGGAGGACGGTCCCCGCGTCCTCGTAGGCCGTGTACCAGTAGACGACCGCCACCACCGCGACCAGGACGCCGATGGTCACGAAGATCCGCCACGGCACTGCCCGGTCGTCCACCCGGGCGGCCTCGTGGGACTCAGACCCGGCCATAGCGGCGATCCCACACCGGGCGGTTGGAACGGATCGGGGGGAGTGGAGCGTCGAAGTTGTGTGGGGGCGGTGGCGAGGTCGTGGCCCATTCCAAGGTCTGTCCGTCCCATGGATCGGCGCCGGCGACCCGCCCCGCTCCCCGCAAGGACCGCCACACGTTCCAGAGGAACGGCAGCGTCGACGCCCCCAGCAGGAAGGCACCGATCGACGAGATCCGGTTCAGGGTCGTGAAGCCGTCCGAGGGCAGGTAGTCGGCGACGCGGCGCGGCATCCCCTCCAGGCCCAGGATGTGCTGCACGAAGAACGTCAGGTGGAAGCCCACCAGGCTCATCCAGAAGTGGACCTGGCCCAGCCGCTCGTCGAGCAGCCGACCGGTGATCTTCGGGAACCAGTAGTAGATCGCCGCGTACAGCGCGAACACCGATCCCCCGAACAGCACGTAGTGCATGTGCGCCACGACGAAGTAGCTGTCGGTCACGTGGAAGTCGATCGGTGCCGAGGCCAGCATGACCCCGGACAGCCCGCCGAACAGGAACGTGAACAGGAAGCCGAAGGCGAACAGCATCGGCGTCGGGAAGCTGATCCGCCCGCCCCACAGGGTGCCGATCCAGTTGAAGAACTTCACCCCCGTCGGCACGGCGATCAGCATCGACAGCCCGCTGAAGAACGGCAGCAGCACGGCGCCGGTGGCGAACATGTGGTGGGCCCACACGCCGAGGGAGAGCACCGCGATCGCGATGGTCGCGAAGACCAGGCCCGCGTAGCCGAACACCGGCCGGCGGGAGAACACCGGCAGGACCTCGGTGATCACACCGAAGTACGGCAGGACGAGGATGTAGACCTCGGGATGCCCGAAGAACCAGAACAGGTGCTGCCACAAGACGGCCGAGCCACCCGCGCTCACGTCGTAGATGTGGGCGTCGAAGTGGCGGTCGGCGTAGAGCATCACGCCGGCGCTGGTGATGACGGGGAAGACCATCAGCACCAGGACGCTCGTCACGAGCATGTTCCAGGTGAAGATCGGCATCCGGAACATCCGCATCCCCGGGGCCCGCATGCACAGCACGGTGGCCACGATGTTCACGCCGGTCAGCACGCCGGACAGCCCGGTCAGGACCACGCCCATGAGCCACAGGTCGGGGCCCAGGCCGGGCGAATCCGCGATCGCCGACAGGGGCGTGTAACCGGTCCAGCCGAAGTCAGCGGCACCACCCGCCGTGAGGAACCCGCTGACCATGGTCAGCCCCCCGAACAGGTAGAACCAGTAGGACAGGGCGTTGAGACGGGGGAATGCCATGTCCCGAGCGCCGATCTGCAACGGGACCAGGTAGTTCGCGAGGCCGAAGGCGAACGGCCCCAGGAACAGGAACAACATGATGCTCCCGTGCATGGTGAACATCTCGTTGAACCGGCCCTGGGTCACGACCTGGGATCCCGGGCTGTACAGCTCGGCCCGGATCACCTCGGCGAGCGCCCCGCCCAGGATGAAGAAGGCGAAGGCCGTCACCATGTAGGACACGCCGATCCGCTTGTGATCGGTCGAGGTGACGAAGGCCAGCAGGCCCCGGGCCTCGCGCTCGCCGGGCGGCGGCTGCTCGGTGGCGGGGGGCTCCAGGACGGTCGTCATGGCTCGGTGCCTGTGGTACCCGCGCGGCCTGCGGTCGCCGTCTGCCGGGAGAGCCAGCGCTGGTAGTCGTCCTCGGACACGACCCGCACCGTGTAGGTCATGCGCCAGTGGTCCAGCCCGCAGAACTCGGCGCACCTCCCGTCGTAGGTCCCGATCTCGGTCGGCGTCACCTGGATCTCGTTGTCCACGCCCGGGATCAGGTCCCGCTTGGACAGGAAGTCCGGGACCCAGAACGAGTGGGCCACGTCGTTGCTGACCAGTTGGAGGTGCGCCGGCCGGTCGACCGGGAGCACCAGCTCGGGCGGTGAGCCCGGCTCGCCGGTGATGGTGATGTCATCGTCGGGGTACCGGAACTGCCACGACCACTGGAAGCCGACGACCTCGACCTGGATCGCGTCTGCGTCGTCATCCACCGCGGTGACCTGGTTCTCGGCGGCGACGCTGAAGCCGAACAGGACCGCGACCACCACCACGGGAGCGGCGGTGTAGAAGATCTCGAGAGGGATGTGGTAGGCGCCTTGTGGGGGAAGGTCGGTCGAGGTGTCCGACGTCCGGCGGCGGTAGCGGATGAGGACGTAGATCAACAGCCCCCACACCAGCGCCCCGACCCCCATGGCGGCGAGGAAGAACCCCTGCCAGAGGGAGAAGATCCGCTCGCCTTCCTTGCTGGCCGGCTCGGGTGCTCCGAACGAGCAACCCGCCGCCAGGGCGAGCAGCACGCAACCCGCGACCCGGTGCGACAGGCGGGCGAGGAGGCGCACGGCGTCCGACCGTAGTCGCGGGTGACCCGCGCTCCGCGCAGGCCCAGCGACGGGTCAGGGGGCGGCGGCGGGGCGGCGGCGGTAGGTGGCGGTGATGGCCGGGAACTCGGTGCCGTCGGGCGCCGGCATGAGGTTCTGGTACTCCCGCGTGTCGGCGTCGGGCCGGCGTGTGACTTCGCGGTAGACGATGGTCTGCCCCTGGTACGCCACGGCCACCTCGTAGGACATGGTGCGGCTGTCGGGATCCCAGCTGCCGACGGCCTCGGCGATGCTCGGCCCCATCGAATCGACCCACGAGCCCACGTAGCTCCCGATGGTCGGGTTCCAGCCGTAGACGCCGTGACCCTCGAAGCCGGACGCCGTCGAGATGTCGACGACCAACCAGCGCCCGCCGACGAGGCGGTTTGTCGCCACTCCGGTCGTCACGATGGGCTCGACGTCAGGCCCGGGACGGATCTCGAGGTTCACGTCCCAGGCTCCGACGTCGTCGGCCAACCGAGCGACGGCACCAGCGTCTGGGTCGTCCATGCCCGGGGACCGTAGTGGCTCAGGTGGGTTGCTGGATCAGATCGTTCCCGCCGCTCGTGCCTACCCCGTCACCCCCGGCGGATCCGTCCCCGGAGAGCAGCGAAGCACAGCGACATGCTCACGGCCCCCACGAGCGCGACGGCGAGGAGGGCCTTGGCGAGCTCGTCCCACTCCCAGCCCTCCATGACCAGCGACCGCAGGCCGCCGAGCAGGTAGGTCACGGGGTTGAAGCCCGCCACGGTGTCGAGCCAGTCGGACAGCTGGCTGCGCGGCACATACGACGTGGTCAGGAACAGGAAGGGGAAGAACAGGAGGAAGCTGGACTGCACGGCCGCTGGGTTCCCGGTCTTCAGCGCGATGGCGTAGCCGAAGCCGGCGAAGGCCAGGCTCCACAGGCCCGCGATCATGATGAAGACGAGGACGCCGAGCACCCCGGACTCGAACCGGACGCCCATGATGAACCCGAGCACCAGGATGGGCACGGTCAGCGCGCAAGCCACCGTCACGTCGGCCGCCATGTGGCCGAGCAGGATGGCCAGCCGCCGCACCGGCGTGAGCAGCAACCGGTCGAAGTAGCCGTTCTGGATGTCGAGCACCAGGGCGTAGGCCCGGGACACTCCGGTGACCCCGAGCAGGATCGCCGTGGCCATCTGGAACGCCTTGTAGTCGAGGCCCGGCGCCTGGGCCTCGATCGCGGTCTGCATCGTGGCCACGTTGACCAGGAAGAAGAACAGGGCGATGAAGATCGGCGGGATCACCGACTCGATATCGCGGGGAACGGCCCGCAGGGCCCGCCCGGCGATCGAGGCCAGGTCGTGGAGGAGTCCGGCCGATCGCGGCCGCAGCGCATCGGCCCCGACGGGAGCGACGACGTCGACGGTGGTCACTTGGCGGCCTCCTCGGTGGGGGCGGTGTCTTCCCGCTCGATGTGGGTTCCGGTCAGCTCGAGGAACACGTCGTCGAGGGTCGGCGTGCGCAGCGTCAGGTCGCGCACGGGCACCTCGCAGCTGGCGAGCGCCACCGCCACCGGGCTGATGGCGGCCGCGCCGTTCTCGGTGGTGATCACGATCTCGTTGCCCCGGGCCTCCACGCTCTGGACGCCGGGGACGGTCTCGATCACGGGGCAGACCGAGGCAGCGTCACCGTCGAGGCGGACGAAGATCACGTCCGACCCGATGGAGCGCTTGAGATCGGTCGGCGTGCCCTCGGCGACGATCCGGCCCTGGTCGATGATGCCGACCCGGTTGGCGAGCTCGTCGGCCTCCTCCAGGTACTGCGTGGTCAGGAAGATGGTCATGCCGAGGTCGCGGTTGAGGCGCCGGACCTCCTCCCACACCCGGGCCCGGCTCACCGGATCGAGTCCGGTGGTCGGCTCGTCCAGGAACAGGACGTCGGGGTTGTGCACGAGCGCCGCCGCGAGGTCGAGGCGGCGCTTCATGCCGCCCGAGTAGGTCTCGATCGGGCGTTCCATGGCGTCGGTGAGGTCCATCAGCTCGCCCAGGTCGGCCACCCGCTTGCGCAGCACCGACTTCGGCAGCCCGTACAGCAGCCCCTGCAGCCGGAGCAGCTCGGTGCCGGTCTGCTTCGGATCGAGCGCCGCCTCCTGCAGTGCGACGCCGATGTGCAGCCGCACCTCACCGGGCTGTGACGCGACGTCGAAGCCGGCCACGGTGGCCACGCCCTCGGTCGGCGCCAGCAGGGTGCACAGCATGCGCACGGTGGTGGTCTTGCCGGCTCCGTTCGGCCCGAGGAACCCGTAGATCTCGCCCTTCTCGATCTCGAGATCGACCTTGTCGACCGCGGTCAGGCCGTTGAACTGGCGGACCAGCCCTTCGGTGCGTATCGCGGCCGACGCCGTTGTCGTACACATGTTCGTCTAACCTACCGTTCCGTTGCAGTCGGGCAAAGTCACCTGGACTCGCCAGTTTGCGGCATGTTTAGGACAGTTATGGTCCGCAATGGATGAGAGGGTTGAGGCGGTCGTGCCGGCCGGGGATGGCTCTGGGGTCGCTCGTCGATGGACAGACCGAACGGGGCGCTGGAACTCATCGGCCGGCCGACATCGCCCCCGCTCTTCCCAGTAGGAATAACGGCCGGCCGGTTGCCGGTCAAGGTATCCCAGGAGGTTTGCGCGCTTTGGAGAGGTCGGTGCCGACGGCCCCGGTAACTTGGCGGACGCGATGACACCCACCCCCGCCACGAGAGTTGCGGGGCGCTCCGGCGCGCCCCTCGACGGCTTGCACCCGCTGCCCGACCTGGTGCGGGACGAGCCCGCGCTGGCCCAGGTCCTCGGACGCCGCTCGGTCACCGTCGCCGTCCCCGAAGCGACCCGGGCACTGGTGGTCGCGGGACTGGCGCGGCTGTCGTCGCGGCGACCGCTGGTCCTCGCCGTGCCGACGTCCACCGAAGCCGAACGCCTGGCCCACGACCTCGCGGCCTACCTCGGCGACGAGGCGGTCGAGCTGTTCCCCGCCTGGGAGACGCTTCCCTTCGAGCGGGTGAGCCCCGCGGTCGAGACCATGGGCCGCCGTCTGCGGGTCCTGTGGCGCCTCCGGAAGCCCGAGCGGGCGCCGCAGGTGATCGTGGCGTCGGTACGGGCCCTCGCGCAGCGGCTGGGGCCCCACGTCGAGGACCTGGAACCGGTGACGGTCCGCCCCGGACAGCAGCTCGACCGGGACGTCCTCGTGGCCGACCTGGTCGCCGCCGGCTACCGCCGCGAGGACATCGTCGAGCACCGCGGTGAGCTCGCGGTGCGCGGATCGATCGTCGACGTGTTCCCGTCCACCGCCGACCGCCCGGTCCGCATCGACCTGTGGGGCGACGAGGTCGACCGGCTGGTCACGTTCTCGGTGCAGGACCAGCGCTCCATCGACGAGCTCGACGAGGTGGCCATCTTCCCCTGCCGCGAGCTGCTGCCCACCGCCGAGGTGCGCGAGCGGGCCGAGCGGCTCATCGGGCTGGAGCCGTGGGGTCGCGAGCAGTGGGAGAAGCTGGCCCACGGTCTCCACTTCGACGGCATGGAGTCGTGGCTGCCATGGCTGGCGCCGACCGAGCACGTGCTGTTCGACCTCATCGGCGACCAGGCCCAGGTGCTGCTGGCCGAGCCCCGCCGCCTGCGCGACCGCGCGGGCGACCTGCTGGCCGAGGAGGCCGACCTCGCGGCCACGCTCGCCGTGACCTGGGGCGCCACCAGCCGGGACGGCGACACCGACACCGACACCGACGGCGGCGGCGGTGCTCGCGGCCATCGGTTCCCCCAGCTCCACCTGGACCTGGAGCGGCTGCTGGCCCACACCCGCGCCCCGGCGTGGCACCTGGTCGCCGTGCCCGTGCCCGACCGCCCCGACACCCCGGCCGTAGCCGGCTCCGGGTGGGATCCGGTGGTCGGCGACGGCAGCGGGCTCTTCCAGCGCCTCGCCGGCCTGCAGCGCGACGGCTACCGCATCGTCGTCGGCGCCGACGGCGCCGGCTCGGCGGCCCGCATCCAGGAGCTGCTGGCCGGCGAGGGCATAGCCGCCGAGGTCGTGGTGCAGCCGTTGGAGCGGGGCTGCGTGCTGCGCGAGGTCAAGCTGGCGGTCCTCGCCGAGCCCGACCTGACGGGCCGGCGCCGGGCCCACCGTCCGGCACGGCCGCGCCGCCGGGACGCCGAGCGCTTCTTCGACGACCTCAAGCCCGGCGACTACGTGGTCCACCACCAGCACGGGGTGGCCCGCTATGGCGGCATGGTGAAGCAGGCCATCGGCGGGGTGGAGCGCGACTACCTGCTGCTCGAGTACAAGGGCGACGACCGCCTCTACGTCCCCTCCGACCAGATCGACGCCGTCCGGCACTACACCGGCGGCGAGAACCCGACGCTGAACCGGCTCGGCGGCGACGGCTGGCAGAAGACCAAGGCCCGGGTCCGGGCGGCGGTGTCCGAGATCGCCCAGGAGCTGGTGGTCCTGTACCAGACCCGGCAGCAGGCCGAGGGCCACGTCTTCCCGACCGACACCCCTTGGCAACACGAGCTGGAGGAGGCCTTCCCCTACCAGGAGACCCCCGACCAGCTGAAGGCCATCACCGACGTGAAGGCCGACATGGAGGCTCCCGCGCCGATGGACCGCCTGGTCTGCGGTGATGTCGGGTTCGGCAAGACCGAGGTCGCGATCCGGGCCGCGTTCAAGGCCATCCAGGACGGGATGCAGGTGGCGGTGCTGGTGCCGACCACCCTGCTGGCCCAACAGCACCTCCAGACCTTCAGCGACCGGTTCGCCGGCTACCCGGTGCGGGTCGAGGTCCTGTCGCGGTTCCTCACCGCGGCGCAGGCCCGCCAGGTGGCCCAGGGTCTGGAGACCGGCCAGATCGACCTGGTGATCGGCACCCATCGCCTGCTGTCGAGCGACATCGAGTTCAAGAACCTGGGGCTGCTGGTCGTTGACGAGGAGCAGCGCTTCGGCGTCAACCACAAGGAGCAGATCAAGAAGCTGCGCACCGGCGTCGATGTCCTGACGCTGAGCGCCACGCCGATCCCGCGCACGCTGGAGATGAGCCTGACCGGCATCCGCGACCTGACCCTGCTCAACACGCCGCCGGCCGAGCGGCAGCCGATCCTGACCTATGTCGGCGAGCAGGACGAGCGGGCCATCGCCGAGGCCATCCGGCGCGAGCTGCTGCGCGAGGGGCAGGTGTTCTTCGTCCACAACCGCGTCCAGGACATCGACCACGTGGCGGCCCGGGTGCGGGATCTGGTCCCCGAGGCCCGGGTGGCGGTGGCCCACGGGCAGATGGACGAGGGCTCGCTCGAGCGAGTGGTGCTCGACTTCTGGGAGGGCGCCTACGACGTGCTGGTCTGCACCACGATCATCGAGTCCGGCATCGACATGCCGACGGTCAACACCCTGGTCGTCGACCGGGCCGATCTGCTGGGGCTGGGTCAGCTCCACCAGCTGCGGGGCCGGGTCGGTCGGGCGGGGCAGCGGGCCTACGCCTACCTGTTCCACCCCCGCGACCGGGTCCTGACCGAGGAGGCGTACGAGCGGCTGAAGACCATCGGCGAGGCCACCGAGCTGGGGTCGGGGTTCAAGATCGCCATGCGCGACCTCGAGATCCGGGGCGCCGGCAACCTGCTCGGCACCGGGCAGTCCGGGCACGTCGCCGCCGTCGGCTACGACCTGTACTCCCAGATGGTCAGCGAGGTGGTGGCCGAGCTCAAGGGCGAGGAGGTCCGCGAGCCGGCCGAGATCAAGCTCGACCTCCCGGTCGACGCCAACCTGCCCAAGGACTACGTCGCCAAGGAGGAGCTGCGGCTGGAGGCCTACCGCCGGCTGGCGGCCGTCACGGAGGACCGCGAGGTCGACGACGTCAAGATCGAGTGGGAGGACCGCTACGGGCCGATACCCGACCAGGCTGCCGCGCTGCTCGACGTGGCCCGGCTCCGGGCCGAGTGCGCCCGGCTGGGGCTGCGCGAGGCCAACGTGGTGCGGACCACGGGCTTCGGTGCGCCGACCTGGACCGCCCGCCTGTCGCCGATCGAGCTCAAGGCCAGCCAGCAGATCCGCCTGAAGCGGCTCGCGCCCAAGGCCGTCTACAAGCCCGAGCAGTCCCAGCTGGTCCTGCCGGTCAAGGGCGGCCGAGGCGTCGCCATCGAGCTGGTGGACCTCCTGGCTGATCTCCTGCCCGCCCCCGCCGCCGCCTAGCGGCCGCATCGACAGCTGCGAGCCACCCACTAGCCTGCGATGGTGCTCGTGCGACGTCCTGCTGTGATCCTGGCCGCCCTGGCCTTCGTCGGGCTCGCCTCCACCGGCTGCGCCGAGCAATCGGCGGCGGCGAAGGTCGGGGACCAGACGCTGTCCGAGTCCGATCTGATGGACGAGGTCGGT
>Ga0209382_10005581_pt1 | contig 16369 bp, 8 predicted proteins | sample SoiMetdeltSBSDD5_FD_187599 | JGI IMG/M metagenome (GOLD analysis project Ga0209382, IMG submission 187599) | Bulk soil microbial communities from a Populus tree surrounding site in Tennessee, USA - Soil MetaG P. deltoides SBSDD5 (SPAdes) (version 2) | ecosystem: Environmental > Terrestrial >...
CGATCCGCGGGAAGCCGTTCGCGTAGCGGATCGGATCGCGCTGTTGAGGACAGGACGCCTCGTGCAGTGCGGCACGCCCGAGGAGCTCTACACGCGGCCAGCGACACGGTTTGCCGCGAGCATGTTCAGCGAGATCAACGAGCTGAGCGGGATCTGCAGAAACGGCCGCATCGACACGCCGCTTGGCAGCTTCGCGGCGCCGCACTTGAGTGAGAACGCGCCCTGTAGCGTCTGCATCAGGCCGCAGCACCTGCGAATCGCTGGATGCCAGACCGATATCTGCGCGCGCGTGCTTCGCTCGGAGTTCCTGGGCGAGATGGATCACGTGGTTCTTTCAGTGCCTGGACTCCAGACCCCCATTACGGTTCGCACGTCAGGGCGCGCGCGGCTCGCGCCGGGCGACGCCGCCTATCTCGAAGTGCATCCCCACGACGTGCTAGTGGTCTCGCACGACGAAGCCTGACACACACCCAGGATCGATTAGCACACAGACACGGAGCGACGAGAGATGACGAGAGTGTTGAGGCAGCGCGTGCAGCGCGCTGCAATGGCCGCGGCAGCTGCGGCTGTCATCGCAGCGGCGCCGGCGTCGGCGCAGGAGCTGAACCTGTACACGACCCGCGAACCCGGGTTGATCCAGCCGTTAATCGATGCGTTCACGAAGTCGACCGGCGTGAAGGTGAACAGCATCTTCGTGAAAGACGGCCTGGCCGAGCGCGTGAGCGCGGAAGGCGCGAAGTCGCCCGCGGACGTGCTGATGACCGTGGACCTCGGGAACCTTATCGATCTCGTCGACAAAGGCCTGACGCAGCCCGTGCAGTCGCCGGTGCTCGAACGCGCGATCCCGGCGCAGCTCCGCGGCAAGAACGGCGAGTGGTTCACGCTTTCGATGCGTGCCCGCGTCCTCTACGCGGCAAAGGATCTCAACCTGTCGTCGTTCACCTACGAGCAGCTGGCGGATCCGAAGTGGAAGGGGAAGGTGTGCACGCGCGCGGGTCAGCATCCGTACAACACTGCGCTCATCGCTGCGTTCATCGCCCACCATGGTGAAGCAAAGACGGAGGAGTGGTTGCGCGGCGTCAAAGCCAACCTCGCACGGCCGGCGACCGGTGGCGATCGCGACGTCGCTCGCGACATCATGGGCGGCATCTGCGATATCGGCATCGCGAACTCGTACTACGTTGGCCTGATGCGCAGCGGCGCGGGTGGACCCGACCAGCAGAAGTGGGGTGACGCGATCAAGGTCATCCTGCCGACATTCGAGGGCAGCGGCACGCAGGTCAACGTGTCGGGTGCTTCGATCGCCAAGTACTCGCCGAACAAGGCCGCAGCCGTGAAGTTCGTGGAGTATCTCGTCTCCGACGAAGCGCAGAAGATCTACGCCGAGGCGAACTACGAGTATCCGGTCAAATCGACGGCCGCCATTCACCCGCTCATCGCCAAGCTCGGCACGCTCAAGGTCGACAACATTCAGCTGACCGAAATCGCGCGCCACCGCGTTGCGGCGAGCAAGTTGGTGGACAAAGTCGGATTCGACCGGTGACGGACCGGGCGCCGGCCGGTTCGCGGTTGGCGCCTTCATTCGGCCGCTGGGGCTTCGCCTCCGGCATACTGGCCGCTCTTGTGCTGGCGCCGATCGCGGCGCTCGGCATCTTCGCGCTGCAGGGCTCCGCGGATCACTGGCAGCACCTCGCCGTTCACGTCCTGCCGCAGGCAGTCCGTGACACTGTGGTGTTGCTCACCGGCGTCGGGCTTCTGACGGCCGCGGTTGGCACGGGCGCGGCGTGGCTCGTCACCGCGTACGATTTTCCAGGCCGCCGCGCCCTGGATTGGGCGCTGCTCCTCCCGCTCGCCGTTCCCACCTACATCGTCGCGTACGCGTACCTCGACATCCTTCATCCGGTCGGGCCGGTGCAGACGGCGCTTCGCGCGCTGCTCGGCGTCGATAGTCCTCGCGACTTCCGCCTTCCGGATTTGCGGTCGATGCCCGGTTGCATCGTGCTGCTCGGTTTCGTGCTGTATCCGTACGTGTATCTCACCACGCGGGCGATGTTCCTGATGCAGGCGGCCAACCTCGTCGACGCCGCTCGCACTCTCGGCACGCGCCGCTCGCGCGTGTTCTTTCGCGTGGCGCTGCCGCTGGCGCGGCCCGCCGTCGCGATAGGACTGAGCCTCGTGCTGATGGAAGCGCTGAATGACATCGGCGCATCCGAGTTCCTCGGCATTCGCACGCTGACCGTGTCGATCTACACGACATGGGTGACGCGATCGGACCTGCCTGGCGCGGCGCAAATCGCTCTGGCGATGTTGGCAGCCGTCGTGGCTCTGGTCGCATTCGAACGATGGGCGAGGCGGCAGCGTCGCTACGCGAACGATGCGCAACAACCACGACCGATGTCGCCGTTTAGACTGCGTGGCCTGCGCGCCTTGCTCGCGTTTGCGGTTGGAATCGTTCCCGTTGCCATCGGGTTCTTCATTCCGGCGGCGTACCTTGCCGATGCGACCGTGAAGCGAATGCGCTTTGCGGGCGTCTCGCATTTACTCCTCTCTGAAACGTTCAACACGTTGACGATCTCTGCCATCGCCACCGTCTTGACGCTTGCTGGCGGCATCGTGATCGTCTATGCCGCGCGCGTCAGCCGTGGCGTCTGGGCGGCGTTGTGCGGACGCGTTGTCGCAACCGGCTACGCCGTGCCGGGCACCGTGCTCGCGATTGGCATCTTGCCGGTGATCACCGGCCTCGATGGCATCCTCGACCGGCTCGCATCGAGCAGCGTCGGCGTGTCCACGGGTCTGTTGCTTCTCACGTCTGGCGCGGCGCTCGTCTACGCGTACGTGACACGATTTCTTGCCGTCGCCGCCGGCGGCGTCGAGGCGGGCTTCAGCCGCGTCTCGCTCTCGCTCGACGATGTGGCGAGGACGTTGGGGGAGGGAGCGGGACGCCGGCTGCGCAGGATTCATTTGCCGATGACGCGGCCCGCGCTCGCGGCCGCAGCGCTGCTCGTGTTCGTGGACTGCATGAAGGAACTTCCCGCCACGCTCTTGCTCAGACCCATCGGCTTCGAAACCCTGGCGACCCACTTGTACGGCGAAGCAGTGCGCGGCACCTACGAAGACGGTGCCCTCGCGGCGCTCCTCATCGTCATCACCGGGCTCCTGCCGGTGCTCCTCCTGGCGCGGCTTGACAGCCATCGACGCTAGGCATAGATTCTCTATGTATATCGCGGCTCGCGAACCGCGAGCAGCGAGCAGCGGATAACAATGCGGATCCTCGGCGAATGGTTCCGGCGCGTTGAGTACCTGATCAATCGGTCGCGGCATGAGGCCATGCTGCGCGACGAGATGGCGGCTCATCGCAGCCAGATGGGCGACAGCCGGCGCTTCGGAAACGAATTACGCCTCCGCGAGGAGGCGCGCGACGTCTGGGGCTGGGCCTGGCTCGACGAGACCCTGCGCGATCTGCGTTTTGCCGGACGCATGTTCGTGCGCGCGCCGGGCTTCAGTGCCGTTGCGGTTCTTTCACTGGCGCTGGCGACGGGCGCGACCACAGCAATCTTCAGCATCGTCCATAGCGTGTTGCTGCGGCCGTTGCCGTTTGCGTCGCCCGATCGCCTCGTGCAAGTGCGGGAGATCGCGCAGGTGGGCGGTCCGGGTCCGGTGGGGCAGGCTGATCTGCAGGAGTTCCGCACCCAGAGCGTTTCGTTCGAGCGCTTCACTGGCAGCGAGTTCAGCACGCGCTTCATGGAGACCGAGCGAGGGATCGAGCGGCTGACCACGGTGGTCGCGGACCGCGAGTTCTTCACGGTGTTGGGTGTGTCCGCCGCGCTCGGTCGGACGTTTACGCAGGACGATCCCGCATCGGTGGTGGTCTTGAGCGACGGAGCCTGGAAGCGCCTGTTCAACCGGGACCGGGGAGCGATCGGCCGCACGATTGCCGTCAGCGGAAACCGGTGGGATCCCGCGCAGCGACGCTCAGTGATCCATCGACGAGAACTTACCATCCTCGGCGTCATGCCGGAAAGTTTTCAGTTTCCGTACGGCGCCTCTTCCACGTTTCCTGGTGCGCTTCCCGAAGATCGGACCGACATCTGGATCGCAGAAGAGCGGCTCGGCGGCCGCGTGCCTTTCGTCATCGGTCGCATGAAACCGGGTGTCACGGTTCGAGCGGCGCAGGACGAGCTCGAGATCATCGAACGGCGTCTGGATGTCAGCGCGCCCAGCCCCTATCGGCCAATCGGCGTGCGCCTGACACCGCTCAGCGATGAAGTGCTCGGTGCGGTGCGCCGCTCGTTGTGGCTGCTGTTTGGTGCCGTCGGCCTCGTGCTGGTGGCGGCGTGCGCGAACATTGCGAACCTGCTGCTCGCGCGCACCACGGCGCGGACGCAGGAAGTCGTCACTCGCGCCGCCCTCGGCGCGGCTCCCGGACGTCTGGTGCGCCAGTTCCTCGTCGAGAGCCTGCTCCTCTCGCTCGTCGGCGGCGTTCTTGGCGTCGCGGTGGCGTGGTGGGGCGTCGACCTCCTCGTGGCCGTCGGCGCCGCCAAGATTCCCCGGGCGCATGAAATCCGTCTCGATTGGCTCGCCTTTGGATTCCTGCTCGCGATCTGCGCCATCGCCTCGATGCTCTTTGGCCTCGCGCCGGCGCTCATCGCGTCACGTGCGGACGCGCAGAACGTCACGAAGGAAGCGGGCGGCCGGTCGACGGTGGCGGGCCGATACAGCCGTATGCGCAACGCGCTGGTCATCGCCGAAATCGCGCTCGCGTTCGTGCTGGCATGCGGAGCGGCCGGCGTCATCCGCGAGCTGGATCGACTCGGGCGGATCGAGCCCGGGATGATCACTGAGAACGTGATGACCCTGCATCTCACGCCGCGCGTGCCCGATCGCGACTACCTCAGAATCGAGGAGCGCGTCCGCGTGCTGCCAGGCGTGACGGGGGCCGGGTTCATTCAGATGGTGCCGCTGCAGAACTGGGGGTGGCTCGGCAACTATCGAGTCCTGTCGCGGCCCGCCGATCACCCGCGACCGATCGTCGAATTACGGACCATCACGCCGGGATACTTCGATACGCTTGGCATCCCGGTGCGTGGACGGATGCTCACCGAAGCCGACATCGACGCAACACCGCGCACGCTGCTCATCAACGAGACGCTGGCGCGCAAGCACTTTCCTGGTGAGGATCCCATCGGGCAGATCCTCGATCGCGGCGTCATCGTCGGTGTCGTGGGCGACGTTCGACAGACACGGCTCGATCGGGCGGTCGAGCCCGAGATTTATCAGATCGTCAGCCGTGAGGCCGGGATCGCAACCGATATCGGATTGACGCTGATGGTGCGCTCCGCAGTACCGCCCGAGTCGCTAGTACCGGCAGTTCGCGCCGCGGTCTCAAGCGTCAATCCCGTTATCGCGATCTTCAACGTGAAATCAATGGAGCAGGTCGTTGCCGATTCGGTATGGGAGCTGAATCTCTATCGATGGCTCATTGGGATGTTCTCAGTACTCGCGCTGGCACTCGCCGCCATCGGTTTGTATGGCGTCATCGCGTACAGCGTCGCCTCGCAAACGCGCGAGTTCGCCGTGCGCATGGCGCTCGGATCGGAGCCGGCGGAGCTCGCGCGGATGGTCCTCGGCCGAGGCCTGCGGTTGGCCGGACTTGGCCTTGGCGTTGGCATTGCAACCGCACTGATCCTGCGTCTCTGGCTTCGCAATCTACCGGAGGGTGTGAGATTCGACCTCACGACTCTCGCGATGATCGCGTTGCTGCTGGTCGCGATCGCGCTCGTGGCCTGCCTCGTGCCTGCGATCCGCGTTGCGACCGTGAATCCCGCGGTCGCGCTCCGACGCGAGAATTGAGGCTTTCGTTGGCTCCGTTCCTCCGGGTGAACCCGTTGCCTCGGTAAACTCCGTCCGGGTTAACGAACCGACGTCTCGCGCGCGCCGTGTCACAATAGCGCGCTCCATGACATACCCTGCGACCGAAACACCAGCGCCGCCTGTTCCGCGATCGTTCGTCGAGTACGTCCGCTCGTTCGGCCCGGGCATCGTCATCGTGCTCACCTGGCTCGGGGCGGGCGACGTTGTCGACATGGCGACGGCTGGCGCGAACTATGGCTACTCGCTCCTCTGGGTATTTGTCGTCGCGATCCTGTTCCGCTTCTTGTTCGTCTCGCTGATCGTTCGGTACCAACTGTGTAACCAGCATCGTGAAGGCGTGTTGGATGGGCTGGCCCGCCTGCATCCGTGGTACGCGCCGATCCTGTTCTTTGCGGCGCTGGTGATGGGCCACGTCTACGGCTCGTACATGACGCGCGGAGTGGGGGAGGTCTGTCGCGCGGTTTTCGGTGTCGGCGAGATCTGGATGTGGGCGGTCGTCTGCAACGGGCTGGCGTGGTATCTCGTCTTTCGACCGAGCTTCCGGCGGCTCGAGCAGATCTTCTTCTTCTTTCTGGCCGTGCTATCGGTGTCGTTCCTTGGTTTGGCGATCTCGGTGGGCTTCGATCCTGCCGAGGTCGCGCGCGGCCTGGTGCGAGTGGAAATGCCCGGGAAGCACGGGGCGTACGATCCGTCGCAGGTTGCGCTCGCGATGATCGGCGCCGTCGGCGGATCGCTGATGAACCTGGTGTATCCGTACTTTCTCGATGCGAAGGGTTGGCGGGGACCTCAATACCGGCGCGTGCAGCTATACGACTTCATGTTGGGCGTGTTGGCGATGCTGGTGCTCAACTTGTCGATCTGGGTGCTCGGCGCGGAGTTGCTGTATCCCGATCGACACATCCAGCACCTCGAGGATCTCCCTAACCTGCTCAGCACCGTGTTGGGTGAGCCGGGGCGGCTTCTGTTCTACGCGGGCATCTTCTCGGCGATCTACACATCGATCATCGGGCATGCTGCTGGCCTCGGACGCCTTGGCACCCACGCGTGGCTGCGGTGGCGTGCCGGCTCTGGACCGATCGCGTCCGACTATCGTTATCACCCGTGTTATCGCTGGATCGCGTTTTCCTGCCTCGTGACGCCGCTCGTCTGGACGCTGCCAGGCATGCCAGGATTCGTGTCGCTGACGCTCGCGGCCAACAGCGCGCAAGTGATCCTGCTGCCGCTCCTCGCCGGCGGACTGTGGTGCATCACCGCCAGCGCTCGCCTCATCGGAGCGGAACATCGCAATCGTTGGTGGGAGAACATCGTCATGGGCACGCTGTTCGTGCTCGCCACGTACTTCGCATTCCGGGCACTCGTCACACTCCTGTAGTTTCCGCGCGATAGGTTGGGCGTATACTCGACGGTAAGAGGAGAAACCGATGTTCCTGTCTCGTTGCTCGATGAGGGCCTGCGCGTTCGCGCTGGTTCTGGCCGGCCTGCTGTACCCCCGCCTCGCTTCTGCCCAGTTCGACTCCGCCACCGTGCTCGGTGCCGTCGTCGACGCGTCCGGCGCTGTCGTTCCCGGCGCAACCGTCACGCTCCGGAACGCCGATACCGGCATCACGGCCACAACGGTGACCGACACCCAAGGGAACTTCCAGTTCCTGAACGTCCGGATTGGTACCTACAGCGTGCGCGCCGAGCTCCAGGGCTTTTCCGCAGCCGTTGCCGACAACATCGCTGTCACCGTCAACGCGCGGCAGCGCGTCGATCTGACGATGAAGGTCGGGGATATCGGCGAGACGGTACAGGTGACGGGCGCGGCGCGGTTGCTCGAGAGCGAATCGAGCGATCGCGGACAGGTCATCGGCCGGGAGCAGATCGTCAACCTGCCGCTCAACGGACGTGCGTATGCCGATCTCGCCCTCCTCAGCCCCGGCGTTCGCAAGTCCTCGATCAGCGAGTCTCGTGACGGTTCGTTCAACGTCAACGGACTGCGCAGCTCGCTGAACAACTTCATCCTCGACGGTGTGGACAACAATTCGTACGGGACGAGCAACCAGGGCTTCTCGAACCAGGTCGTGCAGGTGTCGCCTGATGCGGTCGAGGAGTTCAAGGTCCAGACGAACAACTTCAGCGCCGAGTTCGGCCGTGCCGGCGGCGCGGTCATCAACGCGACCTTCAGAAGCGGAACGAACCAGTTCCGCGGCGCCGCCTGGGAGTTCAATCGCAATACCGCGCTGAACGCTACCGGCTTCTTCAAGCCGTCGTCTGGCGTCAAGCCAACGCTCAGCCGCAACCAGTTTGGCGGCGTGTTCGGCGGGCCGCTCGTGCGTGACAAGGCATTCTTCTTCGCCAACTACGAAGGCTTCCGGCAGGTCCAGCGTACCGTCACGTTCGCGAGCATTCCGACGATGGCGCAGCGTCAGGGGATCATGGGGAAGCCGATCCGCAACCCGCTGACGAACGAGGTGTACGCCGACGGTGTCGTGCCGCAGTCGGTGATCTCGGCCTTCGCGCGCGACGTCTTGGCGGGCCTGCCCGAGCCGACGCGCCCGGGCGTTTCGAACAACTTCGACTCGCTGCCGCGACGGCAGGACTACAACGACAAGTTCGACATCAAAGTCGATCAGCAGTTCAATACCGCGACGAGCGCGTTCGTGCGCTTCAGCCATCGCAAGGCAGACAACTTCGAACCGCCACCCATTCCTGGCGAGACGAGCAGCCCGTCGAACGCGTACGTCGAAGTCCTGAATCAACAACTCGCCACCGGCGTCACGCGCACGCTCGGGCTGACGTCGCTCCTCGAAGTTCGCGTGGGGCTCTCGCGCACGAAGGCCGGCAAGACCGCGCTTGGCACGGGGACGCCGAACATGTTCGATCGGTACGGCATCACTGGCCTTCCGACCGATACGGAATTCGCGGGCGGGCTCACGCAGCAGTCGGTCAGCGGGTGGACGGCGTGGGGCCGGCAGAGCAGCAATCCGCAGTTCCAAGACCCGCTGGTCTGGGACGCGCGCATCAACTACTCGTGGATCCGCGGCCGCCACACGCTCAAGAGCGGCTACGAGTATCAGCACATCAACACCGATATTGACGATGTGCATCCGAAGTATGGGGCGGACACCTACGGCGGTCAGTTCAGCCGGCCGTCAGGGGCGGCAGCGGACGCCGCAACATTCAACCTGGTCGACTTCCTGGTCGGGGCGCGCAGCCAGTACGAGCTGGTGAATCCGTTCGTGTTCCACCTCCGGCAACGGATGCACTTCGGCTACGTGCAGGATGACTGGCGCGTCGCGCCAAACTTGACGTTCAACCTCGGGCTGCGCTACGAGTTCGGGACGCCGCAGTGGGAAGACGAGAACTTCCTCACCAACTTCGATCCGTCCACGAACACACTGCTGCAGGCGAGTGATGGCTCGTTGTACGACAAAACGCTCGTCCATCCCGACAAGAACAATTTCGCTCCGCGCGTAGGCGTCGCGTATAGCCTCACGCCGAAAACGGTGATCCGCTCCGCCTACGGGAAGAGCTACATCCACTTCAACCGTCTGGGTGGTGAGAACCTGCTGTCGTTCAACGGGCCGCACGTCGTGCCGATCGCAATCACGCAGCAGCCCTCTCAAGGGGCGTGTTCGGGCAACCAGGCGCCGACGACCTGTTTCCGTCTCACGCAGCAGGGCTATCCGGAAGGGCTGAACGTGCCAGCCAACTTCAACCCGCTGAACGGCCGCGTGAATTACATCCCGTCGGACACCAACACTGGCAACGTGCAGAACTGGCACGTCACCGTGCAGCGCGAGATTCTGTCGAACCTGCTCGTCGACGTTGCTTACATCGGCAATCGCAGCCGCAACCTGGTCATCCTCGGCGACTTCAACCAGGCCCGGCCGAACAACGCCGGCGAAGACACGCCGCTTCAGACTCGCCGTCCGATTCAGGGCTACCAGTTCATTCAGTCGGCGTTCGACGGGGGACGCGCCAGCTATCACGCGCTGCAGATCAAGGTCGAGCGCCGGTATTCGCGCGGGCTCTACCTGCTGAACTCGTTGACCTACTCGAGCGCCAAGGACAACGCGTCAGGGCACCTCGAGACCGCGAACGGCGACAACAGTCGCGTGAACTACCGCGACATCGAAGGGGAGTGGGGCACGTCGGGCTACAACCAGCCGTGGAACAACACGACAACCGTCGTGTGGGAGCTGCCATTCGGCCGCGATCGGCGGTGGGCCAACCAGGTGAGCCCGGTTGTCGACGGGTTCATTGGCGGATGGCGCCTCACGGCGATCAACACGATGACGAGCGGCCTGCCGGTCAACCTGAGCTACTCACCGTCGTCGACCTTCTCGGTCAGCGCAGCGCCGACCTATCGGCCGAACGTCGTCGGTGACGTGTACGGCGATGGCTCGATTGACAATTACTTCAATCGCGACAACGTCGTGATTCCCACGGATCGCACGCAGCCTTTCGGCAACGCGGCTCGAAACATCGCGCGAGGGCCGTCGATCTACACGCTGGACCTCGGTCTCCACAAGGGCATCGGCCTCGGTGTGCAAGACATGCGGCTCGAATTCCGCATCGAGGCGTTCAACGCGCTGAACAAGACCAACTTTGGCGCGCCGAACGGCAACCGGTCGTCCACCGATTTCGGCACGATCCGGTCGCTGTCGACCACTCCCCGGCAGATTCAGCTGGGGGTCAAAGTGTATTTCTGAGGAATGGGTTTTGCTGTCTCAGCTGAATATGAGCATGTCGCGACAGCTTGTTCAGTACGGACAGCGCCGGGCCGCTCGAAAGTTGCTACGCGCCGCGCCCTGGATTGGCGCGGTTGTAGCGTTGGCTACCCTGGGGACGGCAATCCGTCGCAAGGGTGCCATCAGAGGCGTCCTTGACACTGCCCTCGACTTCATTCCGTTCGTTGGCGGTCTCAAGAACGCGGCTGAGGTTGCGCGAGGGCGCGACTTCATTCGGGATCGTCGGACCTGAGGCATAGAGATCACGGAGAAGAGCTCACGCAGAGAACGCAAAGGGCTAGAGCACGCTGAGAGCGTCGGCCTGCAGCCTAGGCATTGCCCAGGCTGAGTGAGAGGAGAGGCAAGGGCATCTGCACGTCTTTTCCAGAATGCTGTCTGACGTGCAGATGCCCTTGCCTCTCCTCTCACCCGCGCCTACGGCGCGGCAGGCCGGCCCGTCCTCTGCGGACTCACGCTCTCTGCGCTCTCTGCGTGAGCTCTTCTCCGTGCTCTCCGCTCCCTCATCGACTTAGGATAGTCGTATCGTTCGTCACCGCTCCGGGCGCTCGACTGAGATAGGTGCCGGGCGAGAGGACGACCTGATCGATCGACACGCCATCTTCGCGTGCCTGGATGCGGATCGTCTGCACGCCCCCAGTGTCGAACCGCAACGCCGGTCCAAGCACGCCCGTGCCGTAACCGTTGTCTTGCCATCCCCATCCGCTCACGCTGCAGCCGCTGCAATCCTGAAGGTTGATGCGCGTCGCTGACGTGGTCCCGATCCGGTAAACGGGCGCTCCGCTCGAGTTCACCGTGTCGGACGACTGAATCCACACGGAGTCGCTGTAGCCAGAGTTGCCGGCCGCCTTGAGGCGCAGCCACAGGCGATAGTTCCGATTCGCTTCGACGTTGACGCTGAACTCGACGTAGTGACCTGGATTCGCCAAGGGCGGATCGATCGTCGCCGCACCGGCCTCCGGCTGTTCCAGTCGCCGGCCGCCCGCAGCGGTCGAATCGCTCACGACTCGCCAACTTCCGGCGCGCACCGGCGCATCGGCGGCGTAGAACACGATGTCGTCGGCGGAGGCGCCGTTCGACACGGTCACCGTCCGCGATGACGAGGCGCGCTTGCCGTCGATGTCGTAGGCGCGCGCCTGGAGCGTGTGGGACCCGTTGGCGAGTCCGGTCGTATCAAGACTGAACGAATACGGCGCGGTTAGATCGATGCCCCACAGTTGGCCATCCACCCACAGATCCACTTTCTCAACGCGGCTGTCGTCGGTTGCCGTGATGTCGATCACTTCCGTGCCGGTGAGCACCGCGCCGGACGACGGCGCGTCGATCGACGCCTGCGGCGGCGCGCTGTCAGCCGATTGCAGGCTGCGATTCAGTGTGAAGCGATCGAAGACGGCGCCGTTCGTGCCGACGGCTTCGAGCGTAATGCTCGATGCGGACACGACGCCACGAACGTAGTTGTGAACCGATCGCGAGAACGCCGTGAAGGCGTTACGGCTGATCGGATACAGGCCTGCGCCAGCGCCGCCGCTAATGACGTAGGTCACCGCTTGCAGGCTGGCATCGGTGCTCTCGCGCCACGGAACCGTTCGCTCGTAGGAGTGCTCGTGACCGTTCAGGACGACCTGCACGCGATAGCGCTCGAGGATCGGTCCGACTGCTTGACGAATGGCCACATCAGATCCGTGCTCGGCGCCAGAGCTGTACGGCGGCCGATGAAAGAACACGATGCGCCAGGGCTGGCTCTGCGCGTTGGCGAGATCCTCGGCGAGCCATGCGAGCTGCTCCTGACGCCGCGTCGTCGAGAGAAACGCCGCCTCCGTATCGAGCGAGACAAAATGTACTGGTCCAAAGTCGAAACTGTAGAAACGCTCGGCGTTGTTGGGAAACGCCGGGCTGGCGCCATCTCGTGGTAAGGCGAACAGCGTCCGGTACGGGGTGGCCGATCCGGTCCTCTCGTCGTGATTGCCAATGGCCGGAAAGATCGCGACCCGCCGCAGCCAGTTGCGATAGTACGGAAAGAAGAACGACTCGAACTGCGCGTAGGTGCCATTGCTATACGCGATGTCGCCGTTGTGAATCGCGAGATCGAAAGCCTCGCCGTTGATCAAGTTGGCGATTTGACTTTGCGCGCTCGATCCGTTGCCGCTGTCGCCGAAGGTCACGAATCGAATCGTTCCGCTGCCGTCGGCAGGCGCTGTGCGAAACGAGTCGACGACCCCTGATGTCGGGTCCGCGGCGCCGACGCGCAGATCGTACTGGTAGGTCGTGCTGGCACTGAGCCCCGTCAACGACGCCTCGTGCTGGTAGTAGTTCGTGATGCCTGTTGACGATGAGGACCTGAAGGTGGTCGTGGCTTGCGCTGTGGACGTGGGCCCGGTGCCGACGCGGTACGTGACGCTGGCGGGTCCGGGTTCGCGCGTGGCCCACACGACCACGGCTTGCGACGCGCCGACCTGTTGAAGGTACGGACCCCTGACGAGCGTTGCGGACGACTGTACGGTTGGGCTCGCCGTGCTCATCAGCCAGAATCCCAGTAGCAGGATGCCGAAGACAACTGGGATGTAAAACCGGCCGACACGCAGGGAAGATTGCACACGGCTACGAAGCACGCCTGGACTCCTTGAGGCTGTTTGCGCGGATAAGCCGATAGGGCTCTGCAACAATCCAGCCCACTCGAGAGTCGGCGAGCTCAAGCGATGATGGCGATCGATCCGAGCACTGCCGCACCGATCTGCTCGTCGCCAGTAATGGTCACGCGCTCGCGCGCGCTGCGACGATCGATCCCTTTCGTAAAGATCCGCCACGCGATCTCTTCCGGAATCGTGGTCGTCGACACGATCCGGCCCGCGCCCGAATCTTCTGACATGAGCGCCCAGCCATCGTGCTGCCGCTCCAGGAACCAATCACCACCGGCCTCACCGTCAACACGCAGGAGCGCGATTGCGCCGGGCTGGGCATCGACACCGCGATAGGTGTACGGCAGCGCTCGCATGAAGCAGTCGAGCACCGGCTTGTACAAGCGAGGCGTCATGATGCCGGGCTGATTGACGGCCAGGCGGATCTGCTGCTGGTGATGCCAACGCTCGGTGTACTCGCGAGCGATGTCGAACCAGGCGGCCGATTGCGCTTCGCCGGCCCAACTCACGCCGAATCGTGCTGGCGCGTCCGGATCGAGCGAGAGGAAGTGCTCGTGAAGCTCGCGCGTGGCGAAGCGCATGAGCGCGATCAGAACGTGGGCACTCAGGCCGCCGTAGATCTCGACGCCACGGGCGTTCATGGCGTTGACGACCGCGGCAAGCTCACGATCGTTTCGGATCGGCGGCTGCGGAGTGTCGCCGTCTCTGTCGAACGACAGCCGGCGCAGCGCGGTGTCGAGCAAGTGTGCGGCGATCTGCTTGACGTTCCATGCCGGCACGATCGTCGCGTGTTGCCATTCTGACGGCGAGAGCGATTCGAGCAACGCGATCAGCCGGTCGTCCAATTCTTCGAAGAGGTGCGCGGTCAGGATTGGCGGAGGTGCAGTCATGCGAGCCGTCATTCTATGCCGCAACGTTCGACGCGACCGCATTAGAATGCCCGGTGATGACTCGCGCGTTCCTTCTGACGATCGGACTGTCGGCAACGCTCGTCGTGCCGGTATCGGCTCAAACGCCCCGCGTTCACGAATCGGTCGTGGTCAGCGGCTCCGCGGAGCCGGTGCCCTTCGATAGCGTCGGGCGGGCCGTGTGGGTGCTCACTCGCGACGACATGGCCAGGCTGCCGATCCGGTCGGTTGAAGACATCCTGCGATTCGCGTCCAGCGTGGACGTGCGCGCACGTAGCCCATACGTGCAGGCGGACTTCTCGATCCGTGGCGGAAGTTTCGGCCAGACGTTGGTACTGCTCGACGGCGTCCGCATCAACGATGCCCAGTCCGGGCATCACAACAGCGATTTCCCGGTCACGCTGGACGACATCGAACGAGTCGAGGTGTTGCTGGGGACAGGGTCGTCGCTCTTCGGCGCCGACGCGCTCGGCGGGACTATCAACATCATCACGCGCGGTCCCTCGAGCCAACCTGAGTTCTCCGCGGTTGGCGGCGAGCACGGCCTAGCGGGTGCTCGCACGCGGCTGTCGTTTGGCCAGGGGCAACTGCAGCAGACGGTGTCGGCCGATTTCATCCGGTCGTCGGGCTTCAAAGACGATCGGGACTTCGAGAACGTTGCGCTGTCGAGCCGGACCGCGTTTGGCCGTGAGACGCGCGTCCAGATCGGCTTCGTCCGCAAGGACTTTGGCGCCGAGGGATTCTACGGCCCCGCACCCTCTCGCGAGCGGACCGACCAAACGATTGCTGCGCTGACGCACGGATTTTCGCTGTCGACCTGGCGATCGACCGTCCAGGCGATGTATCGCAGTCACGGCGATCGTTTTCTCTACGATCCGCGGCAACCGGCCGCGGTGCCAAAACGTTCATCGCACCCACGCCGCGACCATGCTTCTTCGTGCGAATCGCAGCCTCGGCCAGCGCACCCGGGCCAGTGCCGGCGCCGAGCTGGGCAGTGACTGGATTCGCTCGAGCAATCTTGGCGACCGCTCGTTCCATCGGGGCAGCGGGTTCTTCGAGCTTCAGCAGCGGCTCGCGGATCGACTGATCCTCTATCCAGGCATTCGCCTCGACGCGTACAGCCAGTTCGGCGGCGCGTTGAGCCCTTCGGTGGCGACGCGCTTCACGGTGGCTCCCACGTTCAGCGTGCGCGCCTCCGCGGGTCACGCGTTCCGTGTCCCGACCTTCACCGAGCTGTACTACACGGATCCGAATCATCGCACGAGCAGCGATCTTCGCGCCGAGCGCGGCTGGAGCGCGGAGGCCGGTGCCGACTGGGTCCTCGGCGGCCGTGCCATCGCACGCGCGACCGCATTCACGCGTCACGACCGCGACGTCATCGACTGGACGCGTCCCTCGACGGCAGAACGATGGCGAACGATGAACGTCCGCCGAGTTACCGTGTCGGGCATCGAGACCGGTTTGCGGTATGTATTTGGATCCACGAATCTCGCGGAGGTCCAGTACACGTTGCTGAGCACAGAGGCGGACGCGTTAACCGGGCTCTTGTCGAAGTACGTCCTCGACTATGCTCCGCACAACGTGGTTCTGTCCGGAGCCGTCCGAGTTGTTGGCGTAGACGTCAGCCCTCGCATCGGATGGACGAAGCGTCATGCCCGCAGCTCGTCTGCGGTCGTCGATCTCCGCGCGTCGAGGAAGATCCGTCACGTGGCCCTGTTCGTCGAAGCGTCGAACCTGTTCGACGAGGAATATCAGGAAGTGACGGGCGTCGCGATGCCGGGGCGCTGGGTTTCGGCGGGTGTTCGCGTGGTGCGATAGCGACGGGGTCTACACGTCGGGTTCTACACGTCGGGTTCTACACGACGGGTTCTACACGTCGGGTTCTACACGTCGGGTTCTACACGACGGGTTCTACACGTCGGGTTCTACACAGCGGGTTACGAGGCGCAGTGCTTGTCGAAGGCCTGGGTCAGTTGTGTGGCAATCGATTCGGCGCTCTGGTTCTCGATCTGAAATCGCTCCATCATGTAGATGAGATTGCCGGCGCGAAGGATGGCGATTGAAGGCGACGAGGGCGGCCGTCCGACGAAGTAGCTCCGCGCGCGCTCGGTTGCTTCGATGTCGCCGCCGGCAAAGACGGTTGCCACGACGTCGGGCTTGACTGAATGCTGAAGGGCAAGCGCGATGCCTGGCCGCGCCCGCCCGGCGGCACATCCACACA
>Ga0209382_10005582_pt1 | contig 16368 bp, 12 predicted proteins | sample SoiMetdeltSBSDD5_FD_187599 | JGI IMG/M metagenome (GOLD analysis project Ga0209382, IMG submission 187599) | Bulk soil microbial communities from a Populus tree surrounding site in Tennessee, USA - Soil MetaG P. deltoides SBSDD5 (SPAdes) (version 2) | ecosystem: Environmental > Terrestrial >...
GCGTCGAGCTCCTCTGGTGGGAGGGCTGCCCCAGCACGGATGAGGCGCTCGCGATCCTGCGCGAGGAGATGGCGGAGCTCGGGCTGGATCCCGGCGCGATCGACGCGCGGGAGGTGTCCACCGATGTGGAGGCGCGCCGGGAGGAGTTCGTCGGGTCGCCGACGATCCGCGTCGACGGCCGCGACGTCCAGCCGCTGTCCGACGAGCCGATCGGTCTCTCGTGCCGTGTCTACCGGACGACTGACGGTCGCGTCTCGCCGGTGCCCGATCGCCTCGAGGTGCGGCAGACTCTCACCGACGCGATGAAAGGAGGCGACGACTGATGGCACAGGCGTCCGCGACGAAGGTCGGCGATCTCGCGCCGCCCCTGGAGCTGCCGGACACGAGCGGAACCGTCCACGCCCTGCCGACGCGCGATGAGGCACCGGCGACCGTGGTGGTGTGGACATGCAATCACTGCCCGTACGCGCTGGGCTGGCACGATCGAATCGTTCAGGTGGCGCGCGACTACGAGGATCGCGGCGTTCGCTTTCTCGCCGTGAACTCGAACGACCAGGAACGGTACCCGCGTGACTCGCTCAAGGCGATGCGCGAGCGGGTTGAATCCGAGGACTGGCCGTTCCCGTATCTCCACGACGAAAGCCAGGAGGCGGCGCGGGCGTGGGCCGCGCAGGTGACTCCGCACCTGTACGTGCTCGACTCCGAGCTGCGGATCCGTTACGAGGGTGCGCCGGACCCGGACCACATGGATCCCGGCCAGGATGCCGTCTGGCTGCGCGAGGCGCTGGACGCGGTACTGGTGGGCACCGCTCCGGCGCGGGCCGCGACCGACCCCGTCGGCTGCTCGATCAAGTGGAAGTGACGTGACTGGGCGCAGGCGCCTCGTCCGGGCGCCGGCGTCCTCGGCGAACCTCGGCCCCGGCTTCGACGTCCTGGCGGCTGCGCTCGACATCCACCTCGAGCTCGAGGTCACCGAGACGGGCGAGTTCGAGGTCGACGCCGGCGGCGCCGGGTTGCCGGCCGACCGCGCGAATCTGTGCGTCCGCGCGTTCGAGCGCCTGCATCCGGCCGACGGCCTTCGGTTCGAGGTCCGCAGCGAGATCCCGGTCGGGCGTGGGCTCGGATCCAGCGCCGCGGCGATCGTCGCGGGACTCCTGGCTGCCGACCACCTGTACGAGCTGGGCCTCGACCCACCGGACGTGTACCGGCGCGCTGTGGAGCTCGAGGGGCACCCCGACAACGTGGCGGCGGCGCTCTTCGGGGGCTTCGCCGTTTCGCCGCCCGACGTCGGCGGCGACCCGGCATCCGGTCCGTCCATCCCGGTGCGCCTCGAGCCGCCGCAGGGGGTGGAGGGCGTGCTGGCGATCCCCGCTGACGAGGTGGCGACCGGGGAGGCGCGGGCCGCCCTGCCCGCGGACGTGCCGATGGAGGATGCGGTCGCGAACATCGCGGCGGCATCGCATCTGGTGCTGGGCATCGAGCGCTCCGACCTCACCTTGATCTCACGCGGCCTCGCCGACCGCCTCCACCAGCCTCGGCGGACCGACCTCTACCCGCGCTCGATGGATCTGCTGTCGATGGCCGGCGAGATCGGCGCGATCGGCGCGACGGTGTCGGGCGCGGGTCCCGCGGTTCTGTTCTGGTGCTTCTGGCAGGACACCGGCAAGGTCGTGGACGCGCTGACCGATCGGGCCGGCGAGGGCGTGGAGCTTCGCCGCGCGCGCTTCACCCCGCTGGGCGCCGACGTCCCGGAGCTCTAGCGTGGCGCGGGAGGACGTCGAGGTCGTGCTCGACCAGTTCGCGGCCGTCAACGAGCGGAATTTCGAGCGGGCGATGAGCCTCTACGCGGAGGACGTCGAGCTCGTCGTCGACCCGCGCGCATTCCTCGAAGGCGGCACCTTCAAGGGCCGCGACGCGGTGGGCGAGTGGTTCGGTAACTGGTTCCGGACCTTCGAGCCCGGCTACCGGTTCGACATCGAGGAGGCGCGGGACCTCGGTGACGCCATCCTGCTGGTCGCGAGCCACCAGGGCCGCGGTCGAACCAGCGGCGCCGAGGTCAAGGGTCAGACGAGCTACCTCTATCGCGTCCGTGACGGCCGGATCGTACGCGCGGAGATCCACGCGAGCCGCGACGATGCCCTCGGGGCATCGGGCCGGCGGGAGTAGCCACGCCCTACAGCAGGCCGAGCTGCCGCAGGATCGACACCGAGTCCGAGTAGACGTCCTTTCGCTTCACGAGCCCGTCCTCGAACGGGATCACGTCGAGGCCGTCCCAGCTGACCTTCTTTCCGGTCGGCTCGGCGACCAGGTCGCCGCGGCGCATCTCGCTGGCGTGCGTCGCCGCGGCGGTCCACTCCTGCACGACGAGCCCGTCTCGTACATACAGGCGGCGGGTCGAGAACGTGATGTCGGGCCACGTTTCGAAGATCCGGCCGATGTGCTCGCGGACCGAGTCGCCCACCGCGCGCTCGCCGGCCGTGTGGTTCTCGAAGACCATGTCCGGCGCGTGCATCGATGTGAGCGCGTCGAGGTCATGGGCGTTCCACGCATCGTTGTACGCACCGATGATGCGCTCGAGCGACCTTGGATCGTCGCTGGGGCTCATGCCCGCGAGTATGCACCAGCCGGGACCACCTCGGCGCTCAGCTCGTCCAGCGGCTCCAGGAGATCCTGCTTGCCGAGCCGACGCAGAATCTCGCTGGCGAGCGAAAGGTAATCCTGCCCCCGGTCCGGCCGGTACTCGAGGATCGGGATCGCTCGCTCGGCCGATTCCGCGTACGCGATCGACTGACGGATAACCGTCCGAAACAGCTTGTCCCCGAAGCGCTCCCGAAGCGCGTCGAGCGTCTGCCGCGCGTGGCGCGTGCGCATGTTCGCGATGTTGAGGCAGACGCCGAGGAGCTCCAGCTGGGGGTTCAGGCTTTCACGGGCTAGGTCGACCACCTGGACGGCCTGTTCCATCCCCTGCAGAGAGAAGTATTGCGCCTCGGTCGAGAGGATCGCGTGGGTCGCGGCGACGAGGGCGTTGACCGTGAGAAGCCCGAGCGTCGGCGGGCAGTCGATCAGGATCAGCTCCCTGCTCCGCTTCAGGTCCATGAGGGCCTGGCGAAGCGTGACCTCGCGTCCGATCTTGCCCGAGAGGGACAGCTCGGCCTCGGCGAGCTGGAGGTTCGCCGGGATCACGCGGCCGTGGATCGCATCGACGGCCCGGGCCTGGCCCATGAGCACGTCCCCGAGCGTGGGGCGCGCGCTCGGGTCGGTGTCGAAGTAGTCGGAGAGGTTTCCCTGGGGATCGGCGTCGACCGCGAGCACGTCGACTCCGAGGCGCTCGAACACTTCCGAGAGCGACCGGACCATCGTCGTCTTCCCGGTGCCGCCCTTCTGCGAGAGGACCGCGATCGTCGCCGACATAGCCGGACTATATGCGCCGCGGGGCAACGCACCCCTCGCCTGGGTGGGCGTCGGGCGCCGATCGCGGCCTTATACTTTCCCGGCCCGTCTGTCCCTGTCGCGCGCCCGCTCGAAGAAGGCGCGGAACCCGGGAGGTTTCGGTTGCACAGCTCATCCACCGGTTCGGCGTCGCCGCCTGAAGGTAAGCGGCGCTTCTCCCCAGAGAGGCCGTATCGCCCCCGCGTGTCGCCGCCGAGCGTCGAGGATCGCGACGCCTGCGCGATCTACGCGTCGGTGCGAAAGGACGCCACGCCCGAGCGGGCGCCCGTTGAGCTGGCCCTGGCGAGCCTCCAGAAAATGCTTCACCGCGCCGGGAACGTGGACGGCGAGGGCGACGGTTGCGGAATCCTGGTCGACATCCCGCGCAAGCTGTGGTCGGAGCAGGTGCGTACGGGAGGCCATAACCCGGCCCTGGCCCTCGATGACGCCTTCGCGGTCGCGCACGTGTTCTTCGAGCGCTCCCAGGACGCCGACGAGGTGCTTCACGATGCCCGTGAGATCCTGGGCCGCGGTGGCTTCCGCATCCTCGCGGAGCGCCTCGGGAACGTCGACTCCCATGCCCTGGGCGCAACGGCCCGCGAGGAGGAGCCGCACTTCTGGCAGGTCGGCGGGCTGCTGCCGGATGTCAAGCGCCGCCACCGGATCTGCTTCGGCCTCATGCTCGCACTGGAGCAGGAGCTCCGCTGCCACGTGGCCTCGTTCTCCGCGTCCAGCTGCGTCTACAAGGTCATGGGGGCGCCCGAGGTCCTGGGCGCGTACTACCCCGACCTACGCGACGACCGGTTCGAGACGATCGGCTGCTTCGGCCACAACCGGTACTCGACGAACACCTGGCCGTCGTTCAAGCGCGTGCAGCCGTTCACGGTCCTCGGCCACAACGGCGAGATCAACACGATCGAGCAGCTCCGCCAGGAGGCCCGCATGCTGGGCATCCAGATCGCTCCCGGCAACTCGGACTCCCAGGACCTCAACCGCGTCGTCGATCATCTGATCCGCGTCGAGGGCCTGTCGCTCGGCGAGGCCATGGAGGCCGTGGTCCCGCCGATCGTCGACGAGATCCGGGCCCTACCGGCGGACCTGCAGCCGTTCTACATGTATCTGCGCGAGACGTTCGGCCCGTTCGCTCAGGGCCCCGTCGCGTTGATCGCACGCCACGACGACGAGTGCGTCTTCTCCGCGGACGCTCTCGGCCTGCGCCCGCTGTGGAAGCTCGAGACGCGTGACGACTTCATCTTCAGCTCCGAGCCCGGCGTCGTCGGCTGCGAGGAGATGGTTTCCGAGCCCAAGCCGCTCGCTCCGGGCGAGAAGTACATGATCACGATCGACCCGGAGCGGCGCGCCTCCGAGCTCCACGAGCACTGGCGGATGCAGCGCGCGGTAGCCGAGCGATGGCTCCGGCGCACGGGCACGGCGGAGGCTGCCGGGTACGACCGCGCCCTGGAGACCGGAGGGCCGCTCGAGGGCACGGAGATCCCCGGATACACGGCCGCCGGGCCGTCGGAGCCGGTGAAGGTCGAGAACCGCGTTCTGGCGGGCTTCGGGTGGCAGCGCGACGACGTGAAGCTCTGCCAGCAGATGGCGTCGAACGGGGCGGAGCCGATCGGCTCCCTCGGCTACGACGGGCCCCTCGCCGCGCTCTCGCCGGAGCGTCAGAACCTGGCCGACTACTTCAAGGAGACCGTCGCCGTCGTCACCAACCCCGCGATCGACCGCGAGCGCGAGATCGAGCACTTCTCGACTCGCGCGGTCTTCGGCCGTCGGCCGTCGATTGGATCGCCCGGCACCGACACGCGGATGCTGGAGACCTCGTTCCCGGTGATCCTGGGCGGCCACCACGGCCTGGCACCGCTCGGCGATTCCACCTACCGCCGGATCGCCCGCGACCACAGGACGTACCTGCTCGAGGACCTCTGGGAGGAATTCCGCGACCGCACCGCCGCAATCGACATCGCCCTCCTCGAGGCCGAGACGAACCATGGCGCGATCGAGCGCATCAAGCAGGAAGCGGTCAAGTGCGTGCGCCAGGGCGCCGAGCTCCTCGTGCTCACGGACCGCACCGTGTACGACGGCGAGCGCCGCTACCTGGACCCGCATCTGGCCACCTCCGCCGTGGACCAGGCGCTGAAGCAGCTGAGCGTCGGCGAGACCGGCGAGGAGAACCTGCGCCGGCGCTGCTCGATCGTGCTGCGCTCGGCGGCGATCCGAAACGTCCACGATGTCGTCATGGCGCTCGGCCTCGGGGCGAACGGCGTCTGTCCCTACGTGATGGTCGAGGTGATCTGCGTCGAGGACTACTACCAGGACGTCTCGAACCTGTGCGCGGCGCTTCGGAAGGGGATCGAGAAGGTGATCTCGACGATCGGGATCCACGAGGTCCGCGGCTACGCGCGCCAGTTCTCGTCGATCGGGGTGAAGCCCGAGCTCGCCGAGATCTTCCAATGCGAGACCTACTGCGCGTCGGATCGGGGCGGCGTGGGATTCGCCGTCCTCGACGAGGAGACCGACCGCCGCTTCAAGGTCCTCACCGGCGACGCGGAGGCGAAGCCGGTCAAGTCGTTCCGGTTCTATCCGAAGGTCTACAAGGCCGCGATCGCCGCCGCGAACGGCACCTCCGACTACGACGAGTACTCGCAGAAGGTCCGCGCCCTCGAGGCCGACAGCCCGATCTCGATGCGCCACATCATGGGGCTTCGCTCCGACCGCGAGCCCGTCGACCCGGAGTCGGTCGACGCCTCGGTCGGCCACCACGACTACCCGATCGTCATCTCCTCGATGAGCTTCGGCTCCCAGTCCGAGCCCGCGTTCCGCGCCTACGCGGAGGCCGCAAAGGCGATCAACATCCTGTGCATCAACGGCGAGGGCGGCGAGATCCGCGACATGTACGGCCGCTACCGCAAGTGGCGGGGTCAGCAGGTCGCCTCCGGCCGTTTCGGGGTCTCGGCCGAGATGCTCAACTCCTCTTACGTCGCCGAGATCAAGATCGGGCAGGGGGCCAAGCCCGGCGAGGGCGGCCACCTGCCCGGCAAGAAGGTCTCCGAGAAGGTCGCCGCGGCTCGCAACGCGTCGCCGGGGACCGACCTGATCTCACCGTCGAACAACCACGACCTGTACTCGATCGAGGACCTCGCGGAGCTCATCGACGAGCTGAAGACGGTGAACCCCGACCTGCGCGTGTCGGTGAAGGTGCCGGTGGTCCCGAACGTGGGCACGATCGGCCTCGGGATCGCCAAGGCGGGAGCCGACATCATCACCCTGTCGGGATTCGAGGGGGGCACCGGCGCCGCGCGCCAGCACGCCCTTCGCCACGTCGGGCTGCCGTCGGACATCGGCACCCGCGCCGTGCACCGCGCGCTGATGGAGGCGGGAATCCGGAACCGCGTGGAGATCTGGGCCGACGGCGGCTACCGCCATGCATACGACATCGTGAAGCTCCACTGCATGGGCGCCAACCGGGTCGCGTTCGGCACGCTCGCGATGGTCTCCCTCGGCTGCACCATCTGCCGCGGCTGCCAGCTCGACACCTGCCACGTGGGCATCGCGACGCAGATCGAGACGGTGGAGCAGGCGCAGGAGCACGGGCTCAAGAAGTTCACCCCACAGCACGTGGACCCCGCAGCCGAGAGCTGTGCCCGCTTCTTCGCATCGATGGGCGAGGAGGTCAAGCGCGTCGTCGGCTCGCTCGGGTATGAGCGCGCTCAGGACCTGGTGGGCCGCTACGACCTGCTGGAGCAGATCTCCCACGCGAGGGAGCTCGACCTCGCCGAGCTGATCACGCCGCTCGAGCAGTTCCTCGATCTGGAGCCGATCGACATGCCGGTGGCGGAGGAGGAGCTCGTGGCCGCGGAGGCTCGCGCCGAGGCCGGGCTGGTCCGCGCGCGGCCGATCCGGATGCGGCCGAAGGAGCTCTCGACCCGGCTCGCGGGCCTCGCGGGGACGGTGTTCACCGAGGGGCCGGTGAGCGAGGACGTTTCACGGGCCCTCGACGCCCATGACCGCGTGCTCGGCACCGAGCTCGCCGGCGCGATCTCGCGCGCCCGGATCTACGAGGCGGCGCCCGCCGGGGACCCGGCGGACATCCTGGCGGAGCTCGACTTCAACGGGGGCTCGGTCGCGGGCCAGGGCCTCGGCGCGTTCAACGCCTGGGGCCTGGTCATCAGGGTCGAGGGCGGCGCGCAGGACGGCGTCGCGAAGACGATGCTGGGCGGCACGGTCTCCGTGCTGAAGGGCAGGAACGCCGAGGGCCGTCGCGTGAATGGCTCGGTCGGCAAGTCGTTCGCCTACGGCGCGCAGCGGGGTCGGCTGTTCGTGCAGGGGTCGGCGGACTCCCGATTCTGCATCCGGCTGTCCGGGGCCGACGTCGTGCTGGGCGGCGAGCCCGAGGAGCCGCTGGACGATTCCCGCGGCTGCATCGTGGATCGCGCGAACGCCAAGGGCTTCGCGTTCGAGTACATGACGTCGGGCCGCGCCGTCGTCCTCGGCGACATCGGCCCGTGGGCCTGCTCGGGCATGACCGGCGGTCGCGTCTACGCCCGCGTGAACCCCGAGTGGAACGTCGACGCCGACGCGATCCGGCGGCGCCTGGGCGAGGGCGCCAAGGTCGAGCTCAAGGACCTGGACGGCGAGGGCCTCCTGGACATCGACGATCTCCTCGGCCACTACGCCGACGAGCTCCGAGCGACCGACCAGGACGATGAGGCCGACCGCATCCTGAGACTCGCGGCTGCGGCGCCGGGGAACTTCCTGATGATCGTGCCGCACAGGGTCCAGGCGGACCCGAACATCTCCACCGAGTAGCTCCGGTTCTCCGGAGGCGCATCGTGTATTCCACCCCTTTTCGGGTAGGGGGGTGCGCAACGCGACCGCCTACGCAAAGCGACGCGGGGGAGAGAGGGTATGGAGGCAACAACGGAGGCACCGAGGAGGGGCGCGCCGAGTGGCCACAGCCCCGAGGACGAGTCGAGCGGCCTGCACCGTCACATGGGCCCGGTCGCCCTCCTGTTCACCGGCGTGGGATCGATCATCGGTTCCGGCTGGCTGTTCGGCGCCCTGAACGCCTCGATCCTCGCGGGCCCCGCGGCGATCGTGTCGTGGGTGATCGGCGGGGTGATGATCATGTTGATCGGGCTCACCTACGCGGAGCTTGGCACGATGTTCCCGGTCTCCGGCGGAGTCGTGAGGTATCCGAACTACGCGTTCGGCGCGTTCGCGAGCTTCTTGATCGGATGGATCACGTGGCTTGCCGTCGCGAGCGTGGCGCCCGTGGAGGTCATGGCCGCGCTCCAGTACGCGTCGAACAACATCGGCGGCCTCACGCACATTCCGGCCGGAAGCGGTGGCAATCCGGTCCTGACCTTCCCGCTCGGCTACATCCTGGCGGTGGTGCTCCTCGGGATCTTCTGCTGGATCAACCTGATCGGGATCCGGGCGTTCGCGCGTCTCAACACCCCGATCGTGTGGTGGAAGCTCGGCGTGATCGCCCTCGTGATCGTCGCGTTCCTCGTCACCGTGTTCCACAGCGCCAACTTCAGCGATGTCGGCGGCTTCACTCCGTACGGCTGGCACGGCGTCTTCGAGTCGATCGCGACGGCGGGCATCATCTTCTCCTTCCTCGGGTTTCGCCAGGGAGTGGAGCTCGCGGGCGAGACCGACAACCCCAAACGAAACGTCCCGCTGGCGGTCATCGGCTCGATTCTGATAGCGGGGGCCCTTTACGTGGCCCTCCAGGTCGCGTTCCTTGGAGCCGTTTCGCCGGGTGACCTCTCAAAGGGCTGGGAGAACCTCACGTTCGCCAACGACTTCGGGCCGCTCGCGGGGATCGCTCAGATCATCGGGCTCTCCTGGCTGGCGTCGATCCTGTACGTCGACGCCGTGGTTTCGCCCGCCGACACAGGCCTCATCTACACGACGGTCACAGCGCGGATCTCCTACGCGATGTCCCGAAACCGCGACGCCCCCGAGGCGCTCGAGAAGACGAGCGACAGGGGAGCGCCGTGGGTGGGAGTGCTGCTGGCGTTCGTGGCCGGGTTGATCTTCTTCCTTCCATTCCCCGGCTGGCAGAAGCTCGTCACCTTCATCACGTCGGCCACGGTGCTGTCATTCGGCACGGGACCGCTCGTCTGGGCGGCGTTGCGGAAACAGCTCCCCGATCACGAGCGGCCGTTCCGGCTTCCGGGCGGCCACGTGATTCCGGTGCTGGCCTTCTTCTCGTCGAACGTGATCGTCTACTGGGCCGGCTGGAACACGAACTGGAAGCTCTTCGTCGCGATCCTGCTCGGGCTCGTGCTGCTGGCGGTATACCGGCGCTTCTCGTCGAGGCCGCACCAGAACATGGACTGGCGCGCGGGCGCCTGGGTGGTCCCGTGGCTCGGTGGCCTCGCCCTGATCTCTTTCCTGGGCTCCTACGGCAAGGGCTCTCAGGACGTCTTCGGTCTGGGCACGGGCATCCTCGTGATCGCGGTGTTCAGCGCGATCATCTACGTGATGGCCTACCGCATGCGGCTGCCGAGCGAGCGCACGAAGGAGCTCTCTCAGGCCGCCGCCTGACGCGCGCTCGCGCCGCCGGCGGAGGAGCGCCCATAATCCGGCCGGAGCTTGGCGCGCTTGGAGCGAGACATCCTGATCCGTGCGTCTCCGCAACGGGTGTGGAGCGTGCTTGTCGACCCCGGCAGGTCGCCGGATTGGGAGGCGGGTCTGGTCGCGGTCGAGGACGTCCGCGGGCGGCTCGACGAGCCCGCCGCCTCCTGCACTCACGTCATGAACTTTCGCGGCCGGAAGCTCCACGGCGAGGCCGAGGTCACGGAGGCGTTCGCGCCCCACACCCGCGCGATGCGCGTTCAGCCGCCGCTCACGCTCACCGCGGTGCGGCGGGAGCGTCTCGTCGCCACCGAGGCCGGGACCCAGCTCACGATCGAGTTGAACTACGAGACCCGTGGCGGGCCGCTCGGGGCCCTGCTCAACGTGGCGTTCACCCGCCCCCGGCTTGCCATGGTTCTCGCGCAAAGCGCGCGGAACCTGAAGCGCCTCGTCGAATCCGAGCTCTAACCTCATAGACCATGAGGGAAGCCATCGGACCGCCGCTTCGAGCAGCGGCGCTCACGGCGCTCATCATCGGGCTGGTCGTCCTGCTGGTTAACCCGCCGTCCCTCGGCGGGCTGGACGATCTCATGGTGCTGGTCGTCGGCGCGCTCGCGATCATCCTCGTCACCGCGTGGCTGACGATCGCCCTGATCGGCAAGGAGATGCCCGAGCCGGACTTCCAGCGGCTCGTGCGACGCAGCGAGACCCTGGCGGCGCTGCCACCGGCGGACCGGCCGCCGAGCGAGTTCGACGAGCTCGTGATGCAGGCGCTCGATGACCTGCCGGAGGAGTTTCAGCGGCTCCTCGACCACACGCCCGTGATCGTGTCCGACCGCGGTGAGGAGCATCACGCCTACGGCCATTACATCGGGGGGACCGTCGCCCGCGACGGCTATCCGGACCGAATCATCATCTACCAGGACACGCTCGAGCGTGATTTCGGCCATCATCCCGACCTGCTTCGCGCCCAGGTGCAGCGGACGGTGAGGCACGAGCTGGCGCATCACCTCGGCTGGAACGAGCCCGGGGTGCGCGGCCTGGGCCTCTGATCGCTCTCGGAGGTCCTCTTCTGGAACGATCCGCGCGATGACGCGCCCGAGCATCGACCTCGCGGAGATCCTCGCCCGGCGGTCGGGCAGGGCGCTGGATCTCCACTCGCGCTACCTGAACCGCCAGATGGTCCGCGTGCTCCGCACGATCGGGTTCGACCGCGACTGGGTGGCGGGCGAGGGGGCGCACCTCGTCGACGCGAACGGCGATCGATATCTCGACCTCCTCTCGGGCTATGGGGTATTCGCCCTCGGGCGAAACCCACCCGCCGTCCGGCAGCAGCTCGAGCGCGTGCTCGCCGCCGGGACCGCGAGCCTGCCGCAGCTCGGGGTCACCGTGCTTCCGGGGGTCCTCGCCGAGGAGCTCCTGCGCCGAGCGCCGGCCTCGGTCGGCACCGTCCTGCTCACGAACTCCGGGGCCGAGTCCGTAGAGGGTGCGATCAAGATGGCTCGCGCGGCAACCGGCCGGCCGCGCATCCTCTACTGCGACCATGGCTTCCACGGCCTCACGATGGGTGCGCTCTCCGTCAACGGGAACCCGGAGTTCCGCGAGCGGTACGGGCCGTTCCTCCCCGGATGCGACCCGGTTCGCTTCGGGGACCTCGACGCCCTTCGGCGCGAGCTCGCAGGCGAGGACGTCGCCGCCTTCCTCGTGGAACCGGTCCAGGGAAAGGGCGTCGTGCTCCCGCCGCCGGGATACCTTCCCGAGGCCCGGGAGCTCTGCCGACGCCACGGGACGCTCCTCTGCGTGGACGAGGTGCAGACCGGACTGGGGCGCACCGGGCGCTTCCTGGCGCTGGAGCACTGGGGGCTCGAGCCCGACATGATTCTCGTCTCGAAGGCACTCTCCGGTGGCTACGTCCCGGTGGGGGCCATCCTCTCCTCTCGCGAGGTCTTCGACCGGGTCTTCGACTCCATGGAGCGCTCCGTCGCCCACGGCTCGACGTTCGGCCAAAACGACCTCGCAGCCGCGGCGGCCCTGGCCACGCTGTCCGAGATCGACGACGCGAGCCTGGTCGAGCGCGCGCGGACGTTGGGCGACCGGTTGCTGGAGCTCACGCGCCCGCTCGCGGAGCGCTACGAGGTGGTCGCCGACGTTCGCGGGCTCGGCCTCATGTGGGCGATCGAGCTCGGACCGCCCACCGGTGGCGCCGCGCGGCGAATCTGGGACTCCGTCGAGCGTCGCCAGCCGGGGCTTCCGGCGCAGCTCCTCGTCGTGCCGCTGTTCCGCGAGCACCGCATCCTCACCCAGGTCGCCGGCCACCACATGAACGTCGTCAAGGCGCTGCCCCCCCTGGTGATCGACGAGGCGGACATCGAGCGCTTCGCGAGGGCGCTCGAGGAGGTGATCGGCCGCTTCGAGTCCCTCGGTCGCTCGATGGCGCGCCTCACCCTTGGGATGGCTTGGCGCGGGCTGCGCCGCGGGCCCACGATGGCTGGAGCCGCCCCTCCGCCGGAGCCCGGCTAGTCCCGCCTACTGGCTCAACGCGGCCCGCAGCGACTGCTTGAACGACTTGGTGGTCTCGAGGACGGCCGTGGGCTCATACCCGCAATGGGCCATGCAGTTGTCGCAGCGGGGATCACGGCCGCGGCCGTACTTCTCCCAGTCCGTCGTCTCGACGAGCTCGTTGTAGGTCTTCGCGTAGCCATCCGCCATCAGGTAGCAGGGGCGCTGCCAGCCGAAGACCGAGTAGCTCGGGATTCCCCAGGCGGTGCACTCGAAGTCCACCTTGCCCTCGAGGAAGTCGAGGAAGAGCGGGGTGTGGTTGAGGCGCCACTTCTTGCGCTTGCCATCGGCGAACGCCTTGCTGAACAGCTCGTGTGTCTCCTTGACGCCCAGGAAGTGGTCCTGGTCGGGCGCCTTCTCGTACGCGTAGGCGGGCGAGATCATCATCTGATCCACCTCGAGCTCGTCGTTGATGAAGTCGAGGACCTGGCGGACGGTGTCGGGGGAGTCGTGGGTGAAGAAGGTGGTATTCGTGGTCACGCGGAAGCCGCGCGCCTTGGCGGCCTTGATCGCCGACACCGCCTTGTCGAAGACGCCCTCGCGCTCCACTGACGCGTCGTGGCGTTCGCGCAGGCCATCGAGGTGGATCGCCCATGCGAAGTATGGGGAGGGCTTGAACAGGTCGAGCTTCTTCTCCATCAGGAGCGCGTTCGTGCACAGGTAGACGAACTTCTTGCGCGCGATCAGCTGGCCGGCAATCTCGTCGATCTCGGGATGGATGAGGGGCTCGCCGCCCGCGATCGAGACCATCGGCGCCCCGCTCTCCTCGATCGCCCCGATGGCCTGGTCGACCGGCATCCGGCGGCGCAGGACGTGGTCGGGATGCTGGATCTTGCCGCAGCCCGAGCAGGCGAGGTTGCACTGGTAGAGCGGCTCGAGCTCCACGAGGAGGGGGAACTTCTCCCGTCGCGCGAGGCGCTGACGGGCCAGGTAGGTCGCGGTCCTAACGCTTTGTCTCAGTGGGACGGCCATCGCCGATCATCCTTTCAGTTCCGCCGGCAAGCCGAAGCGGACATTCTCGCTGATCCCGTCGTTCTCCATCACCTCGAGGGGCCCGAAGGCCTCCAGGGAGGCTACGAGGTCCTGCACGACTCGCTCCGGCGCGGAGGCGCCGGCCGTCACGCCGATCGTCTGCACACCGCCCAGCCATGCGGGATCGACGTCCCCGATCCCATCCACCAGGTGAGCCGAGCAGCCGGCCCGCTCCGCCACCTCGACCAGGCGCATGGAGTTCGAGGAATTCGCCGAGCCGACGACGAGGATCGCGTCGCAGTCGCCCGCGAGCGCGCGGACGGCGTCCTGGCGGTTCTGGGTCGCGTAGCAGATGTCGTCGGTGCGCGGCCCCCTCAGGCCGGGAAACCGCTCGCTCAGCGTCGCGACGATCTCGCTGGTCTCGTCGACGGCGAGCGTGGTCTGTGTGAGGTAGGCGACCCGGGCGGGATCCTCCGCCTGCACCGTCTCGGCCTCGTGGATGTCCTCGACCAGCCGGATCGCGTCCGGCGCCTCCCCGAGAGTGCCCTCGATCTCGTCGTGGCCGGCGTGGCCGACGAGCATGATCGTGTAGCCGGCGCCGCTGAATCGCCGAGCCTCGGCGTGGACCTTGCTCACCAGCGGGCATGTGGCGTCGATGACGTCGAGCCCGCGCTCGCGGGCGGCCTGACGCACCGCGGGGGATACGCCGTGGGCCGAGAAGACCACCCGCGCGCCCTCGGGCACGTCCTCCACCTCGTCGACGAACACCGCGCCGCGCCGCTCCAGCTCGCGCACGACGTGCGTGTTGTGCACGATCTGACGGCGGACGTAGAGCGGCGAGCCATAGCGCTCGAGTGCCCGCTCCACCACCTGGATCGCCCGCTCCACGCCCGCGCAGGACGCGCGCGGCTTGGCGAGGACGACCCTGCGCTCGCCCGTGGCCTCGCTCCACTGACTCAGCGCCTCCCCGACACGCCTGAGCCCGCGATAGGCGCGCAGCGCCCCCACCGCCGTCGCCAGCGGGCGGTGAAGATCGCGCTCCGGCGTGTCGAGGATCGTCCGGACCACGGCCCAGGGGCGACCGGCGCATCCCCGCGCGAGCCATGCCGATTCCATGTCGACCGCCAGGGCGCCCGTTTCGGCGAGCCGCCGCCGCTGATCGCCGAACGCGACGCGCGGCGCCGAGACGATCGGCCCGGTATGCACGCGCAGCCCGGCGCGGCGAAGCATCGACGCCACGAGCTCGGCGGCCGCACACTCGACGGGCTCATCGGCCCCGCGCACTTCCGTGGCGACGACGACGTCACCGGGGACGAGGTCGGAGGACAGGGCGCCGGCGAATCCCGTCACGGCGACGACGTTGCCCGGCACGTGTCCGATGCGACCGGCGGACCCGCGCGCATGCCGGCGCCCCATGCCGGTACGGACGATCCGCGCGGCGGGCGCGCCTCGTCGCAGTGCGTGGGCCTCGAATCGAAGCGGCACGGCGAGAACGAGGCCCTCCCCGCGCCGCGGGCTCACGCGGCGACCTCCTCCGGCAGCCGGGCTCGATCGCCGACCCGCAGCGCCTCGCGCGCGGCGGCGAGCCCGCTGCGGACGGCACCCTCCATCGTGGCCGGCCATCCGGTCGCCGTCCACGCGCCCGCGAGCGACAGCCCCTCGATCCGAGTACGGGCGCCGGGCCGCAGTCGCCCGACGCCGGGCGCCGAGCGGAACGTGGCGTGGTGCTCCCGCACCACCTCGAAGCGCTCGACGCGAGCATCGCGCGACCGCGGAAGGAGCTCCCAGAGGGCGGGCACGTAGCGGTCGTGGAGCTCGTCCCGGCTCATGCGCGCCTCCTCGTCGGCTCCCGACAGGGAGATGGCGAGGTGCTGGCCCTGTGTGCCGCCGCTCTCGCGCGTGCGATCGAAGAGCCACTGGACCGGGGACCGAACGCCAGCTGCGAGTTCGAACTCGGTGACGCGGCGATCGTAGAGGACATGGAGGTTCACGATCGGGGACGAGCCCAGGCGCCCGATGCGAGCGGGGTCCTCGAGGGCTCCCTCGGGAAGCACGCCGGCCGCCCGGGCATGAGGGAGGGCGACGATGACGGCGTCCGAGGCGACCTCGTCCTCAGCGGAGTTCACGGTCAGTTCACCCGAGCCGACCGCCACCCGTTCGGCCCGCCAGCCCGTGCGCACCTCGACGCCGGCGGCGCGCAGCGCACGGGCGGCCGGCTCGCCGTGGATCGCCGACAACGGCCGTTGCGCGTACCCGACGTCACCCCCGGCGGCATCGTGGAGGAGCCCGGTTTGAAAGACGAACGCCGCGAGCGCCAGCGATGCCTCCTCGGCGCGTAGATTCAACGTCGGCAGGGCGATCAGGTTCCAGAGCGAGTCAATCGCCGCCGGCGATTGCCCCTGCTCGCCGAGCCACGCTCCAAACTTCCGCTCGTCGACGCCCTCGTCGGCCACATCGACTCTGGCCAGCCGGAGCGCCGCGCGCGCGGCGCTCGCGCGCTCGCGCATCGACAAGTGTCCGTAGCGGGCGAGCGCGCCGGCGAGATGAAGGGGTGCCGGGAGCGGGTCGCGGCGTAGCCACTCGACCTGCCCGCCGGGTGCGATCACCGGGATCGCGAGCCGCGGCTGCATCGTCGTGGCGCCGGCGGTGCCCAGCCGCTCGAGGAGCGCCCGGTAGGCGGTGCAGCAGCGCAGGAAGACGTGCTGCCCATTGTCGAGCAGCATCCCGTCGCGTTCGAACGAGTAGGCGGCGCCGCCCAGGCGCGGGCGGACCTCGACGAGCGTGACCTCGGCGCCGCCGTCCGCGCACGAGAGC
>Ga0209382_10005583_pt1 | contig 16366 bp, 12 predicted proteins | sample SoiMetdeltSBSDD5_FD_187599 | JGI IMG/M metagenome (GOLD analysis project Ga0209382, IMG submission 187599) | Bulk soil microbial communities from a Populus tree surrounding site in Tennessee, USA - Soil MetaG P. deltoides SBSDD5 (SPAdes) (version 2) | ecosystem: Environmental > Terrestrial >...
CCCCCGCCGGCACGAACATTCAGAACACGGCGCAGGTCAGCTATTCGGTCGGCAGCGCGACCGTCACCACCTCGTCCAATACCAGCTCGATCAGGGTCGCCGAAAGGCTCGACGCCGTTCTGACGCTCGCCGCCGCGAGTGTCCAGGTGTCGCCGGGTGCGACGGGCGAAGAGCTGGTCTTTACGCTCACGAACACCGGCAACGGCAGCGAGACCTTCAATCTCACGGCGCTGAGCGCCGGCGTCGTCGGCGACGATTTCGATCCGACCCTGGCGTCGCCTGCGATCTACTTCGACACGGACAACAGCGGCGACTTTTCGGGCACCGATCAGGCTTACAACCCCGGCTTGAACGATCCGACGCTGGCAGCGGACGCCAGCGTTCGGCTGCTCGTCGTCAACAACATTCCGGGCACCGCAGTGAACGGCAATCGCGGGCGCAGCCAGCTCACCGCCGCGGCCGCGACCGGCTTTGGCAATCCAGGTGACAGCTTCGGCCTGACAGGTGACGGCGGCGTCGAAGCGGTGGCCGGTACGACCGGCGGCGACGCGGTTCTGTTCGGCGAGTACTTCGTCGCCGACGTGCAGTTGAGTGCAGTGAAGACGCAGTCGATCGTCGATCAGTTCGGCGGCGTGCGACCGCTGCCCGGCGCGCGCATCAACTATCAGATCGTCGTAACCCACACCGGCACCGGCACTGCCGCCGGCGCGGCCATCAACGACCTGATTCCCGCCAACACCACTTACGTCGCCGGCTCATTGCAGCTCAACGGCGGGCCGCTCTCGGACACCGCCGATGGCGACGCAGGCACTTTCGTTTCTACGCCCGCCGAAGTGCGGGTCACCCTCGGCGATCTGACCAGCGCTTCCGGGGCGCAGACGATTCAGTTCGCCGTGACCATCAATTGATAGCGACCAGTCAGGAGAAGGGACGATGAACGGGAAGATGACGATTGCGGCTTTGTGGATGACGTTGATGACTGCCGGCGCCTATGCGGCCGACAAAGCATGCGTCGAGTTGAAGACCACCGGCGAGACCGAGAGCGAGGTCGTCGAGAACGGCCAGAAGGTCAAGCGTCTCGTGCCGGTCGAGAAGGCCGTGCCGGGCGACGAAATCGTCTGGACGATCACTGCGAAGAACGTCTGCACGACGCCGACGGACAACGTCGTGATCGCCAATCCCGTGCCGGAGCACATGACGTACGTCGCCAACTCGGCGATGGGCACTGGCACCGACATCGTCTACTCCGTCGACGGCAAGGAATTCAAGAGCGCGGCTGACCTGCAAGTTCGTGCTGCCGACGGCACCACGCGCCCCGCGCGCGCCGCGGAGTATCGCGCGATCCGCTGGACGTACAAGACCGCGTTCGCGCCGGGCGCCACCGCGTTCGTGCGCTACCGCGCAGTCGTGAAGTAACGGTTAAGCAATTGCCGATGCGCGTCTGGCAAGGACGCGCAGCGGCACCGAAGTTTCCCTTGCCACTGTGTGTATCACTCTTTGGAGATCTGCAATGACAATCGCAAGGCACGTCAAGAACGCCAGCCTCGCGCTGATAGCACTGTCCTCGTTTGGCATCTTGCAAGGGGCGTACGCAACGGGCACGCCCTCGACCACGGTGATCAACAACACGGCGACAGTGGACTACAGCGTGGGCGGCGTGAGCCAGGCGCAACTCAGCGCTTCGGCGAATTTCACGGTCGACGCGCGCGTCGACTTCACCGTTACCGAGGTGGGTGGCGCCGCGAACCCGACGTATCCCGGAGTCAACAACGTGATCGCGACGTTCCGCGTCTCGAACACCGGTAACTCCACCCAGGGCTACGCGTTGACGGTCGTGAACCAGCTGACGGCGACGCCGCAGGGGCTCAGCGGGAACGACGACGACCTGAACGTCAACAATCTGCGCGTATTCGTCGACGACGGTAACGGCGTCTACGACGGCCCGGACACGGCAGTGAACATCGGCTCGCTCGCCATGGACACCAACAGGCTCGTGTTCGTACTGGCGGACATTCCGGCCGGACTCGCCACTGCCCGCTACGCAAACGTGCTTCTGACGGCGCGCGCCACGGTGATCAACACCACGACGCTGGTCACCGAAAGCGCCGGCAACACTGCCGGTGTCGATACCGTGATCGCAGATGCCGCTCGCGACAATTCCGAGTCGGCGCTGGATACGTACGACGTCGGCGTGACGCTCACGCTTACCAAGACCGTCGCGTTGATCAGCGATCCGCTCAATGGCACGACGGCCCCGAAGGCAATTCCGGGCGCAGTGATGGAGTACACGATCACCGTGACCAACGCCAGCACGACGCAGGCCGCAACCCCCGCGACCGTCACCGACAACATTCCGACGGGCACCACGTTCGTTCCGGGCAGCATCGTCGTCAACACAACCACGGATACCACCGACAGCCAGTTCCAGAACGGTCCGCCGGCGCGAGTGGTAGCCAATGCCGGCCCCGTGCCGGTGAGAGTTGGCACGACCAACGGCACGTCGACGGTCCGGTTCCGAGTGACGATCAACTGATCGATGCTCAGACCGTCACTGCAGACTGTGATACACAACGCGGGCGGGGCAGCGAATAGCTGTCCCGCCCTCGGTGTATCTATGGGCGCGTGGATTGCGCGCCTCGCGGGCGTCGCGCTCGCCGGTCTGCTGTTGTTGTCGCGCCCGGCTCTTGCGCAAACTGTGACGCCGGCCGGTACTGCGATCGACAACGTTGCCACCGTTACTTTCGTCGGCGCGGGCGGCACGCCGACCACGATCACCACCAATCCTGTCTCGGCGATCGTGACTCCGACGCCGACGTTGTCCGCGGTTGCGATCCTGCGCGCGGCTGGTGGCACCGGTACGCCGAGCATGGCGGGCCCGACTCAGTGCAGCAGCTCGAGCGGCATGGTGACGTTGCCGGCGCCGGTGCAGGCGGACGGTGCGGCACTCGATCCTTCACAGCCGATTCCTCTCGCTTCGACCGCGACGTTGCACGGCGGCGAGGCTGCGTTCGTGCGTGTAATGGATGCGGATCAGAACCGCAATTCGACCGTTATCGACTACCTCGATGTGCGCCTCAGCACTCCAAGCGGCGACGTCGAAACGCTGCGCATCGCGGAGACTGGCGTGAACACCGGCATCTTCGTCGGCTACATCCAGACCCGCGCGACTGCGGTAGCGGCCGGCAACTGCGTGCTGGAAGTCGAGCGCAATGCGCAGATCGACACGCGTTACGTCGATGCAACTGACTCGAACGACACCAGCAGCGCGAGCGCGCTGGTCGATCCCTACGGTTTGATCTTCGATTCGCGCACCGGCACGCCGATCAACAGCGCCCGCGTGCGGCTGATCAATGCGACGACTGGTTTGCCCGCGACCGTCGTCGGCGACGACGGCGTCAGCAGCTACCCCTCCGAGATGCTGACCGGTTCGCCGGTCACTGATGCCGGCGGCACTGTCTACACGCTCCCTGCTGGCGTGTTCCGCTTCCCGCTGGTCGCGCCCGGCAACTATCGGCTGGAAGTCGACGCGCCGGCCGGCCATGCATTCCCGTCGACCTTGAGCATCGCCGACCTGGGCTCGACGCCCGGCGGCCCGTATCGCCTGAGCGCAGGCTCGTTCGGCGCGCCGTTCGCGGCCGACACGCCGCCCGCCGTCGCGGTCGACGTGCCGCTCGACGCAGCCGCGACGCAGTTGTTCGTCCAGAAGACTACTACGACCACGGTTGCTGCAATCGGCGACTTCGTCCAATACCAGCTGAGCGTCGAGAACACCTCCAGCAACGCGCCGGTTGCGAGCCTGCGGACAGTCGACCAGCTGCCGCTCGGCGCGCGTTACCGCGCAGGCTCGACGCGCATCCGCGCTGCTGTGGCGCCCGACCCGGAGATCTCTGCGGACGGCCGTACGCTGACGTTCACCAGCGGCTCGCTCGGCCCGGGCCAGCGGCTCGACATCCGCTACGTCGTGGAAATCACGGCGGGTGCGCATGGCAAGCAGCTCGTCAATGCAGCGCATGCTCTTGGCCCGGACGGCGTCGTCTCGAACTCGGCGCAGGCGACGATTCAGTTGCGCGAAGAGCTGTTCCGCAACCGCGCGATCCTGATGGGCCGGGTCGTCGAGGGCGACTGCGCCACGCCGACGCAACAGCTCCAGGGCATCGCTGGCGTGCGCGTGTATCTCGAAGACGGTCGCTACTCGGTGACCGATGATGAGGGCAAGTATCACTTCGAAGACGTCGCACCAGGCTCGCACGTCGTGCAGATGGATACGGTGACGATTCCGGAGACGCATCAGCTGGCCGGTTGCATCGACCACGTGCGCAATGCTGGCCGCGCCTTCTCGCAATTCGTCGACGTTCGCGGTGGCGCGCTGTGGCGCAGTGACTTCGTGCTCGCCCGCCGGCTGGTGCCGAAGGGCCGCGTTGCCCTGCATCTCGAAACCGCGGTCGCCGGGCCGACGCAGCTGCTGCACACGGCGAAGCTCAACGTCGTGCAGCTGCCGATCACAGCGGCGCGCGTGATGATGATGCTGCCCGAGGGCCTGGAATATCAGGCCGGCAGTGCGCAGCTCGATGGCCAGGCGCTCGCCGATCCCTCGATCAATAGCAACGTGCTCGTGTTCGCACTTGGCGACCTGAGCAACGACCGTGAAGCGAAGCTGACGCTGCGCACGCAGTCGACGGCTGGTGCAAGCGGCGCCATCTCTGTCAAAGCGGTCACGCTCTTCGATACACAGTCGGCTGCAGCTCAGCGCACGGCGCCCGTCGAGAACGTGATCTTGCGCGGCGAGATGCTGTTCGAAAGCGCGTCGTACCGCTTCACGCCGCGGTTCGACGTCCTGGACGTCACGATTCAGCCGGCCGACCGTGCGCAGCTCGACAAGATCGCGAATGACTGGCGCGGCGTCAGTCATCTGCGCCTGACGGCAGTGGGTCATTCCGATCAGCTGTTGATCGCGGCACGCAATCGCGCCATCTACGCCGACAACTACGCCCTGTCGCGCGCGCGCGCGGACGTCGTTGCGAAGTACTTGGTCGAGCGCTTGAACATCGATCCTTCGCGCGTGACGATCGAAGGCCACGGCTCCGACGAACCGCTCGCATCGGGCCACGATCGCGCGAGCCTCGCGCTGAACCGCCGCGTCGATATCGCGATCGAAGGTCTACGCATCGTCGCTGCCGGCGGCCTTACGATGAAGACGGCGGCTGCCGACGCGCAGGTCGAGACAGTCGGAACGCTCGGCGCTGCGGCCACCGCGAGCCCAGCCGCCAAGCCCCCGGTTCGCGCGGCCGCCGCGAAGCGCGACATCGATGTGGAACGGTTGCAGCCGGGCACGGCGTGGCTGGCGCCGGCCGAGGACGAGATGCCTTCCATTCCCAGCCTGCACATCATCGTGCAGCACCTGCCTGCGGAGACGATCGAGCTGCAGATCAACGGCGCCGTCGTCAGCCCGCTCAACTTCGACGGCGTCGAGACGAACGATGCGAAAACCGTGAGCGTGAGCCGCTGGCGCGGTGTCGACCTGCGCGACGGCAACAACGAGCTCATTGCGATCGTCCGTGACAGCGAAGGCAAGGAACTTCAGCGCCTGACGCGCACCGTGCATTACGCGGGCGGTGCGGTCCGCGCCGAGATCGTGCGCGAAGCTTCGACGCTCGTGGCCGACGGCCGCACGCATCCAGTGATCGCGGTGCGCATGATCGATTCCGCGGGGAAGCCGGCACGTCCGGGGACCCAAGGCGCGTACCGCGTGCAGGCGCCGTATCGCGCGTGGTGGGAAGTCGAATCGAAGAACGACAACAAGCTCGTCGCCGTGGGTGACCGCGAGCCGATGTTCAGTGTCGATGCCGATGGTCTGGCACGCCTGGAGCTGGAGCCGACGACGCAAGCCGGCACCGCCATCCTGCGGCTGCGTTTCAGCGAGCGCCGCCAGCAGGAAATCCGCGTGTGGCTGGAGCCGCAGGCGCGCGACTGGATCCTGGTCGGTCTCACCGAGAACACTGCCGCGTACCGCACCATCAGCGACAACATGCAGTCGGCGGCTGATGCCGGCCTCGAAGAGGGTTACGCGAGCGACGGCCGTGTCGCGTTCTTCGCCAAGGGCGCGATCAAGGGCGAATACCTGCTGACTGCCGCTTACGATTCCGCACGCGATCACGAGGAGTCGAAGGACCGGCTGCTCGGCGGTGTCGAGCCGGATCGCTTCTACACGCTCTACGGCGACGCGACCGAGCAGCGCTTCGAGGCCGCGACCTCGCGCAAACTGTTCGTGAAGCTGGAGCGCCGCCAGTTCGCCGCGCTGTTCGGCGATTTCGAGACCGGTCTGACGCTGACCGAGCTCACGCGTTACAGCCGTACGTTCACGGGTCTGAAGTCCGACTACGCGGGCGAGCACTTCGGCTACAGCGCGTTTGCGGCCGAATCCGAGCAGGGCTACGTCAGGGACGAGCTGCAGGGCGACGGCACCTCCGGCCTGTATCGCCTGTCGCGCCGTCCGATCATCCTGAACAGCGACAAGATCCGCCTCGAAGTGCGCGACCGGTTCCGCAGCGAGGTCGTCGTCGAGACGCGGCCGCTGTCGCCCTTCGTCGATTACAGCATCGACTATCTCAACGGCACGCTGTTCTTCAAGCAGCCGGTACCGAGCCGCAACGAGGATTTCAACCCGGTGTTCATCGTCGCCGAGTACGAAGTGCTCAACGGCGGCGAAGCGCAGATGACGGCCGGCGGTCGCGCAGCGGTCAAGCTCGCGAACGACAGCATCGAGATCGGTGCCAGCTACTTGCAGGAAGGTGCGGCGGCAGGCGACAGCCGGATCGCAGGCACGGACCTGCGTTGGCAGATCGCTCCCGCGACCGAGTTGCGCGCGGAATTGGCGCGCAGCGAGTCGGACGACCCGTCGCATACCGCGAGCGCCGGTGCCTATCTCACCGAAGTCACGCACGTCAGCGAACGGCTCGACACGCGCGCCTACGTCCGCGAGCAGGAAGCAGGCTTCGGTGTCGGCCAGCAGGCGGGCAGCGAAGCCGGCACGCGCAAGGTCGGCGTCGACGGACGTTACCGGCTCACGGAGCGCTTCACCGTCGAAGGTGAAACCTATCGGCAGGAAGTGCTCGAGACTGGCGCCCAGCGTGACCTCATCAGCGCGGAGCTGCGGCGCGATGCCGATGACTACACGCTCGGCGCCGGTGCGCGGCGTGTTGCGGATACCGGCCTGCCGAGCGGCGACACCGAATCGCAGCACGCGTTCGTCAACGGCAGCCTCGACCTGTTCAAGGACCGGATTACGCTGCGCGCTTCGCAGGATTTCGCGCTCGGCGGCAAGAACTCCAGCGTCGATTTCCCGGCCCGGACGCTCGTCGGTGTCGATTACCACTGGCGTCCGAGCACGACGTTCTTCAGCGAGTGGGAGCACGCCGACGGCGATCGCTTCGATGCCGAGACGACGCGCGTCGGTGTGCGCACCGTGCCGTGGGAACGCGCGCAGCTGCAGTCGAGCATCAATCAGCGCGCCACGGAGTTCGGTCCGCGCTTGTTTGCGAACACGGGCCTGACGCAGGGTTGGCAGTTGAACGAGCGCTGGGCGTTCGACGTCGGCGTCGACCAGAGCAAGACGATTGCCGAGCCGGGCGCACCGCCGATCGAGCCGTTCAATCCGGCGGTGCCGCTGGCCTCGGGCACGCTGGACGGCGGTGACTTCCTCGCGACGTTCGTCGGCGCGCTGTATCGCACCGAACTGTGGACGTTCACGTCACGCCTGGAAAACCGGCATTCGGACGCCGAGGATCGCCGCATCGTGTCCGGCGGCTTCTACCGCGAGCCCGTCGCCGGCCACGCGCTCTCGATGACCGCCAACTGGTTCGACTCGACGTTCGCCAACGGGTCGGACGCGACTGCCGGCGAGGTGCAACTCGGCTGGAGCTATCGCCCGACGACCAGCGCGTGGATCATCCTCGACCGCCTCGATCTCAAGCAGGACGCGCGCACCGATGCGTCGAACAATATCGAGTCGGCGCGCGTGATCAACAATCTCAACGCGAACTGGCAGCTAGACACGCAGACACAGCTCGGGTTGCAGCTCGGTGGCCGGTACATCCGCAGTACGTTCGACGGCGAGCGTTATAGTGGCTTGTCCACCCTCTACGGCCTGGACGTGCGACGCGAGCTGACGATGCGCTTCGACATCGGCCTGCACGGCACGATGCTGAGCTCGCTGCAATCGGGCGTGAGCGACCAGTCGGTCGGCGTCGACCTCGGCGTGAGCGTGGCGCGCAACGTCTGGATCTCGATCGGCTACAACTTCACGGGCTTCCGCGACGACGACTTCGAAGCGAGCCGCTACACGGCGCAGGGCCCGTTCATCAAGTTCCGCATGAAGGCTGACCAGGACACCTTCCGCGACATGCTCAGCGTCTACTCAGGCGCGAAATAGTCACGCCGAACACAACGACACGACGCCGGCCGACTCCCGCGCGCCGAAGCTCCACAGTGTCGTCGCTGCCAACTGCAGCGTCCCCGTGGTCGTATCCATCGTGTGACGCCATGCGACCACATCCACTCGATCGCAGCTGCTGGAAATCCCACTGCGCGCCAACACTCCGAGGTGCAACGTGTGCGATAGCGCTGTCGCAGTTGCGGACCCGCCGCTCCCGAGCACCGCATAGCCGACGTTGTTGTACGTCGTGAACTGCCACAGGTACTCGCTGAGGTCACGCAGCTCCGCAGCCGTCAGCGGCCGGCGATTCAACGTTCCAGCTGGTCCGGCCAGCGCGCGCAGATTTGCCGCCGCACGATCGAGATACGTGCACTTGAAGACGCGTGCCCGCACGTAGAACGTCGGATCGCCTTGGCGGACGCGGCCGAATTCGAAGTAGCGCGGGTCGTCGTTGGTCTCGACCAGGTCCGAATACTGGGGCGCGTTCTGCGCGCCGAGCTCCGACCACGCGAGCGCTTGATTCCAATCGTCGGTGCACAACTCGTACAGCGGTTGCGGCGTGACTGCCGCGGCGTCGACGTCCGCATTCTTCAGATGCATCGTCGACACGTAGTCATGTCCGCTCGGTGCCGGGTCGCTGTAGAAGCCCACGGGCGTGCGCGGGCCGAGGCCGTACACGCTCTGCGCGATCTGCAGATCCGATTGGATGACGGGCCGCGGCGGAGCGCTCGCGCTCGGCGTCGGTGCGGAGCTGTCGCCGCCGCCCCCGCCGCAAGCGCTGAGGACGACAGCTGCCAATGCAGCCAGTCGCCAGCGCCCGCGCAGTCTTGAATGAGCGTCCACGAGACCCTGAATCCTCAAATGACTTACCTGCTCTATCGTCCCGCGTGAGCAGCGCTTGAGGGATTTCCCGGCACTTCGACCGGGGGGCCGTTTAACGTAAGGGCGTCAGCCGTTCGACGCGAGGAATTCGGGCGAAATCACCGGGTCGAGGATGCGCCGCCGGCTGTCCAGCGAGAGGGTGTCCCACTGCACCTTGCGGAGCGCGATCGCTCGCAACTCATCATCTGTGACGGTCCGCGGCGCAATGTCGGGTGCAGGTGGCGCAGTCGCTCGCAGGCGGCGCGTATCGCCACTCTTTAATATGTCTGCGACGGCTGCGAGCACGAGATCGTTCTTCGTCAGTGCTCCGTGATTCTCGGTCACGAACCACGTTGCGGCGTCAGGCCACCGAGCACGCGACAGCGGCACTGTGCCGTCGCCTTCGGCTCGATACTCGTACTGAAAGCCGTTGCCGCGCAGTCCGACCGACACGATCGTCTCCTGGCCGACACCGACGATCACGCTGCATCGTTCATTCGGAGCGGGCAGCCGAGCGCGAACCTTGCGTGCGCGTGCGAGCAGTTTGCTGTCCGGCGCCAAATCGTCCGCGGGCCAGCTGCGCGGATCGAACAGGTCGGGGTCGGCTGCGGTCGAAGCCGACGGCAGCAGCTGATAGATGCCAGGCAGGGTGTGATACACCGTGCGAGCAAGTTGCTCCGCAGTGTGCATGCGATCGAGTGATGCGATCTTGCGCACCGTCGGATAGACCGCCCGCAAAGCCTGCAGCGGTGCAAACGATCCGTCGTTCGGCGCACCGAGCTGGATGAGCCGCGCGATGCGTCGCTTGTCGTAGGCGAGGGCAGCGCGCGCGACCAGTCCACCCATGCTGTGTCCGACGACGAGTGCCTTGCGTTCCCCGCTGCGTTCGATGAGGCGTGCGAACGAACGCGCCAGCTGATCGACGTCGCGTCGCCAGTCGAATGGACAGAACACGGGGCGGAAGCCGGCGATTTCCAGGCGCAGGCGCAGTTTCAGATAGCCGGGCAGCATCACGCCGACCGCTCGCAACGCGCGTGGGCTCGGCATTGCGAGCTGCGTCATGGAGCCGCCTGCGACTGCAGTCGGATGCAGCCAGAGGAGCGAATAGCTGCGTCTCGCGACGAGGCCAAGGCGCGAGCCCATGATTCCGGGCAGTACGAACACACGGCGACCGCGCGGATTGCGGCGCGTCGCTGCGAGCCTGGCGAGTTGCGCCAATTCGCGATATTCCAGCTCGCCGAAGTAGGCCATCAGCAGCGCTGCATGCGCGCCCGTGCGCAGCAGCGCCACGATCTGGTCGTCGTGCAGGTCTCCGATGCTGGGAAGGCTCGCCGCGGCCATCGCGTGCTCAGGCCGCCATCGACGAGTGGATCGTGTCGCACACCGCCTTGATGGCGTCCGTTCGCGCGGTGCTTTTGCGCCATACGGCGCCGACGTTGCGGGACGGCACGGGGCGAGAGAATTCTTTGACGGTCAATCCCTGACCGGAGCCGAACGGGCCGCGCGTGGCGAGCGCGGGCAGCAGCGTGATGCCCAAGCCCGCAGCGACCATCTGGCGCAGCGTTTCCAGGCTTGTGGCGCGATAGTCCTCGCTTTCTTTGACGTCGATGCGGCTGCAGACGTCCAGCGCCTGATCGCGCAAGCAGTGGCCGTCTTCGAGCAGCAGCAGCGTCTCGCCCGTGAGGTCGTCGATCTTCACGTTGGTGCGCTTCGCGAGCGGGTTGTTCGATGGCACCGCGAGGGTGAAGTCCTCGTCGTACAGCGCGCGCGCCTCCAAGCCGTCGAGCGGCACCGGCAGCGCGAGAATTCCCAGATCGATGTCGCCCGCGCGCAGCTTCTCGAGCAGCGGCTGCGTCTGATGTTCGTAAAGCATCAGCTTCAGCCGCGGCAGCTGTTTGCGCAGCTTGCGGGCGACCAGGGGCAACAGATACGGGCCGATCGTCGGAATCAGCCCCATCTTGAGTTTTCCCGACAGCGGATCGTGCTCGTTGCGCGCCAGCGAAACGATCTCGTCGCTCTCCTGCACGATGCGGCGCGCGAGCGGCAGGATTTTCGCGCCGGTCTCCGTCAACGCCACCTTGCGGGGCTGGCGTTCGATCAGTTGCACCCCAAGATAGGTCTCGAGCTTCTTGATCTGTGCCGACAGCGTCGGCTGGCTGACGAACGAGCGCTCGGCAGCCTTGCCGAAATGACGCGTCTCGGCCAGTGCGACGAAATAGCGCAGATCGCGGAGGTTCATGGTGGTTTTGGCATTGCGCGGCTCATAGCCAGCTCCTATCGACTAGTTTAGGTCAATCGATTGGAAAAATGGAGGGCCGGTCAGCACTATGTGTGCCACTTGAGAGCCGAGGAGAGTTTGCAATGTTGAGTGTTGGACAGAAATTTCCCCATTTTTCCCTGACCGGCGTCGTCTCGAACGACCTCGCCCACGCCTTCCAGCCGTTCGACCAGGCGTCGCACCCCGGCAAATGGAAGGTCGTGTTCTTCTGGCCGAAGGATTTCACGTTCGTCTGCCCGACGGAAATTGCGGCTTTCGGCAAGCTCAATCGCGAGTTCACCGACCGTGACGCAGTGCTCTACGGCGTCAGCACCGACTCCGAGTTCGTGCACCTGGCGTGGCGCAAGGACAAGGAAGAGCTGCGCAACCTGCCGTTCCCGATGCTCTCGGACATCAAGCGCGAGCTGACGACGGCGTTGGGCGTGCTCGACCCCGAGGCAGGTGTGGCGCAGCGTGCGACGTTCATCGTCGACCCGCAGGGCGTGATCCGCTTCGCCTACGTGACCGACCTGAATGTCGGCCGCAGCCCGGAGGAAGTCCTGCGCGTGTTGGACGCGCTGCAGACCGACGAGCTGTGCCCGTGCAACTGGCAGAAGGGCGAGGACACGCTGAAAGCGGCGTAAGGAGAGCTCATGACTGTCGAAACCATCCGCGAGCAACTGCCCGACTACGCCCGCGACCTCAAGCTCAACCTCGGTAGCGTCCTGACCCCTCAGGGCGCGCCGGGGCTGAGCGAGAGCCAGATCGCGTCGATCGCGTTGGCGACGGCGATTGCGGCACGCAATCCGCAGCTGGTGCGCGCAATCGAGACCTGGGCACAGCCCCACCTCGACGCTGCACACCTGCAGGCTGCGCGGTCGGCTGCAGCGATCATGGGCATGAACAACATCTACTATCGGTTCCTGCACCTGGTCGAGGACGCGGAGTACCAGACGATGCCGGCGCGGCTGCGCATGAACGTGATTGGCAGCCCAGGTATCGACAAGCTCGAGTTCGAGCTGCTGTCGCTCGCAGTGTCGGCCGTCAATGGCTGCGGCATGTGTGTGACAGCGCACGAGCGCAAGCTCCGCGAGGGTGGAATCAGCCGCGAGGCTATTCAGAGCTCCGTGCGCATTGCTTCGGTGATGCATGCAGTCGCGGGCGTGCTGGAGTATCAGCAGGCGGCATAGCTACAATTTGGGGCATGCCGCCCCGCGTAACGAGACTGTCAGCCGGAGTGGTCGTGGTTCGCGCGACGCCTCAGGGCTGGCGGTTTCTCTTGCTCCGTGCCTTCAATCACTGGGATTTCCCCAAAGGCATGGTCGAAGTCGGCGAGGAGCCGCTCGCGGCTGCGATCCGCGAGGTTCGCGAGGAGACGCTGATCGGCGATCTGCAGTTCGCCTGGGGCGAGGTCTATACGGAGACCGGTCCGTACAGCCGCGGCAAGGTTGCGCGCTACTACGTCGCACGTACCGACACCACCGCGGTCACGCTCACCGTCATCGAGGCGCTCGGGCGCGCCGAGCACAACGAATTCCGCTGGGTCGATTACGATGGGGCCTCGCGGCTGGTCTCGCCGCGCGTGCAACCGATCGTCGACTGGGCCTGGCAGCAGATCGAAGAATGAAGCAGGTCGTCATCGTCGGTGCGGGTTTCGCGGGCATCAACGCTGCCAAGCGGCTGCGCAACGTGCCCGACGTCGCAGTGACTGTGCTCGATCGCGAGAATCATCACCTGTTCCAGCCGCTGCTCTACCAGGTCGCGATGGCAGCGCTCAGCCCGGCGGACATCGCAATTCCGATCCGCAGCTTGTTCACGCACGTGCGCAACATTCGTGTGCTGAAGGCCGAGGTCCAGCGCGTCGACGTCGATGGCCATTCGGTCGTCACCGACAGCGGCGAGTACAAGTACGACTATTTGTTGCTGGCTTCCGGCTCGCAGCACGCGTACTTCGGTCACGAGGAATGGGAGAGGCACGCGCCTGGTTTGAAGACACTGCCGCAGGCGACTGAGATCCGGCGACGCGTGCTCGAAGCCTTCGAGGCGGCGGAGCGCGATCAGACTGTCGACACGCGACGTCGTCATCTCACGTTCGTCGTCGTGGGCGGCGGCCCGACCGGCGTCGAGCTCGCGGGTGCGATCGGCGAGATGAGTCGCTACACGTTGGCGCGCGACTTTCGCAGCATCGATCCGCGCCAGACGCGCGTGATCCTGGTCGAAGCCGGCCCGCGCATTCTGCCGACGTTCGATGAGAAGCTCGCCGCTCGCGCGATGCGCGATCTCGAATCGCTTGGCGTGCAGGTGTGGACGCATGCGCGCGTCACCGATGTCACTGCGACTGGCGTCAGTGTCGGCAAAGAACACGTCGATGCAGCGACAGTGCTGTGGGCGGCCGGTGTGCGTGCCTCCGACGTCGGGCGCACGCTCGGTGCGCCGCTCGATTCGGTCGGGCGCGTCAAAGTCGGTGCGGATCTGACGATCCCTGGGCACCCTGAAGTGTTCGTGCTGGGCGATATGGCGCGCCGCGAAGAGCGCGAAGGTCAGCCGCTACCGGGCGTCGCGCTGGTCGCGATGCAGGAAGGGATATACGCGGCGGAGGTCGTCAAGAAGGAAGTCCAGCGCGGCACCGTCGCCGAGCGCGCACCATTTCGCTATCACGATCTCGGGCAGATGGCGACGATCGGCCGCAGCCGCGCGATTGCGGAGTTCGGGCGGTTGCGCCTCGCCGGTTACTTCGCGTGGTGGTTCTGGCTGATCGTGCATATCTATCGGCTCAGCGGGTTCCGCAATCGCCTGTCGGTGGTCGTGCAATGGGCGTGGTCGTATTTGACGTTCGGGCGCGGCGCACGCCTCATCGTCGGGAAGGAATGGCAGGCCTACTCCGGACGATCGTCGGACCAGTGAGCGCGCTGTCGCGCAGTTCGCGGGCGAGCGCTGCGAGATCCATCGGCGAAGGCAATCGATCCCGCTGTGTATATACGAACGTACGACGCACACGCAGACCAGTATCCAAAGTCATGACGAAACGCTCCGCCGGCTCATCGAGCGCGAGCGTAGTGGTGCAGCCGCCGACTTCCGTCACCCACCCCGCTTCCTGGCGGTCGGCGAGCGCGAGTGGACGGACGTCGGCGGCGGCAAACGCTTCCCGTACATGGACGAGCCAGCGATCGCTCTCGAAGCCGTACGCGGCGAAATCATCGGCGTGCGAAAACAGCAGCGCCCAGCGTCCTTGCAGCCAGCGGCGCAGTGCAGCCGCAGGCAGCGGGGAGTCGTGGGCACTCACGTCGTACTTCAGCGCTGCATAGCTCATGGCGTCACTCCTGATCTGGTCAGGAGCAACGATGCCGCGCCGAGCGGTTTGATGTCAGTCGGGGACGGGTAACGGACGGGTCTTAGAGCGCTGTAGGTCGCGCGTTAGCCCGACTCTTGTAATTCTTTCAGTCGCGAAAGTTCGTGAACTGCAGCGGCAACTCCAGCTTGCCCCCACGCACCAGCGCGATGGCCGCCTGCAAATCGTCCCTGCTCTTGCCAGTGACACGCACCTGCTTGTCCTGGATCGCGGCCTGCACCTTCAGCTTCGAGTCCTTGATCAGCCGCTGCAGCTTCTTCCCCAGCTCGGTGTCGATGCCCTGGCGCAGCGTTGCGGTCTGCTTCGCCGTCTGGCCGCTCACGACCGGCTCGTCGACTTTCATGCAGACGATGTCGATACCGCGCTTGGTCAGCTTCAGCTTGAGGATGTCCATCATCTGCTTGAGCTGGAAGTCGGCGGGCGCGATCAGCGTGACGACCAGGTCGTTGAGCTCGAACCTTGCGTTCGTGCCCTTGAAGTCGAAGCGCGTGCTCACTTCGCGATTCGCCTGGTCGAGGGCATTCGCGACTTCGTGCGGGTTCAGCTCGGAAACGATATCGAAGGATGGCATGCGCGAATGATAGCGTGGCCCTCATGAGTACGGGAGCCATCGTCTGGTTGCGGCAGGATCTGCGTCTGCGCGACAACCCGGCGCTGCAGGCGGCTGCGAAACAGGGCGGTCCGATCGTTCCCGTGTACATCCTGGGCGACGCCGAGGAACAGGACTTCCCGCTCGGCGGTGCGTCACGTTGGTGGTTGCACCGGTCTTTGTCCGCACTGGATGCGGAGTTGCGCGCGCGTGGCTCGCGGCTCTCGTTGCTGCGCGGACCGGCCCTCGACTGCTTGCGCAGCGCCGTGGCGCGAACCGGCGCGAGCGCAGTGTTCTGGAATCGACGCTACGAGCCCGCATCGGTCGCGCGCGATCTCGAGGTGAAGAAGGCGCTGCGCGCCGACGGACTCGTGGTCGAGAGTTTCAACGGCGCACTGCTGCGCGAACCTTGGGAGATCCAGAACGGCAGCGGACAGCCGTATCGCGTCTACACGCCATTCAAACGTCGCGTGCTGGAGAATCTCGATCCACCTGCACCGGCGCGTGCCCCATCGAAGTGGCCTGCGCCACGATCGTGGCCAGAGTCCGTCGCGCTCGACGAGTTGCAGTTGCTGCCCGACGTCCAGTGGTACGACACGATGAACCAGATGTGGCGCCCGGGCGAAGCCGGTGCGCATGCCCGGCTGCGTACGTTCGCCAAGCATCCGCTTGCCTCCTACGCCAAGACGCGCGATCGGCCGGACCGCGACGGCACCTCGGCGCTGTCGCCTCACCTGCACTTCGGCGAGATCTCGGTACGCCAGGTCTGGCACGCGCTGGCCGCAAAAGGCACCAAGGTGCGGGACTCGACCTTCGCCGCCGAGCTGCTCTGGCGCGAGTTCGCACATCACCTGATCTATCACTTGCCACACGCCGTGC
>Ga0209382_10005585_pt1 | contig 16363 bp, 17 predicted proteins | sample SoiMetdeltSBSDD5_FD_187599 | JGI IMG/M metagenome (GOLD analysis project Ga0209382, IMG submission 187599) | Bulk soil microbial communities from a Populus tree surrounding site in Tennessee, USA - Soil MetaG P. deltoides SBSDD5 (SPAdes) (version 2) | ecosystem: Environmental > Terrestrial >...
TCCTGCGGCGCCTGGGCTACAAGATCTTTGTCGGTCCGCTCCCCGAATCGGACTACCGCGAGATCTTCATGAGGGTTTGCGCGGATAACGGCATTCCATTCGACGAGAACGGATACCGCTACTTCGTGAAGGATCTGCACGCCCGCAACGACAAGCCGTTGCTTGCCTGCCTGCCGCGCGACATCCTGTGCCAGCTGCGCGACTTCTCGCGCTTCAATGGCCGCGAGCCCACGCTCTCCGAGGAGCTGCTCCACTGGGCCTGGCACAACTACTTCGCCAGCCACTGAGATGAAGAATTTCCCCATCGGCCCGGTCGCACTTCTTGCCGTCGTCCTCTTGCTCACGGCGCCCGTCGTGCTTGGGGTACAGCTACTTCGAAAAGAGCAAGCATTCGTGGGCGCGAGCCACAAGCTTTGCCTTCCCGATGACGCCGCGTGCCCGCTGCGCGACGTCGCACGCTTCGCGGGCGTGTTCCCGCAGCTCGTGGACCGCTTGCTGGCGCGGTACCTATCAACGACGAAACGAGGTCAGATATGAGAAATCCCAAAGCAGTCGTCATGCTGGTTCTTTCTGTAGTCATTGGACTGGGCGCCACCATCGTCGCCGCAGGATGGATTTCGCAGCAAGGCCAGGTGGCCTCCTCCAAGGTGGTGGTTGCGGCGGGCGACATTCAGCTCGGCAGCCGGCTCACTGCGCAGATGGTCAAGACCGTGGACTGGCCCAGCGGAATCATTCCTCCGGGAGCCATTGCCAAAGCTGAGACGCTGGAAGATCGTGTGGTCAAGACCAGCATTCTCCGCGGCGAGCCGATCCTCGAAGCGAAACTTGCCCCGGTCGGCACGAAAGGCGGCTTGTCGGCGGTAATTCCCGAGGGCAAGCGCGCGATGACGGTGCGCGTGAACGACGTGATCGGCGTAGCCGGCTTCGCGCTTCCCGGCAATCACGTCGATATCGTGGTGAACACCCAGCTCGATGGCGATGGGCGCGGCGACAGGCAGATTTCGAAGATCGTGCTCGAGCATATTCTCGTACTGGCGGTGGCGCAGGAGGCAAGCCGCGACGAAACCAAGCCGCGTGTCGTGAACGCGGTGACGCTGGAGCTCACGCCGGAGCAAGCGGAGAAGCTCGACCTGGCTCGCAGCGTAGGCACGTTGTCGCTGGTACTGCGCAACCAGGTCGACAAGGACGGCGTCGAGACGCGCGGCATCATGAAGCCGCAGCTCCTTGCCGGCGATAAAGTCCAGCCGCAGCCCGAAGCAAAACCGGTCGCAAAACCGGTCCGCGCGGTCGCAGTAAAGAAAAGGCCCGCCGTGGTGACCGTAGCCGCCAGCAAAGACTCGGTGGAGGTCATCAAGGGTGTCCACAAGTCGAAAGTCGAGTTCTAGGTCGAAGGCCAACAAGGGTTAGGGGGTGATCGTGCGATTTGCGTGCAGAAATTTCTTGAAATTCGCTTCGGCGTCGAGGGGCGGGGTGCTCGCGACGACTGTTCGAGGTATAGCAGCCTGCCTCTCGGTGGCGGCGCTCGCGACAGCGCAAGCTCAACCCGCGCAGCCAGCGAGCAGTGCCCCGCGGCCGCTGATCGAAACCACTTCGGACCTCGCCACGATCGGCCCCACGCTGGACCTGCTGCTCGCCAAGTCCACGTTGCTGCGGCTGCAGGATCCGATAGAGCGGATCTCCGTCGGCAATCCCACTATCACCGACGTGACGTTGATCAGCAAGCGGGAGATCTACTTTCTTGGCAAGGCGATGGGCACGACCAACGTCATCATCTGGTCGAATGCCGGCCGGGCAACGGTGATCGATGTCACGGTTAACGCAGACCTTACACCGCTCCAGAACGAGCTGAAGCTCCTGCTCCCCGAGGAGAAGGACATCACCGTGGTCAGTGTGTCCGGCTCGATCGCGCTGCGCGGAACGGTTGCCGACGCGGTCAAGGTTGATCAGGCGGTCGCGATCGCCGAAGCCTGGCGCGCTCGCCTGACCCGCGAGCTCGTGCTTCCAATACAAGCGGGCCAAGGCAGCACCACCATTAGTGTTGGCGGCGGAACTGCCGTGCGCGATAGCGTGGCGGCGGCCGGTCCGAGAATCATCAACATGCTGAAGGTGCGCGATCCGCAGCAGGTGATGCTCGAGGTGAAGGTCGCCGAGGTGTCGAAGACCATACTTGAGCGCATCGGCGTCACTCTCGCCCAGCAGGGTACGCGCGCGGGAAGCACCATCACGTTCCTCTCCCAGTCGAACTTCCTTAACCAGCTGCTGGGATCCGCGTCCATCACAAGGGCGAATCTCTTCGACAGGTTGTCGATCGATGCGCAAAAGGATGACGGTCTCGTCAAGATGCTTGCCGAGCCGACCCTCATGGCGATCAGCGGTCAGGAAGCGAGCTTCCTGGCCGGAGGAAAGATCTTCATCCCCGTAGCGCGGGAGAACAATCTGACGGGCGGAACCACCCTTACGCTCGAGGAAAAGGACTTCGGTGTTGGGGTGAAATTCAAGCCCACTGTCCTCGAAGGCGGACGCATCCACCTCAAAGTTGCGCCAGAGGTGTCCGAGCTGAATGCTCAGGGGAATCCATTCACTACTGTGGGGGGTGTCACGTCGGTGATTCCTTCCTTCACCGTAAGGCGCGCCGAAACGACATTGCAGCTCAACGATGGGCAGAGCTTCATGATCGCGGGCCTGGTCAAGAACGATGTCGCCGAGTCGGTCAACCGGATCCCCGGCCTCGGCGAGCTTCCGATCTTGGGTGCGCTGTTTCGCAGCAGCGAGTTTCAGAAGGACAAGACCGAGCTCATGTTCGTGGTCACGCCGCGCCTCGTGAAGCCTCTGCCGCCCGACTATGCGCTACCGACCGACGCCTTCGTCGAGCCGTCGCGTACGGAGTTCTTCCTTGGAGGAAAGATGGAGGGCACGCCGCCGCCCGCGCCATCGAAGAGCAACCCGGCTATCCAGGGCGGCTTCGAGAAGAAATAAGGAGCATTGCGATGAAGCTGACACGACTCTTGGCCTGCACGCTGGCGCTATTCTTGATCGGCGGTTGCACTTCGCTATCGCCCCACTTCGATCAGCAGGTGGGGCTTGCCGTCAACACCGCGCAGGCGCGGCAAACCATGAATCCCGAGGCGTCCCGGAATGCGGATCCCGTGGCGGGCATAGGGGGGACGCCGGCCGCTTTCGCCATCGGCGAGTACCACAATTCATTCAAGGCGCCGCCCCCGACTTTTCCGGTGATCAACATCGGCGGTGGGGGCGGCGCCCGATAGCGGGGCGAGCAATGAAGTTCAAGCGTGAAATGCAAAAGCGCTCCGGGCAGGGCGGGGCAGTGCTGATTCTGTTTGGCATCGCCTTGGCGGTGCTGATCGGCTTTCTCGGCGTCGTCGTGGATCTCGGACGTCTCTTCGTGACCAAGACCGAGCTGCAAACGGCGATGGATGCTTGCGCGCTGGCCGCCGCTGCCGAGTTGCGCCCGGGCCTCAACCCGCCGGACACATCCGCGGTGAGCAAGGCAGTCAGCGCCGGCATTACTGCGGGAACGCGAAACGCCGTTGATCTGCAGGCCGCACCCACGGCGATCACCGCGGCGGATATTTATTTCAGCGATCGCTTGAGCGACAACACCACGACTTTCCCTTTCGGTTATGTGTCGGCGGCAGCCGCCAATCCGGCGACGGCTCGTTATGTACTGTGCGCCCGGGCGCAAACCGGCATCGCGACCTGGTTCATGCAAGTACTCGAGGGATTCCTCGGTGGCGCATCCACTCCGAACAGGGTCGGCGCATGGGCTACCGCCACCACGGCGCCCGCGCAAACGAGCTGCGGCATCCCGCTCGGCGTTTGCAAAAAGCCGGGCAGCTCGGGGCCGAACTGGGGGTTCAGCGCGGGTGAATGGGTGAGCGGTCGCTTCGATGCCGGCGGCGGCCTGACCGGCAGCTTCAACTGGATCGACTTTTCTCCGCCGGCTGGCGGCGCAAGCGAGCTGGCTGCATTGCTCGCAGGCCAGGGGCAATGCAACTTGAACGTCACTGCCCCGGTAGGACAGACGGGAATCATCGGAAACGCGGCTGCGAAGGCATGGAACTCCCGCTTCGGGCTCTATCAGGGTGGCGGAGGCAATCCAAATCTGACGACGGCGCCACCCGACCACACTGGCTACTCCTACACACCGACGAACTGGCCGACCGAAGCGAACGCATTTCCGGATTTTCAGGCAAAGCGCAATGCGTACGCCTCGTATGGCGATGCGGTTGACACGGTAGACGCCGGCAACGCCATCACCAGCCTGTCGATCAGCAACGCATACAGGGTTACGACCCACGGATCGACAGGCGAGCATGGCACCAACGGTGCGGATCGGCGCATCTCCACGGCTCCCGTTGTGGACTGCGGCGAGTGGGCGTCGTCCCAGACCGTTCCGATTCTCGGCTGGGTTTGCGTCCTGATGCTGAATCCGATCTCCGGTCCCGGTGAAATTGTTCGAATGGAGTTCCTGGGATCGGCGACCACCTTGGGCAGCCCTTGCACAACTTATGGGATCGCCGGGGGGACGTCGGGGCCGCTGGTCCCGGTGCTGGTCCACTAATGCGGCGCACGATGAGTTCAAAGACAAAACAGCAAGGTGTGGCGCTCATCGAGCTCGCGATCATCATCACCGTGCTCATCACCATCACCTTCGGCATCACGGAATTCGGACGGGCGATCTACCAATACAACACGCTCGCGAAAGCCGTCCGCGATGGTGCCCGCTTCCTAGCGGTGAGAGATCCGGCCGCCCCTGCTTCGATCAGCGGCGTGCAATGCATGGTGGTGCACGGCAATCCCGGCTGCACCGGCCCCGCACTCGTGCCAGGGCTCACGTCAAGCATGGTGAGCGTCTGCCATGCCATGGATCCTGCTTGCGCCGCCACGCACCAGTCACAGGGTGCATCGCCTGTGATTAACCTGGTAACGGTGACGATTGGTGGCGCCAACGCGCCTTTCACCTTCCAGTCGCTCGTCACCTTCGTCGTCCCGAATATCCAGTTCGGCGCCATCAGCGCGACGATGCGGCAGGTGATGTAGGAACCGACCTCATGGTATCCAATCCCCAACGTTGTCATTCCCGCCGCCGGAGCAGCGGAGCCGCCATGGTGGAGTTTGCAATCGTCGCGGTGGTGTTTTTCATGCTGCTGCTCGGCATCATGGACTTCGGACGGATGCTCTTCACGTGGAACGCAGCAGCGGAGGCCACTCGCTGGGGCGCGCGGCTTGCCGTTGTCTGCGACAAGCTCACGCCAAATCAGATCCGGGACAGGATGAGGCGCATCGTGTCGCAGCTGACGGACGCCAACATCGTGATTACCTATTACGACCCCGAAGGCACGCCCAACAACGCGTGTGACAAGTCGACCTGCAAGGGCGTCGAGGTGCGGCTCGCCAACTTCACCTTTACGCCCATATCGCCTTTCATGAATTTCGGACTGACGACCGTGCCCCCGTTCGCAACGTACCTGACGCGCGAAAGCATGGAGTCGGTAAATGCGGCGGGTGACCAGAACCCGGCCTGTTTTATCTGAGAACGATTACAAGGAGCCAAGCTTGAAGATCGCGGTAATTTCACCCAATTCAGCGCATCTCGAAGATATCGGCCGCTATCTGCAAACGCCAAACGACTCGCGCTCCGTCGCGCTCCTTGAGGGTGGAATATCGAAGGTGCGGGTCGTGGCTGACCAGCAGCGTCCCGACCTCATCGTCTTGGACAGCATGTGCCGCGATCTTGAGGGACTTCCGGTCTTGGAGTACGTGAGCGCGCAGCACCCGCATACGGTGATCGTCATGCTGTGCGCCAACCACACACCCGAGTTCCTCATCCATGCCATGCGCGCCGGCGTGCGGGAAGTCCTGAAGTCGCCGGTGACCAAGGAAGTGCTGCTGAGTGCCGTGGAGCGCATCGAGCAGCGCCTAGGTCTCGCCGCACGGCCACGCGATCCGGGAACGATCGCCGCTTTTGTCCCCTGCAAGGGCGGCAGCGGCGCGACGTTCATCGCCACGAATCTGGGCTATCAGCTCGCGGCCGATAACAAGAAGGTCCTGCTCATAGACCTCAACCTCCAGTTCGGCGATGCGGTGCTGTTTATCCATGACCACAAGCCTTCTACCAACCTGGGTGACGTCGCCCGCAACATCCAGCGCCTGGACGCCTCCTTCCTGGCCGGCAACCTGGTGAAGATCTCACCCAACTACGGCGTGCTCGCGGCGCCCGAAGACCCCGGGCAGGCAATCGAGATCAAGCCGGAGCACATCGATGTCCTGCTAAATGTGGCCGTGAATCACTACGATTTCGTTCTCCTCGATGCCGGCCGGGTCCTTGACGCGGTGACCATCAAAGCCTTGGACCGCGCCAACTACGTGTTCCCGGTGATGCAACTCACGTTGCCCTTCGTTCGGGACGCGAACCGCATGATCTCGGCGTTCCGTACGCTGGGCTACTCGAAGGAAAAGATCCGCTTGCTGGTGAACCGGCTTGAGAAAAGCAGCGAGCTGAAGCTCTCGGATGTCGAGCGCTCGCTCGGCCTTTCCGCATTCCAGACGTTGCCAAACAGCTATGAGGCCGTCGCCGCGGCCGCGAATCACGGCCGGCCCATCGCGTCGTTCGCGCGCACCAACCCGGTGGCGAAAGCGCTGCAGGAGCTTGCGCAATCCTTGATCCCTCCAGCGGCCGAGTCAACGGGGCTCCTGGCGAAGCTGTTGCGGCGCGGATGAAGTCCATGAACATTGAATCCAAAAAGGGGAAGCCATGTCGCTGAGAGAGAGGCTCGCGAATCAGACCGCTGGCGTGGTCATGCTGAGGCCGGAAACGGGCATCGGCCACTCCGCATATCAGGAGCTGAAGGTCGCCATCCATCAGAAGCTGCTGGATCGCGTGGATCTATCAGTGATGGAGAGCCTGACCGAGACGCGGCTGAGAGAAGAGATCGCCCAGCTCGTCGAGCGACTGCTGGCCGAAGACGCGGTCCTGGTCAACGACGCCGAGCGCGCGGCCCTGATCCGCGACATCCAGCATGAGATGCTCGGCCTCGGGCCGCTCGAGCCGCTGCTGGCGGACCCGACGATTTCGGACATTCTCGTCAACAATCACTCCCAGGTGTACGTGGAGCGCCGGGGCAAGCTGGAAAGCACTGAGGTGCGCTTCGCCGACGATGCGCACCTGATGAAGATTATCGACAAGATCGTCTCGCGCGTTGGTCGGCGCATCGACGAATCGAGCCCCATGGTCGACGCCCGCTTGCCGGACGGCTCCCGGGTCAACGCCATCATTCCGCCGGTCGCGCTCGATGGCCCGGTCGTGTCCATTCGCCGCTTCGCGGTCGTGCCTTTGAAGATCGAGGACCTGCTCTCCTTCAAAACGCTGACTCCGGAGATGGCCAGCATCCTCCAGGGGCTCGCCAAAGCAAAGATCAACATGCTCATTTCCGGGGGCACCGGCAGCGGCAAGACGACCATGCTGAACATCATGTCGGGTTACGTACCCGCCTCCGAGCGCATCGTCACGATCGAGGACGCGGCGGAACTGCAGCTCCAGCAGCCGCACGTAGTGCGCCTGGAAACCCGTCCGCCGAACATCGAAGGCAAAGGTGAGGTGACGCAACGTGCGCTCGTGAAAAACGCGCTGCGCATGCGTCCGGACCGCATCATCCTCGGCGAGGTGCGCGGTGCCGAAGCGGTCGACATGCTGCAGGCGATGAACACCGGACACGAAGGCTCGCTCGCGACGATTCACGCCAATACCCCTCGCGATGCGCTCTCGCGACTCGAGAACATGATCGGCATGGCGGGGCTCAATCTTCCGATCAAGGCGGCCCGTCAGCAAATCAGCTCGGCCATCACCGCGCTCATCCAGATCGGGCGGCTGGCCGATGGCAAGCGCAAGGTCACGAGCATCCAGGAGATCACCGGCATGGAAGGAGAGATCATCACCATGCAGGAGATCTTCGGCTTTCGCCAGACCAGCGTCGCACCGGATGGCACCGTGGTTGGCCACTTCGGCGCCACGGGGGTTCGCCCGAAGTTCGTCGATCGCCTGCGCGCGCACGGGGTCATGGTGCCAGATGCCCTCTTCGATCCCAGCCGGCAATACGCATAGGGCCGACCATGGAACTCGTGACCAGTCTCTTCGGCAACCTGTTTTACGCATTCATCGTGCTCGCATTTGTCGCGGCGGTGCTGCTGCTCGAGGGGTTGTACCTGACGTGGGTCGCCTACAAAGGGCCGGAGGCGAAGCGCATCGAGCGGCGCCTGCGCGCCATGTCCGCCGGCGGTTCGGCCGGGGCCGAGACCTCGATCCTCAAGCAACGCATGCTCAGCGAATCAGCGCCGCTCCAGCGCCTGCTGCTCGGCGTGCCCCGCGTTCAGGAACTCGACCGCGTGCTGCAGCAGTCCGGCTCCAGATGGAGCGTGTCCTTCTTCCTCGGGGTGACGCTCCTCATGGCCGCGCTCGCTTTCTTCGCTGCTACGTTCATCCCGTTCCTTCATTGGATGTTCGCTGCGCTGATCGCGGCTGCGGGGGGCGTGCTTCCTCTGCTCTACATCGTGCGCAAACGGATTCAGCGCATGCAAAAGATAGTGGAGCAGTTGCCGGACGCCCTCGACTTGATTAGCCGCGCATTGAAGGCAGGCCATGCCTTTCCGAGTGGCCTTCAGATGGTGGGCGAAGAAACGCAGGACCCCATCGCCGGGGAGTTTCGCATCGTTCACGACGAGATCAACTTCGGCGTGGCAGTGCCGACGGCGCTAGCGAACCTCGCGCACCGCGTGCCGAGTCCCGATATGCGCCAGTTCGTGATTGCCGTTGTCATCCAACGGGAAACCGGTGGCAATCTCACGGAGCTGCTTTCGAATATCAGCGCGCTTATTCGCGCGCGCGTGAAGCTCTTACTGAAAATACGGGTGCTATCCGCCGAGGGCCGCCTGTCGGCATGGATCCTCTGCCTCCTGCCCTTCTGCCTTGCCGGCGTCATCAATGTGATCCACCCCAAATTCATGTCAGTGCTCTGGAGCGACCCCATGGGGCTGAACATGATCTACGCCGCGCTCGTGATGATGGTTCTAGGAATGCTCTGGATGCGCAAGATCATCAGGATCCGAGTTTAGCCGCATAGGAGATCGCTCATGTCGACTCTACAACTCATCTATGCCGCCGTAATCTTTGTCAGCGTAACCGCAGGGGCAATGATTGTCTTGCTGCCATTCGCGCCGGGCCGCGCAAAGCAGCGGCTCGACGCGTTCGCCGCGAATCCACAGCTCGGCGACCCGGCGAGGCAGGCGCAATGGACCCGAACCATTGTCAACATTGCGGGCAGGTTCGCGAAGCTGTCGCTGCCCTCCGAGGGATGGGAAGACTCGCCCTTGCGCCTGCGCTTCCTGCACGCCGGCTACCGCGGTGACGCGCCAGTGATGATCTATTTCGGTGGCAAGACGTTACTGGCCGTGCTGCTACCCGTCATCGCCTACTTCAACATCATTCTGGCAGACTCAAAGTTCGACACGAATACAACACTGCTCATACTTCTGAGCGCCGGCGCGGTCGGGTATTACCTGCCGAACGTAGTGCTGTCCCGCCTGATCTTCGTGCGCCAGCGCGAGATCTTCGAGTGCTTCCCTGACGCCGCTGATCTCCTGCTGGTCTGCATCGAGGCGGGCCTTGGGCTTGATGCAGCGCTCGTAAAGGTGGCTGAAGAAATGCGCCTTAAAAGCGAAGCGCTCGCCGAGGAGCTCCACCTCGTGAATCTCGAGCTGCGCGCGGGCAGCTCGCGCGAAAAGGCGCTGCGCAACCTCGCGCTGAGAACCGGCGTGGAAGAGGTGAACACTTTCGCGACCATGCTGATCCAGGCCGATCGCTTCGGCACGAGCATCGGCGAGTCACTACGAGTGTTCTCGGACGAGCTTCGCACTAAGCGCCAGCTGCGCGCCGAAGAACACGCCGCGAAAATCCCGCTGAAGCTTCTTTTTCCGATGGTGTTCTGCATTTTCCCCGCCTTGCTGCTGGTGCTGCTTGGCCCGGCGTTCATTCAGGTCTACCGCATTCTTCTGCCGACCATGGCAGGTCAATAACGCGATAAGGAGTCTCATCATGCCTAAGCTCAACCGGATTGCTGTTGCCGTGATTGGTGCACTTGCCATGGCTGGCTGCGCCGTGCCCATTCAGAACGAAGCGCGGCAACCGCCGGGGCCCAAACCCGTCCTCAACGTCCATGACGCCATGACGGCCGAAGGCATGTACCGGCTAGGGCGCTACTACGAAGGCCAGACCAGGTTTGACCTCGCGATCAATGCCTACCGCGAGGCAATTAGGCGGGATCCTCTTATGGTGGAGGCCTATACCGCACTTGGCACGAGCCTCGCGGCACAGCAGCGCTATGACGAAGCGATTCGGCAGTTCCAGGCGGCCATCGTGCTCGCGCCGAACGCCGCGCACCTGCACAATAACCTTGGGTACGCATACCTTCTTAGCGGCGATACTGAACAGGCAATCAAGGCGCTTGAAGAAGCACAGCGCCTGGATCCTGCGCATGCGAAGTCGGCGGAGAACCTAAGGGTTGCCCGCGCCCAGCCTGGCAAAAGCGGTCCTCAGTCGGTTGCTTCTCGAAGCACGGAGGTCGCCGTGCAAGCCGTCACGATGCCTCGGCCGGGCCCCAGCTTGCTTGAAGTAGCCCCGCAGGTGTTCGAGCTCAGGACGTCGCCAAAGGCGCGTCAGTTCGAGAAGATCGAAGCGGTGCCGCTGCCACCACTCCCTGAGCCGCAACCGCGCGCCACGTCCGTGCCGAGCTTCAAACTGGAAATCTCCAACGGCAATGGCGTTCTGGGGCTCGCGAAGCGCGTGGCCGGGCGGCTGGTCGGTGCCGGCCTGCGCACAGCGCGCATAACGAACCAGCGCCCGTTCGACCAACCCACCACAGAGGTGCACTACCGCGAGGGCTACGCCGCCGCTGCCGCCGCGCTGGCATCGAAGCTGCAGCATCCCGTGCAGGTCAAGCCCAAGTACGACCTTGCGAGCCACATCGACGTGCGCCTTGTCCTCGGCAAGGACGTGTTGAGCGATGTTGCTCTGCTGGCTCCGCCGGCTCCGGCTCCCACAACAATCGCCACACGATAGGGTTGCTGCGTAAAAGCCGGCGCTCTAACGACAGGATGAGACAGTAACCCGCGCCGCAAGCGTGATTGTCCCTGCGCCATCCTGGGACTTCGCTTCTCCTCGCCGCTGATCATTGCCGCGGGCCTCTTCGCCTACCTAAGCTCAGGATTGCTATTTCCGTCATCGGCGCCCTTGCCCAGGTTTGACCTCGCGATCAGTGCCTACCCGCGAGGCAATCAGGCGGGATCCTCTTATGGTGGAGGCCTATACCGCACTTGGCACGAGCCTCGCGGCGCAGCAGCGCTATGACGAGGCGATTCGGGAGTTCCAGGCGGCTGTCGTGTTCGCGCCGCCGAACGCCGCGCACCTGCCAATAACCTTGGGTACGCATACCTTCTCAGCGGCCAGACCGAACATGCAGTCAAGGCGGGGACCAGCCTGGTTCAAGTAGCGCGGCAGGTGTTTGAGCTCAGGACATCGCCTAAGCCGCGTCAGTTCGAGAAGATCGAAGCGGTGCCGCTGCCCCCAATTCCTGAGCCACAAGCGCGCGCTGGCACCGTGTCGCGCTTCACGCTCGAAATCTCCAATGGCGTCTTGGGTCTCGCCAAGCGCGTGGCCGGGCGCCTTGACGCTGCAGGTGTGCGCACAGCTCGGCTGACGAATCAGCGGCCGTTCAACCAGCCGACCACAGAAGTGCAGTACCGCGAGGGTTACGCTGCCGCTGCCACAGCGCTGGCCTCAAAGCTCCAGCATGCCGTGCAGGTGAAGCCTAGGCATGACCTTGCGGGCCACATTGACGTGCGCCGTGCTTGGCAAGGATGTGTCGAGCGAGGGGGCTTTTGTTACCCTGCCGGCCGGCGCGGCGACAAAAATGGCTGCGCGCTAGCGAGTACCTAGAACATCGACTTCGGGGTCTTCTGGCCGCGTTCTATCAGTCCCCTCGCATACGGGCCATTTGAAAACGGTTGCCGCCGGATTGCTTGGCAAGAAGCATCGCGTAGTCCGCGCACCGGAGCAGGGCATCCCCAGTAATCGCGTGAATCGGGAATAACCCTACGCCAATGCTCGCCGTTACCTTCACCGGTGAGCGCTGGACCGTAAATCCGGCGTCGAGGGCGCTGAGCACTTTCTTGGCAACGAGGTCCACCCGACTGAAGTCCTCCAAGTATTCAAGCAGAACTGCGAACTCGTCCCCGCCAAAGCGGGCTACGGTATCGGTCTGACGTACCGCCCCGCGCAGCAGCTTAGCCATGTTGCGCAACACATCGTCCCCGGCCTCGTGTCCAAGGCTGTCATTGATCGCCTTGAAACGGTCCAAGTCGATAAACAGCAACGCGGCGTCTCTGTCGTCACGGGCAGCGCGCACCAACGCATGAGTCAGGCGATCGCAAAATAGCCGCCGATTTGCCAGTCCGGTGACCGCATCCGTGTAGGCCCACTCGGTCAAGCGGGCTTCATGGCGCTTGCGCCCGATCGCGCAACGGACGGCACGCAAGAGGACCGTTTGATTCAGTCCGGCCTTGACCAAGTAATCCTGTGCGCCGAGTTCACAGGCCATGCTCGCCATTGAAGAATCCTCTCGGCTCGCAAGGACCACGATGGCCGTTCCGGGCGCAGCCAGCGCAAGCTCGCTGATGGCCCTTGGCATGCTTGCCTCCCGCGCTTCGATATCGAGCAAAATGACGTCATACGGCCGCGTTCGGATCGAATGCAGTGCGTCCTTGAGCGTATCAGCTGCGGAAATGGTGAATGCACACCGCGAATCCCTCAGCAGCCTTTCGTGGCCGAGACGTTCGACTTCGCTGCCCCCAACGAGCAAGGCTCGGGCGATCGGTTCATGCGCGACTCCGGTCCCGCGACAATCAATGGTGACTTGCATGCAAGCGCCCATGCTTATGGTGCCAATGCCGTACCGCTCCGGAGGAGGTTCATACCTGGGTGCGCGGGTGTTGTGGACCGAGACAGTCTCCGCCAGTGCTCCTGTACCGCGCATGAGACTCTTCGCCCTACATTGAGTAGTACGACGCGACTACGCCCGGGACGAGAGCCGAGGCGCGCGACTAATCAGTAGTCAGCAGTAGCCAGCAGTAGTCAGGAATCGTTACTGGATGGGCAAGTCGACCACGATCACCGTGTGGCCGTTGCGGCGCTTCACTCGCACCTGGCCGCCGAGCTCTTTGGCGCGTTCGCAGATCGAGCGTGGACGGAATCGGCTCCGCGAACGCGCCGGACCGCCATGGTCATTGCTGATCTCGAGCAACAGTTTTCCGCGTCGGTGGCCGAGATGGATGGCCGCGTGCCTCGCGGCGGTATGCCGTCGGATATTCGCAAGGCCTTCACGAATGATCTGGATAACCTCGTGCTGCATCGGCGCTGAGATCGAGACCTCGTTTGATGCGATCACGGTTGCCTCGATACCATAGAGCGCACCGAACTTCTTGGCTTGGCGGCGCACGGTGGAAGCCAGACTGCCCACCGCGCTGCTCGCCGGGGCGGCTTTCAACGTACCGACGTACTCGCGCAACTCGCCGACCCCAGCTCCCGCTATGGCGATGAGACAGTCTAGGTCCTTGACCAGGTCATCATCTTTGCCAAGACGCCGTCGCAGCGCCTCGAGTCCGAGTTTCAATCCGATAAATGGCTGTATGGCGCTATCGTGTAAGTCGCGGGAGATTTGGCGGCGCTCGTGCCGTGCCAAGTCCAAGGCGAGACGGGCACCGAAGTGAATAGACTTCATGACGGTACTCACCTGCTCGGCCAGTCGCGTCAGCTCGGCGAGCTGAGCCGACGTAATGGATCTATGCACGTTCGCAAAACACAAACGCGCGTTCAACCCGTCTGCGCTTAGTGGCAGACAGACGAAAGAGTTGAGTTCGCTCCGTGCGGCCAGCGCCGCCAAGGCAGCCGCAGCCCCGCGCGTCGCGGCACCATGGACCAGCGGGCCAGTAAAGACCAGCGCTTCGGCGGGTAGGTCAAGAAGGGCCTGGCTGGCGGCGCTCCCGCACTCTGACGTCGCTTCGTGCGTTCCGAAAAGAACTCCACCACGCTCACCTGACTCCCCGATGGCAATAAGGCAGATCTCCGCGCCAACGCAGGCCCGCAGCATCTCGGCTACTGCGCGAAGCGAAGGACCGACGGACTCGAACTCTCGAGCACCCGTGTGCGTTGGCGCTGGGCTTCCAACGGGAGCATTCATACGAAGGGCTTGCAGTGCACGCATACGTGTGTAGGCAACTAAGGTACCAGCGTTGATCTCGCTCCTGACCTCCTTTATCAATTTCTTTCAGATACTTGGCGCACCAAGAACGGTACGCTCGTAGACCGACTAACGAGACAAATATGGCACTACGCAATGGAGCTATGCCTAGCAGACATGCGGAAGCGGCGGAGGCGCGACCGCTAGGGGCACGAACCCAGAAGGCGCCTGCAAGCCCTACCCGTCTGCGGATTCTTGACTTTGCCTACGGTACGCGCGGCTCCATCCCAGCCCGAGCAATGCCAGCGCAAGCAGAGAGATAGTGCCCGGTTCCGGCACCTGGGTAGTCTGCGGGCCCTCGTATCCCGGGTCCGATTGATTGATGGTCAAGACTGGAGGCTCGAAAGGAGGCTGCTCGTCGCCCAAGTCGGGCGGCGAATCGTCAACTTGTGTAAGCGGGTCGGGGAGATCGATCGAATCGTCTTGAGGTAGCCCCTCGTCCGGCAGCTCGTCCGGAATATAGGGGACCCCGGGGGAGGGCGGGGGATTGCTGTCTACGTAGAAGTTTTTAAAGCCAGCCGACGCCGGCATCGCTGCGACGGCGAGGACGATTCCCAGTGCAGTTGACACGCTACGGCAGAGTTGCATACCTCGGCTCCTATGGATGGCGCCAAGTCTGACCCTTGCACGGTGTGGCTGCATGAGACTGAAAGTCCATCTTGCCGCGACAAAGCAACTAGGGCGGATGGGAGCAACGTACTAGGTTGCGTGGTATTTCAACAACAGGAGGCGAAGCCAACACCGATCGGGCCTTGCGGTGGACTTTTTCCGCATACGAGCCAAGGCCCTTCACTCTAAGCTAGCAGCACCACAACCCGATGTTCAACAATAGGAAAGGGGGACGATGATGCACAAGTCAACAATGGTTGCCGGCTTCATGGCGTCTATAACAATCATGTACGGTTCAGCGTACGCACAAGTTGGACAAGACCGCGGGTGGTATCTCGGCGGGTCTATCGGTCAGTCTTCCGTGGACATTGAAGATTGCGGCGGCGTCGTAAGTTGCGACGATAAAGACACGGCCTGGAGAATTCTGGGGGGTTACCAGATCAATCGGAACTTCGCGGTCGAGTTGGGTTATCACCAGTTGGGCGAAGCGAGTGCTTCATTCCCGGGGGGACAGGTCAATTTCGAATCAACTGCCATCGAGCTAGTCGGGATTGGCGCCCTGCCGTTGGCAAACAACTTCGCCCTTTATGCCAAAGCCGGCTTCTACCGGGGGGAGACCGAAGCTACAGGGAGCAACGTGGGCGGACCGATCAACGTAAAGGAAAGCAATACGGATTTAACTTACGGAGTAGGCGCCCAATACAATTTCAATCCAAGATTTGGCATTCGCGCCGAATGGCAGCGCTACGCGAACATGGGCGGTGAGGAGATCGGCGAGTCGGACATCGACGTCCTCAGTATTGGCGTGGTCGTGAGGTTCTAAGCGGCGATCTCGAATCGCCTAGGACAGGCGCTGCAGTGCAGCCTCTTCCTCGGCTTTGAGCACGCGGATGCACGGCAGGTAGCCCTCGTGCACCACGCCGTGCATCTCCATGCGCTTGTGCGAGTGGAGCAGCGCGCCCAAGTAGTCGACGATGTTCTTGGTGATCAGCTGCCCCGGCACCAGCACCGGGATGCCGGGCGGGTAGGGCACGATCTGGTCGGCGGCGATGCGGCCGGCGAGCTTGCGGTTCACGCGCTCGCGGTCGTCGAACACCGGCACCAGCTCGCCGCCGCAGTAATACGCATCCCTCGGCAAAAATCTCAGTCTTGTGAACGCGGGTATGTCCGGCGTCTGCACCAGGCGCCGCGGCGCATGGCCCTCGCGGGCGATGCGCATCAACGCGTCATACAGGCGCGATACCTTTGAGCGGGTGGTGCCAATGGTCAGCAGCAAGGTCAACGTGTTGAAGGTCGACTTCTCGACCTGGATGTTGAAGCGCTCGAACAGCGCTTTCTGCAAGTCGTCCGCGGTGTAGCCGCAGCCCGAGATGTCGATCGTGACCTTG
>Ga0209382_10005586_pt1 | contig 16360 bp, 17 predicted proteins | sample SoiMetdeltSBSDD5_FD_187599 | JGI IMG/M metagenome (GOLD analysis project Ga0209382, IMG submission 187599) | Bulk soil microbial communities from a Populus tree surrounding site in Tennessee, USA - Soil MetaG P. deltoides SBSDD5 (SPAdes) (version 2) | ecosystem: Environmental > Terrestrial >...
ACACACCAGGCGACCATCCGAACTTCACCCAGCCCATCCGGGACGGCAAATGTGGCGGCTGCCACCAGCCGCAGTACCAGGAGACCCTGGCCAGCACGCATTTCGCCACTCGCGATCAGCGCGCGCTGGACGACGACCGGGCCGCGCGGACGGCGATCCGCCGGGAGGGCTTCATCGCCGCCACGGCGGCGGGACGGCGCTTCGTGGGTGACGCGTCCTCAGGCGAGCTCGGCGGTCGTCTGTGCGCGGCGTGTCACTACGATGAGCATCGCCTCGGCCTCGGCGCCGTGCAGCAGGCGGATTTCTGCGCCGGGTGCCACGCGGAGCGCGCAGGGCACTTCCCCATCCCGACGCCCGAACTGACGAATCGCTGCGTGCAGTGCCACGTTCGCGTGGGCCAGACCGTCAGCGGGCAGGTCGTCAACACGCATCGATTTGCCCGGCCGGGCGCGGAGGGCGCCGGACGGTGAGCGCGCAAGAGTCCTTCGACGCCGACCTGGGCCGGGCCATGAGCCGGCGGCAGTTCGTGACCCGTCTCGCCCGAGCATCGAGCGCGGCGCTTCTGGTGTCCTCGCCCCTGGGCTGCGGGACGGTGCGAGGAGGGATCGAGCGCGTGCGTCGCGGCGACGCGGCTCCGATCCTCAACTCCGTCCAGCAGGAAGTCGTCGCCAAGATCATCGACGGCTTCAATCCGCCAGATACGGAGATCCGACGGCGACTCGAGCAGGAGGATCCGGACTACGACCCGGTCGCCGCCTACGCGGAGTTCGCCTGGGCCAACGGCGACGAGTTCCTGGGCAACATGAAGTTCCTGATCGACTTCGTCAACGTTTTGCCCACGCTCACCCGCACCTTCTCCAATCGCTATGGTCTTCCCGCTCGCCTGCAGCTCAGGCGGTTCCACTCAGACGATGCGAACCGCTACTTCCTCTTCCTGCGCGACAGCAGCATCCGGGCGCTCCGCAACGTCTTCAGCGGGGCGAAGTTCATCGGGACCGCCCCCATTTACACCAACGAGAAGGTGGCCTGGAAGGTCATGCGCTATCCGGGTCCGTGGCTGCTGGATCCAGCGAAGCCCGACGCGGATCTCGTGCACTCTACCTCGTTCGACATGGCCCGGGAGACCGACGAGAACGTGGGCGTCCTGCGGCGCCGCGTCGTGGCCCACGGCGCGATGCGCGAAGGCCTCGAGGCCGCCCGGATCATAAGCGGTTCCGATGGCCTTGTCCTGGAGACCGATGTGGTCGTGGTGGGGTCCGGGGCCGGAGGGTCGTTCGTGGCCGCGGAACTCGCGGCGAAGACCGACCAGCGGATCCTGATCCTCGAGAAGGGTGACTTCATCGAGCCCGCCGAGTTCCTCCAGCGCGAGCGGCTCATGATGCCGCGCATCCTCGACACGGAATTCTCGGTGCTCCAGGTCTTCGGCCAGGAGGTGCCAACCGTCTCGACCGTCGTCGCCACCGGCAAGCTGGTGGGTGGCGCCGCCACGATCAACCATGCGCTGGCCTTCGAGCCGCCCCGGCCCGTGATCCGTGATTGGCACGATGTCCTTGGCGCGGAGTTCGGCTACGACGACCTCGCGCCGCACCTGGAGGCGATCCGAACGCTGCTGCGGATCGGCCCCGTGCCGGAGTCGCAGATCTCGGGCAGCAACCTCGCCCTGCGCCGGGGCGCGCAGACCCTTGGTCTGCCTCACCACGGCCCGACCCAGCGCAACGCGCATCAGTGCATCGGGTGTGGTTACTGCGATCTGGGGTGTCGCTACAATCGCAAGCTCACCCCGTTGAACATGATCCTGCCCATCGCGGCGCGGCGCGGCGCCCAGCTGCTCGCCAACTGTCGGGTGGACGCGCTGCTTCTCGAGCCGCTTCCCGACGGGGGCCGCGATGGGCGCACGCATCGGGTAACCGGGGTCGTGGCGCAGCTGACCGACTCGCGCGGCAGCGACCGGGAGCGCGTCGAGATCCGGGCGCGACGCGTGGTGCTGGCCGCGGGGCCCTTGTCCTCACCGCGCATCCTCATGCGGAGCGGCGTGCCGCGCCTGCGGTCCTCGAAGGGGTCCGAGCGGGCGGTGGGGGAACGCTTCTCGACTCATGCCACTATCACCTTCTGCGCCGACTTCGACGAGGCCATCTTTCCATCCGCCGCTACGCCGCCCATGGGCTACTTCGTGAAGAAGTACGATGTCGACGACCAGGCGGCGGCGGATCCCGCCAGGGACCACGTGCGCTACGCGCTGGAAGGTATGCTGAACCACCCGCTGGCGCACGCCCAGCTCGTGCCGTACGAGTCGGCCGAGAGCCACCAGGCCTTTATGAAGCGCTTCAACCAGACCATGACGCTCGCGGTCATGTTCCGCGATCGGCCGGTCGGGCGCGTCACGCCCAACGGGTTCGATTACGCATTGGCCGAGGAGGACTATCCGGGGTGGCTCGACTCGCTCCGGACAGGCGCCCGGATCATGTTCGCCGCGGGGGGCCGCCGCGTCTTCTTCAACAGCCATCGGCCCCTGATCCTGAACGGGCCCGAGGAGATCGACGCCGCCCTGACCCTCGACCTGGTGAGCCAGCAACGCATCCAGATCACGAGCGGTCACCCCATGGGCGGGTGCGCGCTGGGCGGTGACGCCAGGCGTGACGTTGTGGATTCACGAGGCCGCTCCTGGGACGTCGAGGGCTTGTACGTCGCGGACTCCTCCATCCTCCCGACATCGCTGGGCGTGAATCCTTGCTATACCGTCTACACGCTCGGTCGGTACATCGCCCACAAGATGGTGGAAGAGATCCGGGCTCAGCGGCGAAGTGGTAGCGTGACGGCGCATGGCCCTCGGCGCTGATGCAAGCGGGCGTTCGTGTAGCCGAAGGGCTCCGAGCTGATGTAGATGCAGAGCCTGGCCACCTTCGCGCTATTCATCGTGGCCTTCGGTCTCGCCGCCGGATCGGGCGCGGCACCCCTCGGCCTGTCGGCGGATCAGCAACACCGCCTCGCCGCCGGTGAGGTGGTCGTACTCGACACCCTGCCGCCCGGCGCGAGCAAATCTGCAGGTGGCGGAACGGCGGTCGCCCTCGTGCGGGCCGCCCCGGAGCGCGTGTGGCCCGTGCTCGTCGACTATCGTGGTCATCCCCGGTACTACCCGCGGGTGGTCAGCGCCGAGCCGGTGGAAGCTGATGCGCAACACGCGCTCGTCCGGTATGAGGTAGGTGTCGGTCCTTTCTCATTCAGCTTCCACATGGTCAAGTACCCGGATGCGGTTCGGCGTCGGATCGATTGGCATCTCGATCCCAACCACCCCAACAATTTCTTCAGAGAGAACACGGGCTACTGGCAAGTGGACCCGGCCGACGGCGGCAGCCTGGTCACCTACGCGATCGCAGTGCGTACCGTTCTGCCCGGCTTTGCCACCCTCGGAAAAGAGCGGGAGAGCCTGGTGGACACGATCAAGAAGCTACGGAACCTGGTGGAGGACCGGAGGTGATGTCGTACGGTCCCGAGAACCATAGTGCTCTGGTCCGGCACCTGAAGTAGCCCCACCATGGATGTGCTGGTCACCGGCGCTACCGGCTTCGTTGGAGCCAATGTGGCGCGCCTGCTCGTCGCCCATGGTCACCGCGTCCGGGTCTTGGCCCGCCCGGCCAGCAGCCTCAGAGCCCTCGAGGGCTGCCCGGTCGTGGTGCGGCGAGGCGACGTCCTCGAGGCCGACTCCGTGGCTCGAGCAGTCGCGGGTTGCGCTCAGGTCTTCCACGTGGCGGGCGACTACCGGCTCTGGGCCCCCGATCCGAGTGAGATTTATCGCAACAACGTCGACGGCACGCGCACGGTGCTCGAGGCTTGCGCACGGGCCTCTGTCGAGCGCGTGGTCTACACTTCGAGCATTGCCACGCTTGGCCTGCCCAAGGACGGCGGGTCTGGCACCGAGGCCACACCCGTGCGCCTCGACGACATGATCGGCCCCTACCAGCGCTCCAAGTTCCTTGCTGAGCGCGTGGCCGAGGAGTATGCCGCCGGCGGGTTACCCGTCGTCATCGTCAACCCGAGCGCTCCCTTCGGGCCGTGGGACGTCAAACCTACGCCCACCGGCCAGTTAGTCTTGGACTACATCCGCGGGCGTCTGTTCGCGACCATCGACACCGGCTTCAATGCGGTCCACGTGGCCGACGTAGCTCACGGGCATCTGCTTGCCGCCGCGCGCGGGCGCGTGGGAGAAAAGTACATCCTCGGCGGCGAGAACCACTCGCTGACTGAGATCGTCCGCATGCTCGCGCGCATCACCGGCATTCGCGCTCCCCGCGCGCGCGTGCCTCATGCCCTGGTTTATCTGGTCGCGCTGGCGAGCGAGGGGCTCGCCCGCGTTACGGGCCACTCGCCGCGCGTCACGCTCAGCGGCGCTCACATTGCGCGCAGGCGGATGTACGTCAGCGCGGACAAGGCGGTACGAGAGCTCGGGCTATTACAAACGCCCGTCGAGCAGGCGCTACGTGATGCCGTAGATTGGTTCGTCAGCCATGGCTACGCATCGTCGCCGCCAGCCAAGGAAGCTGAGCGAGGCGTGGCTCAGGCATCGCCGGGAACCGATCGGACTACCCGATGACGTGCGCGCGCCATCGGGCGAGGGCGTCCGGCGCCCACCAGTTCCAGCGCCCCAGCAATCGCATCGTGGCGGGCACTAGCAGCATGCGCACGATGGTAGCGTCCACCACGACGGCGATCCCCATGCCGATGCCGATGGCCTTGATCACCACCAGGTCGGCCAAGGCGAAGCCGAAGAACACGGCGGCCATGATGGCGGCCGCGGCGGTGATGAGACGGCCGGTGCGCTCGAGGCCTACGGCGACGGCAAGCGTATTGTCGCCGCTCCGCTGGTACTCCTCGCGGATGCGCGAGAGAAGCAGCACACCGTAGTCCATCGATAGGCCGAACGTCACGCAGAACATGATGAGCGGCGTGCCGCTCTCGATCGGACCGTGTGTGAAGCCGAGCCAGCGGGCAAAGTGGCCATCCTGAAAGATCCACACCAATGCCCCGTACGAGGCGCTGATCGACAGGAAGTTCATGATCACCGCCTTGATGGGAAGCAACAGCGAGCCCAGCAGCCAGAACAGCGCTAAGCAGGTCGCGGCTACGATGACCGCCACGGCGCGCGGCGCACGATCGCGCACCAGGCCAGTGAAGTCGAGATCGAACGCGGTGTGGCCGGTGACGAGCACGCGCGCGTCCGCCACTTCGCGCTCGGCGCGGATCCGCCGAACCAGCGCTTGCGCCGCATCGCTCCCGGCGGCATGCGGCGTGTGCAGGACCAGGATGGTGGTGTGCTGGCCAACTGTCTGCGCGAGCGCGGCCTGGATCATCGGCGGTCGCGCGCCGGCAGGCATGACTGACAGCGCTTGATACTGGGCCCGATTGATGCGCGGGTCGAGCGTAACGAAGCTGTCCACACGGCTCACGCCCGGCTCCCGCGCGAGGCGGCGAGCGTAGTCGTAAAGCCGGTCGATCCGCGACGTCGTGAGCGGCGAGCCCTCGCCATAGTCGAGGACGACGATGATGCGGTTCGTCTCCTGTCCAGGAAACTCACGCCGCAATATCTCCTCGCCCTGTCGAGCCTCGGCGCTGGGCGGCAATATACCGATGTCGCTCGCCCCGAGCCGGATCCGGGTGAAGGGACTACCGAGCAGCAGGAGCGCGGCGGTCACTGGGAGCAAGATCTTCCACGGATGGGCCATGACCACGGCGGTCAGCCCTCTCCAGAAGCGACCCCCCGTCCGGCCCTGGCTCGGCCGGAACACCGGCCACGCATTGACTCTGGGCCCGAGCACGGCGAGCAGGGCCGGCAAGAATGTCAGGCTATAGATCACGGCCAAGGAAACCACGAGGGTGCCGCAGAGCCCGATGGACCCTAGGTTCCCGAGGCCGAGCGCGTAGAGGCCGAGCAGCCCCACCGCCACTGTGAGGCCCGAAAAGAAGATAGAAACGCCCGCCGTCCCCAGGGTCCGGCCCAGGGCGTCGCCGACCGAGCCCTGGCGAACTTCATCCCGGAAGCGGCTCACGATGAAGAGTGAGTAGTCGATGGCGACCGCCAGGCCGATCATGGTCACGACGTTGGTGGCATAGATGGAGACGGAGCTGACGCGCGAGAGCAGCCCGGTGGCCGCCAGGCCCCCGACCACGGCCAGGAGGCCGACGCCGAAGGGCAACATCGCGGCCATCACGGAGCCGAAGGCCAAAAGTAGCAGCACCGGGACCACCGGAAGGATCACCGTCTCGGCCCGTCTCACGTCACGGCGAGTGGTCTCGTTGAAGTCATGATGGAGAGCGAGCGCTCCCGCCGCGACGACGGTGAGCACGTCGGACCGCACGAGCGGCCTGAGCGCGGAATACGCCTCGCTCCCCTCGGCCGCGAACACCATCGACTCCACGGCCGAGCTATAGCCTCGCAGCTCGACGGACGCCCGCGTGTAGTGCTCGTCTCGCGACATCCGGTCGCGATCGATGGGCGAGGTGTCCCAAGCCGTACGTATCGCCGAGACCCGGGGATGGTCGCGCAACGGCGCGAGGGCTAGCAGGATCTCGGCGCGGACGGTGGGATGCGAAGCGGGCAGCGTCGGGTGATGGAAGATAAGGTGGAAGGCCAGCGGGCGCGCCGGCAGGTCGCGCTGCATAAGGTTCAGCGCCTGGCCCGATTCGGTCTCGATTGGGACGAGGGTGCTGTCGAATCGTCCTCCGTGGCCCGTCAACCAGAGGGATATGCCCGAGGACAGTATTGACACGACGAGGACGATCCAGCGGTGTCGATAAACGAATCGCCCCCAAGAAGTGAGCAGTTCAGACCTGGTCGGTGGGCGGCTCCGAGAGATCCGCCGCACGCCGCAGTCGAGCCTCGGCGTCCGTGATTGGTGAGTCCCCGCGCAAGATGCTCTGGGCCATGCTGAGCATCGAGTAGCCGTTCCGGGCTTCGGCCTGGAACCGTTCCGCAAAGGATCCGCTCTTGATGTCCTCGAGCACACGGCGGAAGCGCGCGGCGATCTCCTCGCGGTCGATCTCGATGGCTCGCGTGAGCCCGCCGAAGATCGCTGTCGGGCCGTGGTCCTCGGAAGCCCGGAGGAACCCCGCCGTCCGGAAGCTCTCGAAAACCGACTCCATCTCGCCCGACATGTACATTTCCATTACCAGCGCCTCAGCCGGGATTCCACCCTCGCGGCCGATCTCGAAGGCGACCATGAGGGCCGTGCCGAGCAGCGGGCCGATCGTCTGCTCCACGAACAGGTCGAGCGCCGACTCGGTGGCGGCGGTCATCTCGAGCGCCGCCGGGCGGAGGGCTCCGAGCGCGTCGGCAAGCCCAAGCATGCGGCGGTGAGCGCGACCGCTCCGGTCGGCCTCGACGCCGATGCACGCCCAGAAGCCGTGGCCTGCCAGGTACCGTGTCCGTACCGCGGCGCCGGCCATACGGGGGGCGACCAGGATTACATCCACCGTCTCCGGGGGCCGGGCGAGGCCGAAGGCCAGGCTGTAGCCCGAGCCAAAGGCGACGGCGCTTCCGGGCCGTAGCTCGGGAGCGACTTGATGGGAAAACACCTCGGGAATCACCTCGTCGGGCAACAGCACGAAAATGATGTCGTCGCCAGCCGCGGTGGCGAGCGGGACGAGCTCGAAGCCGTCGGCTCTCGCGCGGTCGGCGTACTGGTCGTCCCGGTTGCCGACCCGCACCTTGACGCCCGAGTCGCGGAGGTTGAGCGCTGCGCTGCGTCCCAGGTTGCCGTACCCGAGTACGGCGACCGCCTCCCCGTCCAGAGCGCCGGGCGGCGCGTCCCCGGCGCGGTATACCTTCATCGGAGTCTGTCCTCGCTTGATCAATGTCTCCCCGACTCGCGTGATCGACGTATCTGACAAAGCCGGCTCGAAATTGTAGCGCATCGGTCCGTCTTCTGATCCGGCGTGAGGTCAGCAGTACTACGATGTAAGACGGAGCCCGGAATGCCGGTACTCAATCTGACGGTGCAGCACGGCCGCACGCTCGAAGACGCTCAGCGGAGCCTCGAGATGGCCGTCACTCGCGTCTCGAGACAGTTCGGATCCCTGGTGCGCCGCGTTGAATGGGCACCAGACCGCCAGCGCGTCAAGCTCGAGGGTGTCGGTTTCTGGGCGGAGATGTGGGTGGATGCGCTGGCGGTCCATGCGACTGGTGACATCCCAATCCTTGGCGGTCTGCTCGGTGGTCGGTTCGGCGAGGGCCTTAAACAGATTGTCCAGCGCACGTTTCAGAAGAAGTTATCGTAAACTCGGCGTTCTGCCAACCTGCCGACGGGCGAAGGCCTTTCCGCGAGGGCCGGTGCAAAGCCGGCACCCGCTGCTCGCTCTTGAGCCTCAGGGTGAGAGGGACGCCGCCTCGGCCTTCCGCCACGTCCGGTCGGGGTTGAACGTCCTCATCGCTGTCGCTATTTGCGCGGTCCGTGGGCCGAGGTCTTTCTCGTAGACGACCCCGTCGTGACTCACGAGGAACGTCATGATGCCCGAGTCCTCATATTTCGCCGGGAAGGCAACGAGCGCGAATCCGCCGATCATGTGGCCCTTGACGACGAAGTTGTAGGCGCCGCCGCGTGCGTCGGGTCCTTGAGCGAACAGGATGCGGTAGAGATAGCCGTGATAGGGCACAGGCTGACCGCGCTTCTGTCCCCCATATCCTTCTGCGTGGGCTCTGGCGATGAGAGCCCCGAGCGGGCTCTGCGCCTCGCCGGGCCGCGCTTCCCAGACCAGACCATCGTGCTTTCCACTGGTGCTTTCCAAACGCTGGGCATACTCGAGTATCCCGGTGCCGCGGTCCTCCGAGTAGTACTCGCGCTGAGCATCGACGTAGGCCATGCACACCTCAATGGCGCCCAGCTCGTTTTCCCGGATCCGGCGGCTCAAGATCTCGTCTTTCCCGGTCTCGCTGTCCCAGAACCAGGCCGGCCCCACCGGCACGAGCGGAATGGGAAACGGGTAGTCGTCGGCCCCAACATGGAGGACGACCTTGCCGGCGCCGCCCTCGAGGCGATGCGCCCTGAATTGGGAGCTGCTTCACGAAATCGCAGAGAAGTCCAAAGGCGAACAGCGCGAAGCGCTCAAGGCGGCCTATGAGCAGGTCGAGGAGCAGGAGGACGAGCACCCTCTACCACACGACCGGCTGGGGCCACGAGCTATGGATTGAATCGCTCGGCATGCCCGCGGTGCTGCCGCCGCCCGAGGAAGAGAAGGAAGTAAAGTCGGCGATCGGTGCGGCGCGCGCGAAGATGGCTCGGAAGCAATTGCTGTAGCTCAACGTGGCGGGGCCTCGGCGGGCGGCGCGATGGAGCGCCCGTCATGATCTCAGCGCTAGGCGAGGCCCTGCCAACTCCACGTGCTGCTCGCGCAGCTTCTTCACGGCGTGTAATTCCCGCCGGGTACTTCTTCGGGTACATTCCACGGCGCGGTCGCATCCGCTCACGTTTTCCAGACCGATGTACTTGGCAGACGCCTTGCTCCTCAGCACGGAAGACACACGATGGAGGACACCTCATGAACGCTCATACCTCTGACGATAAAGCGGTCGGGCCCGTCGCCACAATGAACGCCGCGGTTCAGGAGCTCGGGGCGAATACGGCCACCAAGGCGAACGAAGTGGCCACAGGCGTCGCCGAGAAGATCGGATCGCTGGCGACCGTGATCCGGGAAAACGCTCCGCACGAAGGCGCGGTGGCCACAGCCGCCTCCACGGTCGCAGATGGGCTCGAATCGGCGAGCTCGTATTTGCGGGAGAAGAAATTCGACGCCCTGGCGCACGAGGTTACCAACCTGGTCCGTACCTACCCTGTCCAATCTTTACTGATAGGTGTAGGCCTTGGTTATTTGCTTGCCCGGCGCTCGAGGTAACGAAAAATGGAGCGCGTAACGCCGCGCCGTTTAGGGCCAAGCTTCGTGTCATTAATCGGCGGCATCGCGAACGATGCCAAAGAATTGCTGCTGCGGGAGGTAGCGCTGACAAAGCTCGAAGCGCAGTACGAACTGCGCAAGGCGAAGAGCAAGGCGATCGCACTGGGCATTGGAATAGGAATCTCCATCTTGGGTGGGATATGCCTGGTGCTCATGCTGGTCCACCTGCTGTCATTGACATCGATTCCTCTGTGGGGATGCTACGGGATCGTCGGAAGCCTGCTGGTCATGGTGGGCGGAGTCCTGCTCGTGGCCGCCAACACAAAAGCAGATGAACCGGATGCGGTGCGTCTGCGGTCGGTGAACAAGATCGAGGAGAGCGCGTAATGGTTAACAAACCCGACCACAGCCGGCTAAAGATTGAACAAGGTCGTCAAGATGTCGCGGACACCAGTTCGGCAATCGCAGAGAAGCTGGCAACCTTGGAGCATCGCGTCCAGGAGAGTGTTGACGCGGTGAAACACGGGGTCGATTTTCGCTATCAGGTGAAACAACGGCCATGGCTTATGGTTGGCGGATCGCTGCTCGTAGGCTACGCCCTCGGGCGCCGGCGTGGTAGATCGAGCACGACAACTGAGATGTCACGGGTACCGTCCGCACGCGCTCAGTTCCCGCAGAGTGCTGCGAGTCAAGCCACCAGTCAGGTGCAGGACCACCTTGCCGACTTCAAAGGGGCAGCCTTGGCAGCGATCACAAGTGCGCTGTGGGCCCTGGGCAAACAGGTTCTGCTGCCAGCGGCCCGACAAGTCGATGATGTTATCGCCAAGGTAGGGGTCCAACGCGTCAATAGTCCAAAGGGCAACGGCGCGAAATCGGGAACGTCGGAACGGGCTCCGGATTCACTTTGCCCAGTTCGCTGAAACTCGTTGATCGGCGGAATGGGCTATCCCCGTTTCTCGCTCGTCCTCCGGGCCGCGGCACGAACTCATTTTCGGGAAGCCAAGGAAACGTCTTCATGCATCGTGCCGTTGCCGCCCTGTTGGTGCTGATCGTCGTTGCGCTCTCGGGGTGCGCTTCGACGTCTCCGCCCCAACCCACCGCGCGTCCGTTCGAGAACCTGCGACAGCTCGTTGTCGTCGCGTCCGGCGATACCACCTTCGCGGTGACCGAGCACAGCGCTGAGCCCGGCCGCACGTTCGACGAGATCCTCAAGTGGGGCTCATTGGGGGGGTGGTGGTGGAAGCCCGCCGCCGACCTCGCGCACCGAGGGATCAACTGGCTGCTTCAGCTCAACCGCAAGTCGGACGCCAGTGCGGGGCTAGGGGATGTCTCGCCGCGCGAGGTGGTCGCCGCGGCCTTCGCCTCGACTCTCCTCGCGAGCGGACAGTACGACGAGATCAGCACGCTCACGGCCGAGCCCATCGGCGACGATCGCCGAGGCGCGGACGCGATCGTACGGCTTGCCGTGCCGGCCTGGGGCCTGATGCGCGTGCGCGAGGGCGAACCCGACCTTCACTCCGCGTTCGCGGACGTGCGCGCCGAACTGGTCTTGCGTGGCACGGGCGTCGTCGTCTGGCAGCGCACCGAGGACGTCACGGATCTCGAGCGTGTGCCCCTCGCCACGTTCACCGCCGATCGTCAGTTCACGCGCCAGCAGCTGATCGACGTGCTGGAACGCGCGGGCCAACGCCTCGCCAGCGAGCTGCTCTATGCACGAAGCGCCGGCCGATGAACGCCGGCCGCTCGGTGGCGATTGCGGCGCTCCTGTGCAGCCTGGCGCTGGTTTCGGGCGCCGGGTGCGCGCGCAATCACAGGCTCGACGTGCGCTACCCGGAGGCCGGCGTCAACCGCGCGCTGCTGGCCTCAGTACCGCCGCAGCGCGTTGGCATCAGCCCGGTCGTCGATCGTCGACTGGACACGAGCCGTATCGGCTCCCTGCCGAAGGACGGCCGGGTTATTGTGACGCGCCGCCCCGTCAGCGACATTGTGCACGACGCGCTCACGATCGAGGTCAGCCGTAACGGTCACGCGGTGCTTCCCGACGCCCAGGATCTGGTGCTCGCTGCCGAGGTCGAAGAGTTCTGGCTCGACGTGGTCGTCGGCCGCTCGCATGCGCAGTATGTCGGCAAGGTCGTGCTCGCGCTCGCCGTGGTCGACGGCCGCAACGGCGAAACGTTGTTCACCAGGCACTACGGCGGCACTAGCCGTCGCGAGGCCGATGCCGACGCCAAGGACGTCGCCCGCGAGGTGATGGATGCCGCGCTGGCCCGCACGCTGCACGACTTCGCCACTGACCCGAACGTGGTCGCCGCGTTCGGCCGTCGCCCGCGCTGACGTGCCCAGCTACCTCGATCCAAACGTGCGTCGCCGAGCGATAGCGCGCAGGGCTACGATCTCCAGCTCACGCGTTACGACGAGAAAGGCTGGCGGGCGGCGACGTACCTCCGAATGGTCGTGACATACGGTGCAGACGTAACGAGCGCGAAGGAGCCAGCGTGAAGAAATCCCAGGCTAGATCGATTCGCGTGCGCAGTTGGGCGCTCGGCGTTCTCTTCGCAATTGCCCTGACAGGCGCGCCGGCGTCGGTCGAGCCCGTCGCCGTTCGCTATGCCGAGAGCATTACCCAGGGCCTCCTCCTTCTGCGCGGGGCGAACGACAACGTCCTGGCCCATGGCGAGCTCGTGCAGGGGCTGTCAAGGGGCAACGAATCAGAGCCGCCTCTGTTCTGCTTCAAGGACGGCTCCTCTGGGACGAGACGGTGACGTTCACGCAGCAGCGATCGCTGTCGAGTTGGCTGGTAAGCAGCTGGAGTTGAAGAAGACGAGATCTGAACGATGACTGACGAGCCACGAGCAGTATAGGTCTCCCTTGGGTCCCGGTGACGCTTGCCGCTACGGCAAGTGGGAGCTCGGCGCGATCACTCGTTGACCCTGCGCTCCCGAAGCCGTAGGTAGCCGTTGCGCACCGCGCTGTACGCGTCGATCACATCAGCATCGAAGGCCGCGAAGAGCTCGTCGTTGAGGGCGCGCTCGTTGACCCTGTTGCCAACGACGAGGCTGAGAGCCGGGATCACCGGAACCACGTAGGTCAGCGGATCTATCGTGCGGCCGATTACCTTCCCGATGCCGTCTCGGACGGTAAGCGGCTCCGTGAACGGGAGAACCAGGTACGGTCCGGGCCCGCTGCCCCACTTGCCGAGAGTCTGCCCGAAGTCGGCGGGACTCTTCGTGATGTGCCAAACGTCCCTGGCCGGGTCGTAAAGGCCCTCGACGCCAGCGGTACTGTTGATCAGGAAGCGGGTCACTTCGCGTCCCGCGCCGTCCCACTTCCCTTGGAGCAGGTTGTTGATCACGCGTGGAACGACGGTGATGTTGTCGAATGCGTTCGCGATCATGATCCCAGCCGGTTGGGGCACAACCGTCTTCCACCCCATCGCGACGGGCTTCAGCGCGTACTTGTCCATGCGTTGGCCAACAACGTCGGGTCGCGCGCCGGCCGTCGGCACCGAATTCTTCGACAAATCGACGGCGTAAAAAACGACCATCCATGTAGGCACGCCGACTCAAACTTTCTCTGTTCCCAAAGTACGGTGGTGCGACGCGCATTCTCTCAACACCGAGTCGAGCACGCGTGACAGGCGTCGCCGATGTTTCCAACATCTCAGCGCCTTTCGCCCAAGCTAGTGGCGTCCAAAGCTAAGCGAAATCGTGGAAGGCCTTGCCAGCGGCGCTCGTTTGTAGTTGGCGGTGTCGAGCCTGCCCAGAGGTGCGCAGCGGTACGTGAACAAAAGCGGATCTGAGGTCTTGACGACCGGCGGCCGACCCATCTGGCATGTAAGTTGCCGTCCTAATCTCGTTCGTAGGTACAGGGACGCTTCGCGGGGCAACGGTCGCCGCTGATGGGGGCGAGGACTGATGAGTCGTCGATGGGGATGGACGTTCGGTGCGCTCCTCCTGCTGGTCGTTCTCGTGATCGCCGTGTCCTTCATCGCGGAGAGGCCCCTGCGCCGTGTCGTCGAACGCCAGCTCAACGCATGCGTGCAAGGCTACACGGCGCAGATCAGTGGCCTGGATCTTCGTCCGCTAGCCCTGTCCGTTCGCGTGCGTGATCTTCATGTTGTGCAAGACGCCCACCCAGAGCCGCCGCTCATCATGATCCCGCGGGTCACAACCGATCTGCGGCTGGCGCCGCTGCTTCGCGGACGCCTCGTGGCCAGTGTTCTCGTCGTGGAATCCCACATCAACGCGAGGCGGGCGCAGCTCGTCCACGCGATGGAGACGCCAGGTGTGGTGGTGAAGGACTGCACACTGCTGAAGATGATGAAATTCTTGCACGCCGTCGACATGTTTCGCCTCCATGACGCATCGGTGAGCTACGTCGACCAGGCGGGCGCTCGGCCATTGACCGTCCGGGCATTAAGTGTGGACGTGCGCAACATCCGGATTCAGCGATCTGGGCCGGATGCGGATCCGTCACCGCTGAAGGTAGAGGCCCTTGTGTTCGACGAGGGCCGACTGCACGTCGACGGCGCCGCTGACTTGCTCCGCCAGCCATACGCTGCCTTCAAGGGCCGCGTGGAGATGGTGAGGGTCCCCATCGACCGCCTCGGCCCACTCGTCGCTCCTTACGGGCTCACCGTGACCCGCGGCACGTTGGGGTTGGCCGGAAGCATCGAGTACGCGCCCGACCTGAAGGTGGTCGACCTGGAATATGCCAACGTGGATGGGCTGCAGGCCGACTACGTCTACCGCAAGGTCGCGGCGCAGCCAGTGAAGGAAACGGTCAAGGAAGCAGCCGACAAGGCGCGGCAGGTGATCAGGGGGACGAACGTCCGTCTCACGGCGCGGCGGATCAGCACCACAAACGCTATTGTCGGCTTCGTCTACGAGGACGTTCGGCCCCGCTATCGCATTTATCTAAGCGAAATCGACGCGCAAATGGAGAACTTTTCGAGTCATCTGACGGAAGGAAGGATGACGGCTCAGGTCACAGCTCGTTTCATGGGAAGCGGAGACACCGTGGTGGCCGCCACCGTCCGTCCCGAGCTCGACGGGCCGGACTTCGATCTCAGCGCCCGCATAGAGAACATGGACGTAAAGAAGATGAACGACATGTTGCGCGTACACGGCAAGATCGACGTGGCATCAGGACTCTTCTCGGTGTACTCGGAGTTCCACGTGAAGTACGGCCGTGTCAACGGCTACGTCAAGCCTCTGCTTCATGATCTGAAACTCGACGAGTCCCAGGTGGATCGTGAGAAGAGCGTCGGGCAGAAGATCAAAGAAAAGACCGCAAACATCGTCAGCAAGCTGCTCCGCAATCGCCCACGTCAGGACATCGCCACGACAATGCCCATCGCCGGGCCGCTCGAGAATCCGAAAGCGGACACCTGGGCCACGATGGTCTACCTTATCCAAAACGCGTTCTTCAAGGCCATCCTTCCCGGTTTCGTCGGAGGCGAGGCGGGAGCCAAGCCATGACGGCCGTGACAATCAGATCCGCTGACGACCGGATCGCTCTAAATGCTCGACACGCCGCTCGCCCTGGTGCCGGCACGATCACCTCCAGATCGGTGAACTTGCTGCGCAGGTACGCCACGATGCTCTCTGCGGCGTTAGTCACGCCGCCCGGTGTGTGCAGCACGAGGCAGAGGCCCTTGTTCCACTGCATCCCGTAGAGGGTCGACATGATGCCGTTGATGTCTTCGTAGGTGATCTGCGTCTTCGGTGCTGGAGCCTGTGGCTTTTGCAGGAACGCCGAGGCGTACAGCAGCACGTTCTTGTCCTGGCGCAGCTTGCTGATCGCCTGCAACGCATGCGTCTGGTTGATCAGCAGCCACTCGCCCTTCTTGTCGTCGGGCTGGGCCTGAAACTCGCTGAGCAAGGTCGGCCCAGGCGGGCATCTACCGGACGGCACCACCAGGGACAGCGGCGTCTTGGGGTCGTGAACCCAGACGATGGACTCCTCGACAGCTACCTCGGACGCTCGACCGGGCAGGGCTCGTCTTCCCGAACAGCGAGGGCCAGCGTGACCTGCGGTGGGCAGAAAGGCCTTCCCTGCGGCCGTCAGTGACGCGAAGATCGAAGATTTCCGCCTTCACGATACTCGGCACACCTTTGCGTCGAGGCTGGCAATGGAGGGCGTCGATCTGCTGACGATCAAGGACCTAGGGGGTGGAAAACGTTAACGATGGTCCAGCGCTACGCCCATCTCTCACGGGGACACCGACAGAGCGCCATCGAGCGGCTAGCGACGCGCTCCGTCGCCTCGGCCTCGGAGGTTGCCGCTGTTGCCGAGTAGCACTGTGATTAGCACCAGCACGATCGAGCGGAACTAGCGGAGCGCGAGAAGTGATTGATTCTGAATGGAGCCGGCGGCGGGACTTGAACCCGCGACCTGCTGATTACGAATCAGCTGCTCTGCCACTGAGCTACACCGGCGCCGGAAGATCACGCTAGCATAACTCGCCGCCGCGAGCGAG
>Ga0209382_10005587_pt1 | contig 16356 bp, 16 predicted proteins | sample SoiMetdeltSBSDD5_FD_187599 | JGI IMG/M metagenome (GOLD analysis project Ga0209382, IMG submission 187599) | Bulk soil microbial communities from a Populus tree surrounding site in Tennessee, USA - Soil MetaG P. deltoides SBSDD5 (SPAdes) (version 2) | ecosystem: Environmental > Terrestrial >...
TTCGCGCACACCGCCGGCGGCAGCGGTGGCATGGTCGCCGGGCCCGCGTTCAGCGAGATGATGCAGTTCACCCTGCAGCACTACCGGGTACCGCCGACGGGTTCGCGTCCGCCGACGTTCACCATCTACCCGTGAGGCGCCTCTTCGAATGGCACCCCGTAACCGGGTAGGGTCAAGCGCCGTGCCCGGCTATCCGCGTCCCCGGACCGTGACCCCGCGCCCGTTGCGCGAACTCGCGGGGCTGCTGGGCGCTGTCTTCACCGGGCCGGGCGAAGTCGGGATCACCGGGATCACCCACGCGAGCGACGAGGTGCGTCCCGGTGACTTGTTCGCGGCGCTGCCCGGTGCGCGCCAGCACGGAGCGCGGTTCGCGCCGGCGGCCGCGACGGCGGGGGCGCGGGCGGTGCTGACCGATGCCGCTGGAGCCTCGATGGTGACCGGCCTGCCGGCGCTCGTGGTGGCGGATCCGCGCGGAGTGCTGGGTACCGCCGCGTCGTTCGTGTACGGCGACCCGACCGCGACGCTCACCGTGATCGGCATCACCGGTACGGCCGGCAAGACGTCCACGGTGTACCTCGTCGAGTCGGGGCTGCGCGCCGCCGGCCATACCGCAGGGCTGATCGGCACGGTGGAGACCCGGCTGGCCGACCTCGTCGTGGACAGCCTGCGTACCACGCCGGAGGCGACCGACCTGCAGGGGCTGTTCGCCGCGGCGGTCGAGGCCGGCGTGACGTCGGTGGCGATGGAGGTGTCCAGCCACGCGCTGGCGATGGGCCGCGTCTCCGGTACCCGGTTCGCCGTCGGCGGGTTCACCAACCTCGGCGTCGACCACCTCGACTTCCACGCCGACGCGGACGAGTACTTCGCCGCCAAGGCACAGCTCTTCGACGGCCGGTGCGCCGTGGAGATCGTCAACCTGGACGACGCTTCATTGACCGCCCTGCTGAAGCCGGCCACCGTCACCTACTCCGCCTCCGGTGACCCGCGCGCGACCTGGCGGGCCGTTGACGTGACCGGGCAGGGGTACGCGCAGCGGTTCACCGCGCTCGGCCCGGCTGGCGGGGTCGACATGTCGGTGGCGTCGCCCGGCCGGCACAACGTCGCCAACGCGTTGCTGGCGCTCGCCGCGTTGACGGCGGTCGGCGTACCGGCCGATGTCGCGGCCAAGGGGATCGCCGCGTGTCCGGGCGTGCCGGGGCGGCTCGAGCGGGTGACCGCGCCGGGGCCGGTGACGGGTGTCGTCGACTACGCGCACAAGCCCGACGCGATCGTCGCCGCGCTGCGCGCCCTGCGCGAGGTGACCACCGGCCGGCTCATCTGCGTGATCGGCGCGGGCGGGGACCGGGACCGCGGCAAGCGCCCGCTCATGGGTGCCGCCGCCGGCCACGGCGCCGACCTGGTGGTGGTGACCGACGACAACCCGCGTACCGAGGACCCCGCCACGGTCCGCACCGAGCTACGCGCCGGCGCCCTCGAAACGCCCGCAGAAGTGGTCGAGGTAGCCGGCCGCCGAGCCGCGATCGACTACGCCGTCTCCCGCGCCACCCCCGGCGACGTGGTAGCCCTGCTAGGCAAAGGCCACGAACGCGGCCAAGAGGTCTCCGGCGAGATCCTCCCCTTCGACGACCGGGTCGAGCTAGCGGCTGCCCTCACCGCCCGGTTCGGAGGCCCGCGTTGATCATGAACTTTGTTGCGAGTTGGACGGCGTGTCGCGATATCAACTTCATGATCGACGGGGTCGGGGTGGGGTCGGCATGATCGAGATGACGCTCGAGGAGATCGCGGCGGCTGTTGCGGGGGAGCTGCGCGGCGGCGATTCGGCGGCGCGGGTTACTGGGGGGGTCGAGTACGACTCGCGGCGGGTCGCGCCGGGCGGGCTGTTTGTCGCGTTTGCGGGATCTACTGTGGACGGCCACGACTTCGCGGCGGGGGCGGTCGAGGCCGGGGCGGTGGCGGTACTCGGAACCCGGGCGGTACCCGGAGTGCCGATGGTGCTCGTCGACGACGCGCGGACCGCGATGGGCAAGCTCGCCCGCGCGGTGGTCGACCGGCTGCCCGACCTGACGATCGTCGGGCTGACCGGCTCCTCCGGAAAGACCACGACCAAGGACTTCATCGCGCAGCTCCTCGGCCGGCTCGGGGCGACCGTCGCACCGGCCGGGTCGCTCAACAACGAGCTGGGCTACCCGTACACGGTGCTGCGGGCGGACGCGGACACCCGGTACCTCGTGCTGGAGATGGGCTCCCGCGGTCCGGGGCACCTCCGCTATCTGGCCGGGATCGCGCCGCCCCGGGTGGGCGTGGTGCTCAACGTGGGCGTGGCGCACATCGGCGAATTCGGCTCGGTCGACGGCATCGCCGCGGCAAAGGGCGAGTTGCCCGAAGCCCTGCCCGAGGACGGGGTGGCCGTGCTCAACGCGGACGATCCACGGGTCGCCGCGATGGCCGGGCGCACCGCGGCCCGGGTCGTCCTCGTCGGCGAGTCCGCGGACGCGACGGTGCGGGCGGAGGACGTGACGCTGGACGAGCGCGGCCGGCCGGCGTACACATTGATCGTCCCCGAGGGAAAGACGAGCGTGCGGCTCGGCGTGGCCGGGCGGCACCAGGTCGGCAACACCCTGGCCGCGGCGGCCGTCGCGGTGGAGTGTGGCCTGCCGCTCGACGCGCTCGGCGAGGCCATCGGCGATCTGCGGGTGGTGTCGAGCCGAAGGATGGATGTCTTCGAGCGCGCCGACGGTGTGACCGTCATCGACGACTCGTACAACGCCAACCCGGCCTCGGTGGCGGCGGCGCTGCGGGCGCTGGCCGCGCTGGGGGAGGGCCGGCGCACGTTCGCGGTGCTGGGCTACCTTGCCGAACTGGGGGAGTACGAGCGGACCGGCCACGAAGAGGTCGGTCGGCTCGCCGCCGAGCTCGGGGTCGACCGCATCGTCGTGGTCGGCGAGCCGGCGGCGCCGATCCACCACGGCGCGATGGCCGTGGCGAAGTGGGGAGGAGAGTCGGTGGTGGTGACCGATCAGCAGGCGGCCGTAGCGATCTTGCGGGACGAGCTGCGCCACGGTGACGTGGTCCTGGTGAAAGGCTCGCGGTACCGGACCTGGGACATCGCCGACTTCCTGCGGGAGGCCGACTCGTGAGGGCGGTCATCGTCGCCGCCGCGGTGGCGTTCCTGCTGTCCCTGTTCCTCACCCCGCTGGCGATCCGGGCGTTCACCCGGCTGCGCGCCGGCCAGCCGATCCGCTCCGATGGGCCGGCCGGGCACTACGTCAAGCGCGGCACCCCCACGATGGGCGGGGTCGTCTTCATCACCGGCACGGTCCTGGCGTACTTCGTCAGCCACATCGCCCTGATGACCCTGCCGGAGCGGCAGATCGCCCAGCTGCGCCCGACCATCACGGCCGCCGTCCTGCTCGGGCTCATGGTCTGCTGCGGCGCCGTCGGATTCATCGACGACTTTCTGAAGGTACGCAAGCGGAACAGCCTCGGCCTCAACAAGCGGGGCAAGCTCATCGGGCAGCTGATCGTCGGCGCCGCCTTCGGAATCGCCGCACTGTCCTTCCCCAGTACGAACCAGCAGACGGTCGGCAGCACGACGATCTCGTTCGTCCGCGACCTGCCGTGGCTGAACATCGGCAAGGCCGCCTCGATCGTGCTGTTCATCGCGGTGGTGATCTGTACTACCAACGCGGTCAACCTCACCGACGGCCTCGACGGGCTGGCGACCGGTGCGTCCGTCATGGCGCTCGGCGGCTACCTGTTGATCGCGTTCTGGCAGTACCGGCACTGGTGCGGCGACCCGAACCGCCCGGTGCAGAACTTCTGCTACGCGGTACGCGACCCGTTGGAGATCGCGTTGATCGCGGGCGCGGCGGCCGGGGCGTGCGTCGGCTTCCTGTGGTGGAACGCCGCACCGGCGCGCATCTTCATGGGCGACACCGGATCCATGGCTCTCGGTGGACTGATCGCCGGCCTGGCGATGGCGACGCGCACGTTGCTGCTGCTGCCGATCGTCGGGCTGCTGTTCGTCATCATCGCGTTCTCGGTGATCATCCAGGTGGTGTCGTTCCGGACGACCGGTAAACGCGTGTTCAGGATGTCCCCTCTGCAGCATCATTTCGAACTCGCCGGGTGGAGCGAGGTGAACATCGTCATCCGGTTCTGGATCATCGCCGGTATCGGTGTCGCGATCGCCCTCGGTCTGTTCTACGGCGACTTCCTCGCCTCGACGAGCGCGACCAGCTTGCCGTGAACCTGTATGACGGTCGCCGGGTGCTCGTGGCCGGCGCGGCGGTAGCGGGGGCGGCGGCCGCCGAGGCGGTGCTGCGGCTCGGAGCCACGGTGACCGTGGTGGACCGCAAGGAGTCCCCGCGGACCGCCGCCTTGGAGGCGGCCGGCGCCCGAGTCGTGATCACCGACGAGACCCCCCGACTCGACGACGTCGACGATGTCGTGGTCTCGCCCGGGTTCGCGCCGCACCACCCACTCCCGGCCGCGGCGGTGGCGGCCGGGCTCGACGTGTACAGCGAACCGGAGCTGGCCTGGCGGCTCCGCGGGCCGGGGGCGCCGCCGTGGCTGGCAGTCACCGGTACCAACGGCAAGACGACCACGGTCACGATGCTGGCCGCGATCCTGCGGGCGGCCGGACTGCGTACCGACGCACTCGGCAACATCGGCGAACCGCTGGTTAGCGCCGTCGCTGGAGACGGCCCGGCTGGCATTGCGGCCGTTTCGGGGGCTTTCGAGGTGCTCGCCGTTGAGTTGTCCAGCTTCCAGCTGTACTGGTCGTCGACGCTCGCCCCGGAGGTCGGAGCGCTGCTCAACCTCGCCGACGACCACCTGGAGTGGCACGGCGACTTCGAGGCGTACGCCACCGCGAAGGAGGCGATCTGGCGCTCCGCTCGGTCGGGCGGCACGGCGATCGGCAACCTGGACGACCCGCTCGTGGCCGCCGCCCTGGCCCGGGTCACCGGTACCCGCATCGGGTTCTCGCTCGCCGACCTGCGGGACGGGTGGCTCGTCACCGCGAGCGGTGAGCCGATCGTCGAGGCGGACCGGATCCGGCCGCCGGGCGAGCACAACGTCTCCAACGCCCTGGCGGCCTGCGCGCTCGCCGCCGCGCACGGGGTTTCGGTCGAGGCGATGCGCAACGGGCTGACCGGCTACACCCCCGAACCGCACCGCAACCAACTGGTGGCCACTGTGGACGGTGTCGGGTACGTCGACGACTCCAAGGCCACCAACCCGCACGCGGCCCTGGCGTCGCTGACGGCGTACCCCCGGATCGTCTGGGTGGCCGGCGGCCAGCTCAAGGGCGTCGATGTCGAAGACCTGGTCCGGACCGTGGCCGATCGGCTCGTCGGTGCCGTTCTGCTCGGGGTCGACCGCGCGGAGATCTCGTGGGCGTTGGCACGACACGCCCCGGGCCTGCCGGTCGTGGACGTGACCAGCACCGATGATGGTGCGATGGGGGAGGTCGTACGCGCTGCGGCGGCGCTCGCGCGCCGGGGGGACACCGTCCTGCTGGCTCCCGCGGCCGCGTCCAAGGACATGTTCGCCAGCTACGCCCAACGGGGTGAGGCGTTCGCGGCCGCGGTACACGCACTGGAGCCACGCTCACCGTGAGCAAACCGTGAGCAAGCGAGCCGGCGCGGCGGCGTCTGGACTGAGGGGACGCGCCGACGAAGTCGCCGCGCGGATCCGAGGGAAGACGCCGTCCCAAGCGCCGGCGGAGCGAGCGAACCTGAATAACGGCCTGCTCGCCCGGCCGCTCGCGTCGTACTACCTGCTGCTGTCCAGCGCCGGCCTGTTGCTGCTGATCGGGCTGGCGATGGTGTTCTCCGCGACCAGCGTGCGCGCCTACGCCGAGGACGGCAACGCGTTCGCGGTCATCGCCAAACAGGCGACGTACGCGGTCGTCGGACTGGTCGCCTTCTGGGCGTGCCAACGGCTGCCGGCGCGGACGTACCGCTTCCTCGGTAAGCCGTTGCTCGTCGTGGCGATCACGCTGCTGGTGATCCTGGACGTGCTGTCGCTGTGGCAGGGGTCCAGCGAGACCGGCCAGGCGCGGCTCGGCCCGATCGTGGCGGACGACCTCTGGCTGCACCTGGGCGGGCTGCAGGTGCAGCCGTCCGAGCTGGCGAAGTTCGCGCTGGCGCTGTGGGGTGCCGAGGTCATCGTCCGCAAGGGCGAGGCGATCGGCTGGTGGCGCGAGCTGGCCACCCCGCTGTTCGTCGTGGTCGCCCTGCTGTTCGCACTCGTCGGGTACAACGACCTGGGCACGATGCTCTGCCTGCTGATCCTGTTCCTGGGCCTGCTGTGGGCGGCCGGGGTCCGGCTGCGGGTCTTCCTCGGCATGATGGGCATCGCGCTGGCCGGCGTGGCTCTGTTGATCAAGGCGCCGGGCAAGGGCGGCTACCGGCTGGGCCGGCTGGACGCGTTCCTGAACCCGTCGTCCGAGGCGTGCCAGCAGATGTACTGCTACCAGGCCGTCCAGGGCCGGTACGCGATGGCCGACGGCGGCTGGTTCGGCGTCGGTCTCGGCAAGGGCAGCCTCAAGTGGGGCTGGCTACCCAACGGGCACAACGACTTCATCTTCGCCCTGATCGGCGAGGAGCTGGGGGTGGTCGGCTGCCTCGTGGTGCTCGCGCTGTTCGGCGTGCTGACGTACACCGGGCTGCGGATCGCCCGGCGCGTGGACGAACCGTTCCGCCGGCTCGCCGCCGCGGCGGTCACCGCCTGGCTGATCGGGCAAGCGATGATCAACATTGGCGGCGTGGTCGGCCTGCTGCCGATCACGGGCCTGCCCCTGCCGTTCATCTCCGACGGCGGTAGCGCGCTCGTCGTGACGATGGCCGCCGTCGGCATGCTCGCCTCGTTCGCGCGGGCCGAGCCGGACGCGGCCCGGGCCCTGCACGCCCGGCCGCCCGCCAGATGGGTACGACTACTCTGGGCTCCGCTGCCACCACTTCCCGCCGGCCGGAAGGAGGAGCCGTGAGGTCCGTGGTACTGGCCGGTGGAGGGACCGGCGGGCACATCTACCCCCTACTGGCCTTCGCCGACTGTCTGCGCCGGCACGATCCCGAGCTGCGGATCACCTGTGTGGGTACGCCACGCGGGCTCGAGTCGGAGCTCATTCCGCCGCACGGGTACGAGCTGCGCCACGTTCCGGCGTACCAGCTGCCGCGGTCGGTCAACCTGAACCTCGTGCGTACCCCCGATCGGATGTGGCGGGCGGCGCGCGCGGCGCGGGCGGTGCTGGACTCGGTCGAAGCCGACGCCGTGGTGGGGTTCGGTGGATATGTGGCGGTGCCGGCGTACCTGGCCGCGTGGCGGCGGCACACGCCGACCGTGATCCACGAGGTGAACGTGCCGCCGGGCGTGGCCAACCGGCTCGGCATGCGGTTCACCAAGCACGTGGCGGTGGGCTTCCCGTACCAGGTCGACCAGGTTCCTGCGCTGCGACACGCGCGCGTCGTGGGTGTGCCGCTGCGCACGGAGATCGCCCGGCTGGACCGGGCGGCGCGGCGGGCCGAGGCCCGGGCGCACTTCGGCCTCGACCCGGACCGGCCGACGCTGTTCGTCTTCGGGGCCTCGCAGGGCGCCCGGTCGATCAACCTCGCGATGGCGGGCGTGGCCAAGGCGGTCACCGCGGCCGGGGTCCAGGTGCTGCACATCATGGGCGCCCGCAACGAGCCGGTATCGATCCCGCCGGACCTGCCGGCGCCATACGTGACTGTCAAGTTCCTCGAGCAGATGGAACTCGGCTATGCCGCGGCGGATCTCGTGCTCTGCCGGGGCGGCGCGATGAGCTGCGCGGAGATCGCCGCGGTGGGACTGCCCGCGGTCTACGTGCCGCTGCCGTACGGCAACGGCGAACAGCGGCGCAACGCCCTGCCGGTCGTCGAGGCCGGCGGCGGTCTGCTCGTGGACGACGCGGACCTGACGCCGGACTGGATCGAGCGCACCGTGGTTCCGCTCGCACGGGACGCGCCGCGCCTCGCGACGATGAGCGCCGCCGCGGCCGGGTATGGCCGCCGCGACGGCGACGAGGCCCTGCGCACGTTCCTCTACGAGGTGGTTGACTCATGACGGCACTGACCGCCGAACGGCTCGGCACCGTGCACCTGATCGGCATCGGCGGCGTGGGGATGAGCGGCCTGGCGCGGCTGCTGCTCTCCCGCGGCATCCCGGTGACCGGTAGCGAGCTGCGCGAGTGGCCGGCCCTGGCCGGGTTGCGGGCGCTCGGCGGCACTGTCCACATGCGACATGATCCGTCCAACTTGGACGGTGTGGACACGGTGATCTACTCGACAGCGATTCCCGCGGACCACCTCGAACTGGTGGAGGCGCGCGCCCGCGGGCTGCGGGTGCTGCACCGGTCCGAGGCGCTGGCGGCGGCCATGGTGGGGCGGCGCACGATCGCGGTAGCCGGTACGCACGGCAAGACCACGACGACCTCGATGGTCACGCTGATGCTGCAGCACGCCGGCCTGGACCCGTCGTACGTGATCGGCGGCGAGATCTCCGAGGCGGGCTCCAACGCGCACCACGGCACCGGGCAGTACTTCGTCGCGGAGGCCGACGAGAGCGACCGGTCGTTCCTGCTCTACGACCCGTACGTCGCGATCGTCACGAACATCGATGCCGACCACCTCAACACGTACGGCGATCTGGCCGGGCTGCAGAGGGCGTTCGCGGAGTTCGCCCGGCGTACCGAGTCGGACGGGTTCGTGGTGACGTGCGCGGACGACCCGGGCACGCGCGCGCTGACCGAGGAGCTGCGGGGCGAAGGGCGCGCGGTGCACACGTACGGCGAGTCGGCCGACGCCGACCTGCGCCTGTCCGAGATCGTCTCGTCCGCCGGGGGAGTGCGGTACCTGGCGCACCTCGACTCCACGGCGCTCGGCGAGATCTCGATGCCGGTACCAGGCCGCCACCTCGCGCTCAACAGCGCCGCCGCGGTGCTGACCGCGGCCCGGCTGGGGCTGTCCGTCGAGGCGGCGATCGAGGAGCTGGCCGCGTTCCCCGGGGTGCGCCGGCGGTTCGAGCTCAAGGGCACGGCCGACGGGGTACGGGTCTACGACGAGTACGCGTACCACCCGACGTCCATCACCGCCGCCATGTCGACCCTGCGGGACGTCGCGGGACACGGGCGGTTGATCGTGGTGTTCCAGCCGTACCGGGTCTACCGCACCCGCGACTTCCAGGCGGAGATCGCGACGGCGCTGGCCATCGCGGACGAGGCGATCGTGCTGGAGGTGTTCGGGCCCGGCGAGGTACGCGAGCCCGGCGAGGGCGGGGTCGCGCTCGTGGGCGCCATCGACCTGCCGACCGAACGGAAGGTGTTCACGCCCTCCTGGGAGGACGTGCCGACCGAGGTGGCCCGGCGCGCCCGCGAGGGCGACGTGGTGGTGACGATGGGCGCCCCGCCGATCTCGTTGATGGGCGACGAGCTGCTGGCCGCTCTGAACGACCGCGCCGCCGCCTACGCCCCCCGACACGCTCAGTCGTGAACTCCGGGCAGCGCACCTGGCGGCTCGTCCGGGCCGGGCGGGACGCGATCCCCAACTCGGTACGCCGCTTCAACCAGCGGGTCCGCCGCCGGCGGTGGCGCGCCGCCGCGCCCTGGGTGGTGGCCGGGCTGGTCCTTCTCGTGATTGGGCTGTCCGCCTTCATCGTCTACGGCACCTCGCTGCTGGGCGTGCGGCAAATCCAGGTGACCGGTACCGACGTCGTCACGCCGTGGGAGGTCCGGGACGCTGCGGGAGTGCCCCTCGGTACTCCGCTGGCCCGGGTGGACCTGGCCGTCGTACGGGACCGGATCGCCGCGCTGCCGCCGGTCGCCCGGGTCGAGGTACACCGGGACTGGCCGGCCGCACTCGTCATCCAGGTCGTCGAGCGGACCCCCGCGGCGGTGGTACCGCTGGACAAGCGCTACATCCTCACGGACGCCTCGGGAGTGGGCTACCTGACCGTCGACCGGCCGCCGGCCGGCCTGGTCGTGGTACGGCTGCCCGGCCGGCCCGACCCGGCGGACCCGACCACCCGGGCGGCGCTGGCGGTACTCGGCGCGCTCACGCCGAAGCTGCGTGCGCAACTGGTGACCCTCGTCGCCGACGCACCCACGCGGGTGCGCCTCGAGCTGCGCAACCACCGCGTGGTCGTGTGGGGTGACGCAACGGACAACGAGACCAAGGCGATCGTGGCATCGTCGTTGCTCGACAAGCCCGGCAAGGAGATCGACGTCAGCGCGCCGGAGGTCGTGACCGTTCGCTGAGCGGATCGTACGGGGAGGGTGAATGTCTACTGTGGAGCGTGTGCGGCCGGACACGGTGGCCGACGAGCGGACCCTGCTCGACGAGTTCCTGGACTACCACCGGGCCACGGTGCACCTCAAGTGCGCCGGGCTGACCGACGAGGGCGGTTGGCTCACGCCGTTGCCGGCCTCGCCGCTCATCAGTGCCGCCGGATTGGTCAACCACCTGTACTGGGTCGAGCGGAACTGGTTCGAGCGCATCATGTGCGGGCAGGACTTCGACGACCCGGGGAAGGATGACCCGGACGTCGACTTCCGGCGCACCGGAACGCTGGCCGAGGCGCTCGACCGGTACGCCGCCCAGTGCGCGACCTCGCGGGATCTCGTCCGCGACATGGACCTGGACCACCAGGTACCGCTGCCGGGGAGACCCGACAAGCCCGTATCACTGCGCTGGGTCATGCTGCACATGATCAGGGAAACGGCGCGCCACAACGGCCATCTGGACGCGGTACGGGAGTTCGTCGACGGCGTCGTCGGCGAGTAACCGTTGCTGGCAACGGTTTCCGCGGGCGACACGCCGAGTTGGATTCCGTGGCTGGAGCCGGTACGCCGCTAACGTTGCTGGTGAGGCATCAGTTGACATAACTATCAGCCTCTAGTAAAGGGTGAGGGTTTGGCTCAACGGTGGTGAGGGGTCCGGTGCCCTCGCCGGGTAGTTCCGAGCGGATGCCATCGGTGGGGTCGCAACGAGGGAAAGGCGGACCGATGACACCTCCGCACAATTATCTGGCCGTCATCAAGGTCGTCGGCATCGGCGGCGGCGGGGTCAACGCGGTCAACCGCATGATCGAGGTTGGCCTCAAGGGCGTCGAGTTCATCGCGATCAACACCGACGCGCAGGCCCTGCTGATGAGCGACGCCGACGTCAAGCTCGACGTCGGCCGCGAGCTGACCCGCGGGCTCGGCGCAGGCGCCAACCCCGACGTCGGCAAGAACGCCGCCGAGGACCATCGCGACGAGATCGAGGAAGTCCTCAAGGGCGCCGACATGGTGTTCGTGACGTGCGGCGAGGGCGGTGGCACGGGTACCGGTGGAGCACCGGTCGTGGCCCAGATCGCCCGCAAGCTCGGCGCGCTGACGATCGGTGTGGTGACTCGGCCGTTCTCGTTCGAGGGCAAGCGCCGCCAGGTGCAGGCCGAGACCGGCATCGAGGAGCTACGCAACCAGTGCGACACGCTGATCGTGATTCCGAACGACCGGCTGCTCGCGCTCGGCGACCGCAGCATCAGCATGATGGACGCCTTCCGGCAGGCCGACCAGGTCCTGCTCTCCGGTGTCCAGGGCATCACCGATCTGATCACCACACCCGGCCTGATCAACCTGGACTTCGCGGACGTCAAGAGCGTGATGAGTGGTGCGGGTAGCGCGCTCATGGGCATCGGTAGCGCCCGCGGTGACAACCGGGCGGTCGAGGCGGCCGAGCGGGCCATCTCCAGCCCGTTGCTCGAGCAGAGCATGGACGGGGCACGGGGCGTGCTGCTGTCCATCGCCGGCGGTTCGGACCTCGGGCTGTTCGAGATCAACGACGCCGCTCAGCTCGTGACGGACGCCGCCCACCCGGACGCGAACATCATCTTCGGCGCGGTCATCGACGACGCGCTCGGCGACGAGGTCCGGGTCACCGTGATCGCGGCCGGGTTCGACGGCGGTGCTCCGGCGTACCGGCCGGCCGACAGCCCGCGCCGGTCGCAGATCATCGACGTGACCGTCACGCCCCCGGCGGGCACCACCACCGCCCCGTCGTCCCGCAAGGTCCTCTTCGACGACGTCGACGTACCGGACTTCCTCAAGAACGGCTCGTAGCCCTGGAGGGGTTGTGAGCGAAGCGCGGCGGGCGGAGCTGGCCGCGGGCCTGGCCCGGGTACGGGACCGGATCGCGGCGGCCTGTGCGGCCGCGGGGCGGGACCCGGGTGAGGTGACGCTCGTCGCCGTGACGAAGACGTACCCGGCGTCGGACGTGGTCCTGCTGGCCGACCTCGGCGTGCGCGACATCGGAGAGAACCGGGACCAGGAGGCGTCGGGCAAGGCGGCGGAGGTAGCGGCGGCCGGCGTCGACGTCCGCTGGCACTTCGTCGGGCAGCTCCAGCGCAACAAGTGCGCGTCGGTCGTCCGGTACGCCGACCTGGTGCACTCGGTCGACAGCGTCCGGTTGGCCGAGGCGCTGGACACGGCGGCGCAGCGGCACCGGGAGCGGCCGCTGGAGGTACTCGTGCAGGTGAGCATCGACGGCGACCCGCACCGCGGCGGCGCGCCACCGGACGCGGTCGACGCGGTGATCGAGACAGTGGCGGCGTCGGCCGCACTTCGGCTACGCGGCGTTATGTCCATCGCACCGTTGAGTTGGGAGCCGGACGTGGCGTTCGCCCGGCTCGCCGACCGGGCGCGCCAGTTAACTGTCGGATACCCGACAGCAAACGTGATCTCCGCCGGGATGAGCGAGGACTTGGAGGCGGCGATCCGCTACGGCGCGACACATGTACGGGTTGGCAGCGCATTGCTCGGAATCCGCCGGCGCCATGGGGTAGCGTGACGACAGACACCAAACTACATTGGTGTCGTTTACCAGCGACGCGGGCGTGACCCCGTGATGCGCAGCCGGGGAGGACGGAGCGGAGCGGGGTGATCGCATGAGCGCACTGCGTCGAGCGGGAGTCTGGCTCGGGTTGATCGAGGACGAGGACGACCGCGGCTACGACGAGCGCTACCGCGACCGTGGGTACCGCTCCGGGGCCGGGTTCGACTTCGACGACGAGGACGACGATCTCGACGACCCACCGGTGGTGCCGCGGGCCCGGGCGACGGAGCGGGCGGTCGATCGGGACGCCCCCCGCGACTCCGGCCGCTCCGAACGGGTCGCCCTCCGGTCGATCGCGCGGCCGTCCACCGCGAGCGCCAGCCATTCGTACAGCACTCGCGAGAACCTGGCGCTCGCCCCCCAGGTACAGCTGCGCGAGCGGGCCGTCGTGGCCGACGACGACGAGCGGCGGTACCAGATCACCACGTTGCATCCCACGACGTACAACGAGGCACGGACGATCGGGGAACACTTCCGCGACAGCGTTCCCGTGATCATGAACCTCACCGAAATGGATGAGGCCGATGCCAAACGTCTGGTGGATTTCGCTGCCGGGTTGGCGTTCGGGCTGCGCGGTACGATCGAGCGCGTAACCAACCGAGTGTTCTTGCTCTCACCGGCCAACGTTCAGGTCACCGCCGAGGACAAGGCCAAGATCGCTGAGGGCGGGTTCTTCAACCAGAGCTAACCCGAACGGGGGACCTCGCCGGACGTGCTTTCGATCATCTTCCAGGTCGTGTACCTGGCGCTGTACCTGTTCCTGCTCACTCTGTTGACGCGGTTCGTTTTCGGTGCGGTGCTGGCCTACGGCCGGCGGTGGCAGCCCGGCCGGGGCGCGGCGGCCGCACTCGAAGTCGTCTGGAGCGTCACTGATCCGCCCCTCAAGGCGTTGAGGCGAGTGATCCCACCGTTGCGAATAGGTACCGTTAGCCTGGACCTGGCCTCTATTGTGCTGCTGGTTATCCTGTTGGTGCTGTTGAGATATGTGGTCACCCCGCTGATCGTCGAGTGAGAGCCCGCCGATCGGCACGCCAACGCGGCCGCAACTGACCCGAGGAGTTTCGATGCCGCTGACCCCGGCCGACGTCCACAACGTCGCCTTCAAGAAGCCCCCGATCGGCAAGCGGGGGTACGACGAGGAGGAGGTCGACGCCTTCCTCGATGAGGTCGAGCGCGAGCTCGCCCGTCTTATCGAGGAGAACAGCGAGCTGCGCGCCCAGCACGAGCGGGGCGGCGGCGGGCGCGGCCCGGCGGGACCCGGTGCCGACCCTCGGCTCGCCGCGGAAAACGCGGAGCTCAAGGCGCAGCTCGATCGCGTCCAGCGGGACAAGTCGTCCGCTGAGCAGGCGGCTCGGGCGATGCAGGGAGAGCTCGAACAGATCCGGGCCCAGGGTGGCCCGGTAGTCGGCCCCGACGGCGAACAACAGGCGCTGCGGGTGCTGATGATGGCGCAGCGCACAGCCGACGATCACGTCAACGACGCCCGTCGGGAGGCGGACAAGCTGCTGTCCGACGCTCGGACGAAGGCCGAGGAGGTCACCCGCGAGGCGCGGGCCAAGGCCGACGCGCTCGAGCGGGACGCTCGCCAGCGGCACCAGGAGGCAATGGGCGGTCTCGACGCCAAGCGCACCGCACTCCAGAAGCACATCGAGGAGCTGAAGCAGTTCGAGCGGGAGTACCGGACCCGTTTGAAGGCGTACCTGGAAAGCCAGCTCCGGGATCTGGAGGGCCGTGGTCAAGGCCTGGAGGCCGAGATGACCCGGACGGAGGCCGGTCGGTCGGGAGGCGGTGGTTCCGGCGGTCTTGCCGCGGCTGGAATGGCCGGCTCGTACGGCGGACGCTCGGGACTCGACGGCACCGTTCGTTAACCACCCCTCGCGCGGAGGTAACAGTCAGACAGGACGCTGGCAAGGGGTGAACCCGTGATTGTCGGAAGTGTCCTGCTCATCCTCGTCGCGATCGTGCTCTTGGGCTTCGGCCTCACGGGCAGTTCCGACGCGCCCCTGTTCGGCTCGATCGCCGCGAGCTTGCTCGCCGCTGTCGCGCTGTACGTGGGTGCACGTCAGGCGGCGGCCGAACGGGCCGCGGATCACGACGAGTACGAGCAGTTCGAGGACGAGCAAGCCCCGGCATGGGGCGAAGAGAAGAACGCGGAACGAGCGCCGGCCGAGAACGTGTACGCCACGGTCGGAGTGGCAAGTGGTTCCGCGGCGGTCCACGCGGAGTCGACCCGTAGTACGGCGACCCGCACCATCCTGGCCGAGGAACCGGCCACCGATCCCGCTACCACCACCACGGTGACGGCCGAGCGCATTCCCGCGCAGGCCGGCCCGCCGACTGTCGCGACCGCGCCGGAGCAGCCGACCCTCGGCGAACCCGACGAGGACGACGACGAAGACGAGTACGACGACGAGGATCCACCGGACGAACCGCCGGCGCAGTTCGTGTCGCCGGCCGACGCGGTACGCGTCTCGCAGATGTCGGTGGATGTGCTCGTCGTCGACGGCCGGCCGCGCTACCACCTCGCCGGCTGTGTGCACCTGCTCCGTAAGGAGAGCGAGCCGTTGCCGGTAGGCGAGGCGGTCGAGCTCGGCTTCACGCCGTGCGGCCTGTGCGAGCCGGACCGGACCCTGCTCGCCGAGGCGCGCCGGGTCTGAGGTCTGAGGCCCACCCCCTTGGGTTGATCATGAAGTTGGTGTGCCGACACGCCGTCGACACCACAACAAAGTTCATGATCAACCCAGGGGGAGCGGGGGGTCCGCAAGAATGGGGCATGGTCATTGCGGTCCGGGTCAAGCCGGGGGCGGCGCGTGCCCGGGTGGGTGGCCGCTATGACGGGGTGTTCGGACCGGCTCTCGTGGTTGCGGTGACTGCGCCGGCGGTGGACGGGCGGGCTACCGATGCGGCGCGCCGGGACATCGCGAAGGCGCTCGGCGTACCGCTGTCGAGCGTGACCCTCCGCAGTGGAGCGGCGAGTCGCGACAAGCTGTTCACAGTGGACGACGCGGTCGCCGACCGGTACCGCGAATTGCGCGACACGCCGCCATGACGTGGGAGCTGGAGGTCGCACTGCTGCTCGGGGCGGCGGTGCTACTCGTCGCTGTCGGCGCGGTCCGGTTCTCGACCCGGCTCGGCGTACCCAGCCTTCTCGTCTACCTCGCGTTGGGCGTGGCGATCGGCGAGGCGGGGCTGGGCATCCAGTTCGAGAACGCCGACCTGACCCGTACCCTCGGGCTGGCCGCGCTGATCCTGATCATCGCGGAGGGCGGGCTGACCGCCCGCTGGTCTTCGCTGCGCCCGGTGCTGCCGCTGGCAGCCGTACTGTCCACAGTGGGCGTCGCGATCAGCGTGGCCGTGGTGGGCGCGGGGGCGTACCTCGTACTCGATCCACCGGACTGGCGCCTGGCCCTGCTGTACGGGGCCGTGTTGTCGTCGACCGACGCGGCTGCGGTCTTCTCCACGT
>Ga0209382_10005588_pt1 | contig 16356 bp, 16 predicted proteins | sample SoiMetdeltSBSDD5_FD_187599 | JGI IMG/M metagenome (GOLD analysis project Ga0209382, IMG submission 187599) | Bulk soil microbial communities from a Populus tree surrounding site in Tennessee, USA - Soil MetaG P. deltoides SBSDD5 (SPAdes) (version 2) | ecosystem: Environmental > Terrestrial >...
AGACGGTGCTGGTCGCCAAGCAGGCCGCCGAGATCGACGTGCTGAGCGGCGGCCGCATGCGCCTGGGCATCGGCGTGGGCTGGAACGCGGTCGAGTACGAGGCGCTGAACGAGACGTTCGAGAATCGAGGCCGGCGCGCCGCGGAGCAGGTGGCGGTGATGCGCGCCTTGTGGACGCAGCAGGTCGTCGACTTCCGCGGCGAGTTCCACCGGATCGACCACGCTGGGCTCTGTCCGATGCCGATCCAGCGGCCGATTCCGGTCTGGTTCGGCGTGGGCAGCCGCGATCACGCGGTGCCGCCCGAACCTGCGCTCAAGCGCATCGCGCGGCTCGCCGACGGCTGGAGCCCCAACCTCACGCCCGACGCCCAGGGGCGCGCGCTCGTCGAGCGCGTGCACGGCTACGCACGCGACGCGGGCCGCGATCCCGCCCGGCTCACGCTCGAGGGCCGCATTCGCCTGGCCGGCCAGAATCCCGACGGCTGGACCAAGCAGGTCGACGCGTGGAAGTCGCTGGGCGCGACGTCGGTGATCGCCGAGCCGCGCGGCGCCGGCCTCAAGTTCCCGCACGGGCATCTCGAGGTGCTGCGCCGCTTCAGGGACATCACAAAGTAAGAGAGGGAAGGACCATGCCGGTCTTCACGCGTCCAGACGCCGAGATCTACTACGAAGTGCACGGGACGGGTTTCCCGCTGCTGCTGTTCGCGCCCGGGGGCCTGCGCTCGCAGCTCGACTACTGGCGCCAGAGCCCGAGCAACCCGTCGGCGCCGCCGCCGTGGATGAACCCGATGGCCGACCTGTCCAAGCGCTTCACCGTGATCGGCATGGACCAGCGCAACGCCGGCAAGTCGCGCGGGCTCGTGACCGAGACGCACGGCTGGCACACGTACGCCAGCGATCACCTGGCGCTGATGGACCACCTCGGGCACCGGCGCTTCCACGTCATGGGCGGCTGCATCGGCGGCAGCTTCTGCTTCACCCTTTGCGAGATGGCGCCGGAGCGGATCGCCGCCGCCGTGCTCCAGAACCCGATCGGCATGCACGAGAACCGCGATACGTGGGCGGAGGCCGTTGCCGGCTATTCGAAGCTGATGCTCGAGCGCGATCCGTCGCTGACCGAAGGGGCGATCAAGAAGTTCGGTGACAACATGTTCGGCGGCGACTTCGTCTTCTCGGTGAGCCGTGAGTTCGTGCGCCGCTGCCGCACGCCGCTGCTGCTGCAGCCGGGCACCGACAAGCCGCATCCGGCCGAGACCAGTGTCGAGATCGCGCGTCTGGCGCCCAATCTCCAGATTCAGAAGGACTGGCGCGGCCCGACACACCTGACGGAGTCGATCCGCACCGTGACCGAATTCCTGACGCGTCACACGCCGGCGTCATGAACGCCACGCAGACGGGCGAGACCGTCGAGCTGCTCCAGCAGCTAATTCGCAACAAGTGCGTCAACGACGGCAACACCGCGTCGGGGCAGGAGGCGCGCAACAGCGACACCCTGCGCGCCTACCTGGAGGGAAGCGGCCTCGACATCGACGTCTACACGCCCGACGGCGCGCCCGGCCGCGCCAGCCTGGTCACCCGCATCGAGGGGACCGATCCGGCGGCGCCGACCCTGTGCTTGATGGGCCACACCGACGTCGTGCCGGTCACGTCGGCGCACTGGACGCGCGATCCGTTCGGCGGCGAGCTCGTCGACGGCGAGGTGTGGGGGCGCGGCGCCGTCGACATGCTGAACCTGACGGCGTCGCAGGCGGTGGCCCTCAAGACGCTCGCGCGGCGCGGATGGCGGCCGCGCGGCACGCTCGTCTATCTGGCGTGCGCCGATGAAGAAGCGGGCGGCGCGCTCGGCGCCGGGCACGTCTGCAAGAAGCACTGGGACGCGCTGCGCGCCGACTATCTCCTGACCGAGAACGGCGGCACCGTCACCGCCCACGACGGCGGGCTCAGCGTCACCGTGCATGTCGGCGAGAAAGGCGTGGCGTGGCGGCGAATCAGAGTGAAGGGCACGCCCGGCCACGGCTCGATGCCGTACGGATCCGACAACGCACTGGTCAAGGCCGCGCACGTCGTCACTCGCCTGGCCGACTACCGGCCGGCGCCGGACGTGACCGATCTCTGGCGTGGCGTGGTCGGCGCGCTCGATCTCCCCGCCGACGTCAAGGCGGGGTTGACCGATCCCTCACGCGTCGACGAGGCGATCGCCAAGCTGCCGCCGAGCCTGGCGCGCGCCGCGTGGTCGGCGACGCACACGACGTTCTCGCCCAACATGTGCCGCGGCGGCGTGAAGACCAACGTCATCCCCGACGTCGTCGACATCGAGGTCGACATCCGCACGATTCCCGGCGACAACGAGGACGAGGTGCGTCGCCATCTCGACAAGGCGCTCGGCGACCTCTCCGAGCAGGTCATCGTGGAGAAGCTCTTCTCGAAGCAGGCGTCGGTCTCGCCCACGGGCACGCCGCTCTGGGACGTGCTCGGCCGCGTGGTCGACCGCCACTATCCGGGCGCCAAGCTCCTGCCGCGGCTGATCGTGGGATTCACGGACGCGCCGTACTTCCGCGAGCAAGGGGCGGTGGCTTACGGCTTCGGTCTGTTCTCGCGCACGCTGACCGCAGAGGCAATGTCGGGCAGATTCCACGGCAACGACGAGCGGATCGACGTCGAGTCGCTGGCGCTCACGACTCAGGCGTGGCTCGATACCTGCGAGCTGTTTCTAGGCTGACGCTGCCGACGAGCGAGTTACCCAGCAGGGCCGCCAGGATGAGGGCGCCGCCCGTCAGGGTCGCCACGCCCGGCCGCTCGTCCAGCACGAGCCAGACCCAGAGCGGCCCGAGCACGGTCTCGAGCATCCCGACCAGCGCACTCTGCGCGGCCGGGATCCGCCTGGCGCCCCCCATGAAGAGCAGAAATCCGATCCCGTAGTTGCCGACGCCGAACAACGTGAGCAGCAAGAGGTCGCGCGACCCGATCGCGAACGGCTGGGCGAACGGCAGCGCGATCAGCGCGGTCAAAAACGTCGCCAGAGCCGCGGCCGGTGTCATCGGCGTCTCGGGATGGCGGCGCACGAGGACCGTGGCGGTCGCGAAGCTGACCGCCATGACCAGCGCGAGCAGGTCGCCGATGATCGTGCCGCGGCTGTACGAGTCGGACACCATGATGACCGCGCCGGCGAGCGCCACGCCCATCGAGAACCAGGTGCGCGGCGCGACGCGCTCGCCGAGCCACAGCCAGCCGAGCAGCCCCGCGACGTACGGCCCCGTCGAGATCAGGATCAGCGTGTTGGCGACCGACGTGTGCGCGAGCGAGAAGATGAAGCACGTCGAGGCCAGCGCCATGCAGCAGGCTATGACCGCGATCGGCCAGCCGCCCTCGCGGCACTGGGCGACGATGGAGCGCCGCCGGGCGATCGAGAGGACCACAGCGAGGAACACCGCGGCTGACACGCTTCGCCAGAAGCTCGTGGTCCACGGGGTCGTCGTGACGAGACGGGCGATGAGACCGCCGCTGCTCCAGCACACGGCCGCGCACGCCACCAGCAGCGTCCCACTCCCGGCGAGACTTGACCGCATTCGGGGCCGCGGGCTAGTCTACAGCACTCTTCGCAACGAATACCGAACCCCGGAGCGGAGGCTCTGAATGACACTCAAGCTAACCGCGCTCCTGCTGCTCCTCGTCGTCGCCGCCGCGACCGTGCTGCCGTTCTCGGCCGGCGCGCAGGCCAAGGGCAAGCTGACGCTCGCGTGGCACGCGGGCTTCGCGTCGCGCTGGCTCGACCCGCAGGAGCACGACGGTACCGCGACGCCCGACAACTTCTTCACGGCCATCCACGACGCGCTCATCAAGAACCAAGGCACGCAGCTCTACGATCATCTGGCGCTCGCCGAGCACTTCAACGTCGCCGCCGACGCCAAGAGCGCCACGTTCACCTTGCGCAAGGGAGTCAAGTTCCACAACGGCGATCCGGTCACGCCCCAGGACGTGAAGTTCAGCTACGAGAACTACCGCGGCGCCAAGGCCGACGTCTTCAAGAAGAAGACCGATCGCGTCGACATCGTCGACGACCGCACGGTCAAGTTCGTGTTCAAGGAGCCCTTCCTCGACTTCGCGATCCTGTTCGGGACCGCCAACGTCGCCGGCCCGGGCTGGATCGTGCCGGAGAAGTACTACAAGCAGGTCGGTCCCGACGCGTTCAAGCAGAAGCCGATCGGCGCCGGGCCCTTCAAGCTCGTGCGCCAGGAGCCCGGCGTGAAGATCGAGCTCGAGGCGTTCGACGGCTACTACCGTCCCATCGGCGTGAAGCAGCTCGTGATGATCGCGGTGCCCGAGGCCGCCACCCGCGTGGCGATGGCCGAGCGCGGCGAGGCCGACATCGTCTACAACATCCCGGGCGAGCTGATCAGCAAGGTCGGCAAGCTGCCCGGGATCACGATCGCGCCGGTGCTGTCGGGATCGTTCTTCATCGAGTTCCCCAACTTCCAGGACGCCAAGAATCCGTTCCGCGACAAGCGCGTGCGCGAAGCGGTCAGCCTGGCGGTCGACCGGCGCGGCATGAACCAGGCCGAGACGGCGGGCATGGGCAAGACCCTCGGCAACTGGATCAACAACGATGTGCAATACGCGATCGAGGTGCCCGAGTATCCGCGGAACGTCGAGAAGGCCAAGCAGCTTCTGAAGGACGCCGGCTACCCGAACGGCTTCGACGTCGACTGGATCACACCGCTGCCCACGTTCTATTCGCGAGGCGAGCGGTTGATCGCGCATCTGCGCGAGGTCGGGATCCGCGGCCGGCTGCAGACGATGGAGCGCGGCATCTTCCTGCAGCGGCTGCAGGGCGGGCTCAAGGAGTTTCCGGGCACGCAGATGATTTTGCACGGCGCGCGCATCGGCGGGAGCTGGTCGTTCTGGTACGAGGCGCACTTCAAGTGCGGCGGCTCGCTCTCGCGCGATCGGATCTGTGTGAAGGACCTCGACGGCAAGTTCGATCAGTACGAGCGGTCGGTGAATCAGGCCGAGCGCAAGAAGATCGCCGAGGAGATCCAGCGCGCGATCCTCGACAACTACTACCTGGTGCCGGTGTTCCGGCACGCGTTCGTGAACTCGATCGGGTCGCGCGTGGTGCTGCAGAAGTGGCAGGACGTGTTCCCGACGATCACGACCGGCTACGCGTATCCGTGGGAAGATCACAAAGTGAAGGACTAGCCGCGAGGACATGACGCAGTTCATTCTCCGGCGTGTGCTCTACAGCATCGCCACGCTCTTCATCCTGAGCGGGACGATCTTCCTCGTCGTGCGGCTGACGGGCGACCCCGTGGCGCTCCTGGCTGAAGCCAGCGCACGGCCCGAGGATCTCGAGCGCGTCCGACATCTCTGGGGGCTCGACCGGTCGTGGCCGGTGCAGTACGTAGCGTTCATGCAGAACGCGCTGCACGGCGAGCTCGGCAAGTCGTTCAACTACCGGATGCCCGTTAGCGAGCTCTACTTCCAGCGATTGCCGAACTCGCTCACGCTCGGGCTGGCCGCGACGCTCATCTCGCTCCTGATCGGTATTCCGGCCGGCATCATCTCGGCGGTGAAGGTGAACACCGCCTGGGACAACGTCGCCAAGGGCGTCGCGTTGCTCGGGCTCTCGATCCCAGGCTTCTGGCTGGGCCTGGTGCTGATCCTCGTGTTCTCGGTCTGGCTTCGCTGGCTGCCCACGTCGGGCTCAGGCGACTGGCGGCACGTGGTGATGCCGGCATTGGCGCTCGGCTGGTACTTCGCCGCGTCGATGCTGCGGCTGACCCGCTCGAGCATGCTCGAGGTGCTCGGCAGCGAGTACATCAAGCTCGCCCGGCTCAAGGGGCTGCCCGACTTCGTGGTCGTCGCGATGCACGCGTTCAAGAACGCGCTGATTCCCGTGTTCACCCTGGCCGGCGTCAACATGGTCGTGATGGTGAATGCAGCGGTCATCATCGAGGTGATCTTCGCGTGGCCGGGCGTCGGCCGGCTTCTCTACGAGGGCATCTTCCAGCGCGATTTCCCGCTCGTGCAGGGTGTCGTGATCATGGCCGGGTTCATGATCGTGGGGATCAATCTCGTCGTGGACATCCTCTACGCGGTCATCGATCCGCGGATACGGCTGGCGAGGTAAGACGATGGCGACGATTCCGGCCGATACACGGTTCGCTTCGAGCAAGACGATGCCGGCGCGGCTTCGCGCCGTGGTCAAGGCGCTGCGCGAGGCGCCCCTGGCCGCCGTCGTCATTCTCGGGGGCCTGGTGCTCGCGGCCCTGCTCGCCGATTTGATCGCGCCGTACGATCCGACCTTGCCGGTGAAGGGCGCCGAGATGTTCGCGCCGCCGTTCTGGATGGAAGGCGGCAGCCTGGCGACGCCGCTCGGCACCGACTTCCAGGGACGCGACATCCTGAGCCGGCTGCTCTACGGGGCGCGCGTGTCGCTGGTGGTGGGGCTCATGGGCACGCTCGTCGCGGGCGGGATCGGCACCGCGATGGGCATCATCTCGGGCTACGTCGGCGGCTGGGCCGACCAGATCATCATGCGCGTGACCGACGCGTGGCTGGCGCTGCCCGCGATCGTGTTCGCGATCTTCCTCGCCGCGATGGTCGGGCCGAGCATGTGGAACATCATCGTGATCCTCGGCGCCGTCTACTGGACCCGCTACGCGCGCGTCATCCGCGGCGAGGTGCTGACCTTGCGCGAGCGCGACTTCGTGAAGCTCGCCGAGATCGCCGGCGCCAGCCGGTACCGTGTGATCCGCAAGCACATCCTGCCCAACGTGATGAACACGGCGACGGTGCTGGCGAGCCTCACGGTCGGCGTCGTCATCATCGCCGAGGCGTCGCTCAGCTTCCTCGGCGTCGGTGTGCCGCCGCCGCAGCCGGCCTGGGGGCTCATGCTCTCCGAGGCCCGCCCGACCCTGATGGCCGGCCAGTGGTGGCTCACGGTGTTCCCGGGCGCGTGCATCCTGCTGATCGTCCTCGCGACCCAGCTCTTCGGCGACTGGCTGCGCGTGCGCCTCGATCCACAGCTGAGAAACTTGTAGTCCTTGGCAAGCGCGCCGCTTCTTCAGGTCGCCGGGCTGCAGACGCACTTCAACACCTTCGGCGGCGCCCGGATCGTCAAGGCCGTGGACGACGTCAGCTTCACCCTGCGCGAAGGTGAGACGCTCGGCCTGGTCGGCGAGTCGGGGAGCGGCAAGACCACGACGTGCCTCTCGATCGTCGGCCTCCTGCCGCGCGCGGGCCGCATCGTCGGCGGCCGCGTCCTCTTCGAGGGCGACGATCTGACGCGCAAGAGCCAACGTCAGCTCAGACGGATCCGCGGCAGCCGGATCGCCGTGATCTTGCAGGACCCGATGGCCTCGCTGAATCCGCTGTTCACGATCTTTCGCCAGGTGGCGGAGCCGGCGTTCTTCCACCAGCACCTGCGCGGCCGCACCCTGCGCGAGCGGGTGCAGGGGCTCCTGCGCGCCGTGCGCATTCCGTCGCCCGAGTGGCGCATGCGCGACTATCCGCACCAGATGAGCGGCGGCATGCGGCAGCGCATCGTGGGCGCGATCGCGCTGGCCGGCGGGCCGCGGCTGGTCATCGCCGACGAGCCGACGACCAACCTGGACGTCACGATCCAGGCGCAGTACCTCGACCTCCTGAAGGAGATCCAGCGGGAGACCGGTGTCGCGCTGATCTTCGTGACGCACAATCTGGGCATCGTCGCCAAGATGTGCGACCGGGTCGCCGTGATGTACGCCGGCAAGATTGTCGAGCAGGCGCCGGTGCGCGAGCTCTTCGACGACCCCAAGCACCCGTACACGCGCGCGCTGCTCGGCTCGATGCCGAAGCTCGGCAGCAAGGAGCCGCTCTACTCGATCCGCGGGCAGCCGCCCAACCCGGCCAGCCTGCCCTCAGGCTGCGCCTTCCACCCGCGGTGTCCCGACGCGATGCCGCGCTGCGCGACCGACGAGCCCCGCGACTTTGTGCCGGGCGACGGAAGCGTCGCGCGCTGCTGGCTCCTGGACGATGCCCTCACCCGTACTTGAAGTCCGGGGGCTGAAGAAGCACTTTCCCGCGCGGCGCCGGCTGCTCGGCGGCATCACGACGTGGGTCAAGGCCGTGGACGGCGTCGACTTCGCGGTTAACGCCGGCGAGACGCTCGGGCTCATCGGCGAGTCCGGCTGCGGCAAGACCACGACCTCCAAGCTGATCCTGCTCCAGGAGACGCCGACGGCCGGCAGCATTCACTTCGACGGGCGCGACATCGCGAGCCTGCAGGGGACGGACCTGATGGCGTACCGCCGGGCCGTGCAGGTCGTGTTCCAGGATCCGTTCAGCTCGCTCAGCCCGCGCATGCGCATCGGCGACATCATCGCCGAGCCCCTCGAGATCCACACCGACCTCTCGCGCGCCGCGATCGGCGAGCGCGTCGGCAAGGTGCTCGAGCTGGTCGGGCTGCCGCCGGACGCGGCGCCGCTGTTTCCGCACGAGTTCAGCGGCGGACAGCGGCAGCGCATCGCGATCGCGCGGGCGCTGGCGACGGACACGCGGTTGATCGTGCTCGACGAGCCGGTCTCGGCGCTCGACGTGTCCGTGCGCGCCCAGATCATCAACCAACTCGAAGAGCTCCAGCGAACCCTCGGCGTCAGCTACCTCTTCATCGGCCACGACCTGGCCACGGTGGCGCACATCAGCCATAGAATCGCGGTGATGTACCTCGGCCAGATCGTCGAGACGGCGCAGAGCGACGCGCTCTGCGCGCGGCCGATGCATCCCTACACGAAGGCGCTCTTCGCGGCGGCGCTGCCGTCGCACCCGGACGACCGCACCGAGGAGAAGTCGATCGCCGGCGAGATCCCGAGCCCGCTCAACCTGCCATCAGGGTGCCGCTTCCACCCGCGCTGCCCGGTCGCGATGCCGATCTGCTCCCAGGTCGTGCCGACACTACGCCGCCGCGACGGCGATGGCGAGGTCGCCTGCCATCTCTACGACTGACCAGCGTCCCGGTGCACCGCGATCTACGGCTGAATGTTCTGGTTCAGCCGGAAGAAGTTCGTCGGGTCGTACTTGCGCTTGAGCGCGCGGAGCCGCTCGTACTTGGCCTCGCCGTAGGCCGCCCGCACTCGGTCCTGTCCCTCTTCGCCGAGAAAGTTCACGTAGACACGGCCCGTGGAATACGGACGCACCGCCTCCCACAGCTCCTGGGTCCACGCGATGCACGCCGACGCGCGAGCGGGATCGGACCAGACGGCGTCGATGTTCACCGCATGGGCCGCCCGCCGGTCCTCGAAGGCCGATCCGTCTGGGTCCTGCCGACCGACGGCACCGCCCAGGTGGAAGATGATCGTGTAGGACTCCGGCGTCGCGACCGTCCAGGCCCGCTCGACGAGCGTATCGATGAGGCCGTCGCTGAGCGATGCCACGTACTCCGATTTCCAGTAGTAGCCGAGCCCGTGCGGCGCGGTGGGATCGAAGAGCGCCTGGTGTGAGACGTACGGCGTGGGCCGGATCAGGTCTACCAGTGGCTCGCCGAACTGCCGAAGTGGGGTGACTACTTTCTCACCTTCCTCCACCGAGCCCGCGTAGCATGCGCCGATGACCACGACCGGCTGACCGTGCAGCGACAGAGGAAGGAAGGGAGCGGGCGGCGCCATCCGTAGGACCACGATCGTCGTCAGCTCATCGGGCGCGTGCTGGATGAAGTCGCGGTAGAAGCTCAGGACCTCGCGGGCCTGCGCGGCAGGGTGGAGCATCACGCCGGCCAGGACGATCGATCCGACGCTGTGCAGACGATACTCGAAGGACGTGACCACTCCGAAGTTGCCGCCGCCACCGCGGAGCCCCCAGAAGAGGTCGGCGTGGTGCTCGGCGCTGGCGCGGAGAAAGTCGCCGTCGGCGGTGACCACATCGGCCGACAAGACGTTGTCGGCGGCCAGTCCGTATCGGCGCATCAGCCAGCCGAGCCCCCCACCGAGCGTGAGACCCGCGATGCCGGTGTGAGTGATGATGCCGCCGGGCGCGGCGAGCCCGAAGGCCTGGGTCTCGCGGTCGAACTCGCCCCAGAGGAGTCCGGGCTGCGCCCGAGCGGTTCGCCCCGCCGGATCGACCCACAGGCCCTTCATCGGTGAGAGATCGATCACGAGCCCGCCGTCGCACACCGCGGTCCCGGCGACGTTGTGCCCGCCGGCTCGCACGGCGACGAGAAGTTCGCGCTCGCGCGCGAAACGGACGGCGGCCCGGACGTCGACGGCGCCGGTGCAGCGCGCGATGAGCCCGGGATGACGATCGATCGCACCGTTCCAGATCGCGCGAGCGGCGTCGTACTGCGTGTCGCTGGGACTGATGAGCTCTCCACGGAAGTGTTGCGCGAGGTCGGCGACGGCCATAGGGCACCTCCTGGTGATCGGCAGGATGGCCCCGGCTGGCCGGGCGGGAAACTCCAAAGAATGGAGTTGCGACCCCCTCGGCCGTTCACTACCCTCGAGGCACGATGAAGGGGTACGGTCAGTTCTGCCCCGTCGCCAAGGCGGCCGAGATCGTCGCCGAACGATGGACCCCGCTGATCCTCCGCGAGCTACTCTGCGGGAGCCGTCGCTTCAGCGACCTCCACCGGGGTGTGCCCCTCATGTCGCCCACGCTCCTCACCGGACGGCTCGAGCAGCTCGAGGACGCCGGGATCGTGCGGAGCGTCGCCAGGCCTCGTGGCCGCGGGCGCGAATATCAGCTCACCGCGGCGGGTGAGGAGCTGCGGCCGCTCATCGAGCGCCTCGGCGAGTGGGGCCAGCGGTGGGCCCGTGCGCAGGTCGACCGCGGTGATCTGGACGCGGGACTGCTCATGTGGGACATCCACCGGCGTGTGAACCTGGAAGCGCTGCCTGCGGAGCGGGTCGTCGTGCGCTTCGATTTCCGCGGGGCGCCGGCGACCATGCGTTGCCCGAGAACGTGGTGGCTCGTGCTCGATCGGCAGGAGGTCGACCTGTGCCTCAAGGACCCCGGTTTTCAGGTCGACATCGTGGTCACCGCCGACCTCAGGACTCTCATACGTGTCTGGATGGGTGACGTGCGGCTGGCCGAGACGGTCCGCGCCGGCCTGATCCGGCTCGATGGGCCGCCGTCGCTCGTCCGCGCCTTCCCAACCTGGCTCGCGCTGAGCTCATTCGCCGGCGTCGAGCGCGGCGGGGCCGCGGTCGCCGCCCGCCCCGCCTAGCGAACCTCTGAAGCGTTCCTGCTACTCGCCTACGTCCACGATCGCGATGACAGGCCCGCCGCCGTGCGGCCCCTGGTGCATCGCGTCGACCGAGACGAACACCGCTGGATCGCCGATCGCGGTCGCGGCCACAGCGCCGACCGCAGCTTTCGAGTGGCGATGGTGGTGGACGTCGGAGTCGTCGAGCATGATCTGGCGCCGCCCGCGCAGCTTGGCCCGATGGTCGGCTTCGCACTTGATGAAGCAGTTCACGAGGCGGCCCTGGAGATCCTCGGCCCGCGCCCGCTCGGGCAGCTCGAGCCCGGCGTTCCTGATGGCGGCGTAGATGCCGTCCATGTCGAGCGCGTCCTTCATGACGCTGTGGCCGATGCGGTAGCGCCCGCCGGCGCCGGCCTTGTTGCCCATGAGCACGATCTGGGCCCGAATGAGCTCGACGCCCGAGGAGCACGACGCGACCGAGGAGTAGATGTCGAGGTCCTTGCAGATCTGCTCGGCGCGCGGCATTGCAATCTCGCCGAGCGCGACGGCGATCCCGAGACCGGTCGTGCCGTTCGAGACGCCCATCGAGTCGTGCACCTCGCAGGCCACCGTCTTGCCGCGCCGCTTGGCGTTCTCGACCCAGTCGATCGTCAGGAGGGGCGTCTTGGTCTGCACGTAGTGGACGTCCTTGGGATCGTCGATGCCGGCGTTCTTCATCGCCGCCTTCACGCCTTCGGCGACTATCTCGACCATGCGCGGCCGCCCGATGTCCTCGGGCTGGAGCTCGCCGCTCATCGCGGCGCCGATCACCAGGCGCGACTTGTCCGCGGGCCCTTTGCGATCGTTGCGTGCGAACACGGTCGCGTGCGGGGTGATCACGCCGTCGCAGCCGCCCGACCACACCATCGGGATCGTGGCGACGTCGGCCTCGCTGCGCTTGCCGTGCTTGAGGAGCACGCGCCGGAAGGCGTGATCGGCGAGCAGGCGAGTGAAGTCGTTGACCCCGCCGTTGCCCTCGGTCTTTCCCACGACGGCGACGACCTGGTCGGCCGTGAATTGCCCGGCCAGGATGCGCTCTTCAAGGCCCGAGGCATCCTGCACGCTCTTGAGCTCGACCTTCGCGACTTCGACGGCCATCGAGATGTCCTTTCTTACGCGTCCAACGGTCGCGGCTCCACGCGGATCCCGCCGTCGACCGAGAAGTCGATCCGTAAGACTGTGCCGGGAGCTCCCGCGTAGTAGGCGGTCACGTCGCCCTGGCTGACGTTGGTCTGCACGTGCTGGTGTCCGAGCGCCAGGTAGTCCCAGCCTGTGTCGCGGATCTCGTCGGCGAAGATCGGCGAGGAGCGATCGGGCCGCTGGCGGTCCTGATAGAAGAAGCCGTGCCCCATGCCCAGGGACCAGCGGTGCGCGTCGCGCACGGGGATGTTCGCGAGCGGCTGGAACCCGGGCTCGTGCTCCTCCATCGCGCGGCCCCACACGATCGTGTCGAGCTCGGGCAGCTCGATCGCCTCGCCGTCGAGCCGGCGGATCAGATGTACGTGGGGCGCCCCGGTCGTGAAGTCGTGTCGGTCGTAGATCGCGTTCGCGCGGAGCACGTCGTGATTGCCGGGCAGGATCACGACCGGCTGGGAGAGCCGCGCCAGCTCGGTGCGGACGAACTCGACCGCCTCGTCGCCGACGCGGTTGTGGTCGAAGAGATCGCCGGCGATCAGCACCAGGTCGACCTCGTCGCTCAGCGCGCGGTCGACGATCTTCCGGAACATGCGCCGTTCGCGCTCGCGGTGCGCGGCTTGCTGGCGTGCGTCGCCGTAGCCGTCGCTCTCGAGGTGCACGTCGGCGGTGTGGAGCACTCGCAGGGGCCGTCTCGATGGGGGCATGACCAGCAGCATGCCACAATCTCGGTGCATAATGCCGCCATGGCGCCTTCAGCCGCGACACCTCAGGAGTGGCTCCGCATCTTCGAGACCGCCGTCCGCGGCCGCGACTTCGCCGGCGGCCGCGAGCTCTTCGCGACGGACGCGATGGCCTTTGGCACCTGGGCCCGCGCCGTGACCGGTCTCGACAACATCGTCCGCGAACAGTGGCAGAACGTCTGGCCGCGCATCCGCGACTTCCACTTCGAGCCGGGCGCCCAGGTCCACGCGCACGGCGAGAGCGCCTGGATCGCGGGCGGCTGGCTGACCGAGGTCACCGGCCCCGACGGCCGGCCGGTGACACGCCCGGGCCGGGGGACCTTCGTGCTGGAGCGCCGAGGCGGCAAGTGGCTCGCGGTGCACAGTCACTTCTCGCTGCTGCCGTCCCAGTCCGAGACGGCTCACGGCCGGCTGCCGAGCGACGCCGCGCGCTCGTGAGCACGGTGCTCGTGCGCGCCGCGCGCGTGGACGAGGCGCCGATCCTGGCCGAGATGGCCAACGACCTCAACGACCACGTCGGGATCTCCGGTCGTCCGTTCACGGCCGAGCGCGTGCGGGCCGACGGCTTCGGTCGCGACGCCGCATTCACGCCGCTGGTTGCCGAGCTCGACGGGCAGGTGGTGGGCTACGCCTTCTTCACGCTCGGCTACAACACAGATATCGCCGCGCGCTCGATGTGGCTCCACGACCTCTTTGTGATGCCCGCCGCTCGCGGCAAGCGCGTCGGCCAGGCGCTCATGAGCGCGGTCGCGGCGGAGACGGTGCGTCTGGGCGGGAGATCGCTCGAGTGGGGCGTGCACGCGAAGAACACCGGCGCGCTCGAGTTCTACAACCGCCTGGGCGCGGTCGGCGGTGAGGCGCGGATCATGGGCGTCGCCGGCAAGCGCCTGCGTGCCCTGGCGGGCCTCTAGCCCGGCTCCATCTTCCACACCTCGACGTCGTAGACGACCTTCCCGCTTTCCAGCGCCGAGGTGACCGCGGCGAACCCGGTCGCGTCGTCGGTGATCGCGACCGTGGCGAAGTTCTTCGCGCCCGTGCCGGCGACGCGCGAGGTCTTGCGCGTGAGGTCGAAGAGGCGCATGCCCCGCCGATCGTTGGTGGGCGCGAGCAGCCGGCCGTCCTCGGTGAAGCGCAGCGAGCCGTTCGGGGGGCCGCCGGCCTCGGCGTGCGCCTCCATCAGGAGATCGGTGCCCGTCATCGCGTCCCATGCGTAGACGGTCCCCTCGATCGTGACGGCGGCGGCGCGAGAGCCGTCGGGCGAGAGCGCGACCAGGACCGCCCACACCTCCGGCACCGGCACCCCGGCAGGCAGCCGGCCCGGCCGGCGCGACTTTCCGACCGAGAAGGTGTGGAGTGGCGTTGACGAGACCGGATCCCACACGATCACGTCGCCCTCGTGACCGCCAGTGATGAGTCGGCGGCCGTTGGCCGACAGGTCGAACGCGGTCAGCTCCTCACGATGCGAGCTGGGGATCCGGGCGATGGCGGTCGGCCCCGCGACGTCGACCATGACCACTTCGCGCGCGCACATGACGGCCAGGTGCTGGCCGAGGCCGTCGAAGCGCAACGCCTGACAGCGGCTGCCGACGGGGAGGCTCGCCATCTCGGTCCATGGGGCCGAGCCCGCTCCAGGGCGCCACAGGCGCAGCGCGCCCTCGCGATAGTAAGCGAGCGATGCCAAGAGATCACCGGATGGCGCGAAGGCGAGGTCGCTGACGGCGCCGCGAGGTGTACCGAACGTCGCGGGCTCCGAGCCGTTCGCGGGCGTCCACACGCGGATCGAGCCATTGCGCTGACCGATCGCGACACGACCGCCGTCGCGGCTCAATGCGATCGTGTCGACGTAGGCGCCGGCCGTGTTCACCTCGAGGATCTCGACGACGCGGGCGGCCAGCGGCCGGGCCGGCGGCGCCTCGCGGCAGCCGGTTGCCAGGAGTAGCAGCGACAGGACGAATGCAGCCCTCACAGAAAAATCTTACGACGGCGATCGGCCTGCGAGCGAATTTGGCGTATCGTGCGGGCGTGAAGGTTCACCTGGTCGACGGCACGTACGAGCTGTTCCGCTACTTCATGTCCCCATTTGAGCGGACCGGACCGGAGGAGCTGAGGGCGGTGCGCGGCGTCGTGACCTCGATGCTGGGCATGCTGGAGGGCGGCGTGACCCACCTGGGGGTCGCCACCGATCACGTGATCGAATCGTTTCGCAACGGGCTCTGGCCGGGCTACAAGACCGGCGAAGGCGTCGATCCGGTGCTGCTCGCGCAGTTCGAGCCACTCGAGGAGGCACTGCGGGCGCTCGGGGTCGTCGTGTGGGCCATGGTCGAGTTCGAGGCCGATGACGCGCTGGCCGCGGCGGCGGCCATGGCCGCGGCCGACTCGCGGGTCGAGCAGGTGATCATCTGTACTCCGGACAAGGACCTGGCGCAGTGCGTGCGCGACGACCGGATCGTCCAGCTTGACCGGCGCACGCGCGAGACCCGCAATGAATCGGGTGTCCAGCAGAAGTACGGCGTCGCGCCGGAATCGATCCCGGACTGGCTCGCGCTCGTCGGCGACAGCGCCGACGGCTTTCCGGGCTTGCCCGGCTGGGGTGCGCGCTCGGCCGCGACGGTGCTGGCCCGCTACCGGCATCTCGAGGACATCCCCAAGCAGCCCGTGAAGTGGGACGTCTCGATGCGCGGGACCGAGCGGCTGGCGGCGACCTTGGTCGAGCAATGGGAGCGCGCGCTGCTGTTCCGCCGCCTGGCGACCTTGCGCACGGACGCGCCGATCGGCGTCGACCTGGACGGCCTGCGCTGGCAGGGCCCGCGCGCCGAGTTCGCCGACTGGGCGCGGCGAATGGGCGCGCCCGCGCTACACGAACGCGCAGCAGAGCTAGCCGCGAAGCGTCTTCTCGCGTAGGAAGCCGACCGCGATCGCGTACTGGCCGAGGTAGTAGGTCGGCCAGATCAAGAGCGCGGCCAGCGGCACCACGAGCTTGAAGCGGCCGGCCGCGATCAGCGAATCCGAGAGCAGGAACAGTAACGCACCGATCGCGACGTACGGCCGCGAGAAGCCCGCGAGGATCGTCGAGACCGTCATCGCCACGATCGCCGCGGCGTAGGCTAGCGCCGGCACCCGTAGCCGTCCGAGCCCGGTCCACAGCCACGCGCACATGACGACACCGTAAACAACGACCAGCGCGGCAGAGACGATCTGGCCGGCCGACAGGCGCAGAGGCCGCGGCCAATTCGAGACGAACAGCGCCACGTAGGCGAGGTGGGCGAGC
>Ga0209382_10005589_pt1 | contig 16353 bp, 10 predicted proteins | sample SoiMetdeltSBSDD5_FD_187599 | JGI IMG/M metagenome (GOLD analysis project Ga0209382, IMG submission 187599) | Bulk soil microbial communities from a Populus tree surrounding site in Tennessee, USA - Soil MetaG P. deltoides SBSDD5 (SPAdes) (version 2) | ecosystem: Environmental > Terrestrial >...
AAGTCCTTTGGATTTTCATCCGCAGCTTCGAGACCAATCCGTAACGACACCTCGGTCGTGTCTCCCAAGCCGCCGACGGCGAGACGCTTCGACCGCAGTTGGCTCAATGCTTTGAACTCGGCCCTCGCCATCAGCGAATAAATGAGCTGATCGGAAGCAAACCACACCGCCCGGGACGACATGCCTCGCAACGTGGCCGCAACGGAATTCGGGCCGACGCCGGCGAAATAATGGATTTCTCCGGCAACCATGGCCGCATTGGCTATCTGCGGACGCATCTGTATGATCTCGACGTCAAGGCCATTGTCTTCGAAAACTTTCCACTGTTGCGCGGCGAACAAGTGAAGACAACATATGGACGGGCTGGGAATAGCGATTCTGATTTTCGCCTTGGTATCTTGTGCTGAGACCGGCGGCGCGAGCGGATTGGCGATGCAAATTACAAAAATCAACGTGGCACGGACAAAACTTCGGCGACCGACTTTCAATCTCATAGCGCCTCCGGCCATTGACTGCGACTGGTTAAGCCAACCCCACTGCTTTACCCGCTTCAAACGCTAGTCGATCTTGTAGCCCAATTCCTTGGCAACGTCTCTCGCGATGCGCGTGTCGGTGATTTCCTCGAAAGGAATTTTCTTGCCGGTAAATTGACCAAGGAGTTGCAATGATTTGACGATCTGGTCCATGCCTTCACGGCTCGGCACGCCGTTGCCGGCGGCGCTGCGGCGATTGTCGGCGAACATCTCTTCGGCGACTTCGCGATCAACCCGGATCGTGCGCATGATCAGATCGATGGCTCTTTCCTTCGATTGAAGCAGCGTCCTCTTGGCGATTTGCAGGGAGCGTATCACGCGCCGAAGCTCGCTGGCGCGGTTCTGGATCGCCGCACTGGAGGCTGTAAGACCGCCGAGCGGCATCTGCACGTGATCGCCGATATCCAGAAGCGCGCGGAAGCCTTTTTTCTTGGCGTGATAATTTAGCGGCGAATTCAACTGCGCGGCTTCGATCGTGCCGCTTTCCAATCCGCTCATCAACTGCGGCGCGCCCAAGGCGACAATGGTGAAGTCCTTATAGTTTTCACCGACGGCTTCAAGGGCGATGCGCAGTGCCACGTCCGAAGTGCCGCCCAGGCCCGTAAGGCCGATGCGCTTGCCGCGCAATTCTTTGAGCGATTTAAACTCAGGACGCGCAAGCACCGTGTAAATCAATTGCTCGGAGGCAAACCACACGGCCTTGGAAGGCAAACCCCGGAGGGTTGCCGCCACCGAGTTGGGGCCGACCCCGGCGACGTAGTGAATATCGCCGCTCGCCAATGCCGAATTGGCCGCCTGAGAGCGCATCTGGATGCTCTCCACGTCGAGGCCGTTTTGTTCGAATATTTTCCATTGCTGCGCGGCGAACAAGGCCAGGCAACAGATGGAAATGTTGGGATAGGAAATGCGGATCTTGGTTTTCGCTTCTTGCGCAAATGAGGGCGTGGCCATTGAGGCGGTGAAAACAAATGTGCCAGCAAGCGATGCCGCGAGAACCGTACTCCAATGAGTTTGCTTGTTCATTTTCCGCCTCCTGAATACCACACTAGCAGTAGAAGAGTTCCAAATTGCCCATGCGGTAACCATCTTAATAATTCCCTCTCCACCACACTTTTGTCGGGAGAGGGCGAGGGTGAGGGGGCACCTAAAAATAGACCCTCACCCCATCACTCTCCCGCAAGCGGGCGAGGGGGGCAGGACTCAATGTCGCGACTGGCCCGATTGCCTCAATTGCTCCGTTGCTTGAACATCAAGCTCGAACCTGCGCCCGCTCTGGCGAATCACGACGCCATAATCCCGCTGCGCCGCTTCCAAAGAAACATAGTCCGACCGCACGTCCGCAAGCACGCGCTCGGGATCGCGTTCCAATGGCGGCCAGAAGCCACCGCCACCGCCGACCTCGACGAGAAAGCCGTCTTCGACGCCGAGTGCAACATGGCCGGCGGTTTTACCCGTGGTCAGCCGCTCGATCGAGCCATCCTTGCGCACGATGCTGAAGCGATTGGCGAGCGCGTTTTTGCCGCCGTGCATTCCCCACGGCGCGCACAAGGTCCGCTCCATGGCGGATTGCACGCTGCCGGGCGCAAGCATGCGCACTTCCTGCGCCACACCGAGACCGCCGCGGAATTTTCCTGCGCCGCCGGAATCCTGGCGCAACTTTCGATAGGAAATGAAGATCGGCCCTTTGCCTTCACCCGCTTCCACCGGCGTGTTGTGCGTATCACCGTCGTTAATACAAAAGGTCGCGTTCTGCCCATCGCGATCATGCAAGGCGCCCCAACCACCGCCGGAAAGTGTCGCCGGAAAATGAAAAGCGCGTCCTGTCTTGGGATCGAGACCGAAAGTGCGGGGAGCGGCGAGGTCGGCATGGTGACCGGCTAGGACATTGTCGGGACAGGCTGACGCGAGCGCCTTGAAAATCGTATCGGCCACCGTCATCGGCACCGTCATCCAGGTACGCACCGGCGCCGGCTTGGTCGCGCTCACCACCCGGCCCGGCGGCAGGATGATTTTCAGCGGTCGAAACGAGCCTTCGTTGATCGGCAAATAAAGCGGCGTGGTCAGAAACTTGAACGCAACCTCGGATGCCGACCGGCCGGCGGTGGAACCTGAATTGTAAGGACCCGCAACTTGCGGGCTGACGTTGCTCAAGTCGACGGTCATTTCACCGCCGCTCACCTCGACCCTCACTTTGATCGGAATATGCTTACCGAGATTGACGCCGTCGTCGTCCATGAACGACTCGGCCTCGTAAACGCCGTCGGGAATTTTTTCCACCGCCGCGCGCGCCAGCTTCTCGCTTTGATCGAAGATTAATTGCACGCTTTCTTTGAAAGTCGCCGCGCCGTAACGTTGAAGCAACTGCATCAAACGCCGTTCGCCGGTGCGAATCGCCGCGAGCTGCGCGCGAAAATCGCCCATGGCGAATTCGGGCAAGCGGCAATTGCTCCGAATGATCGCCGTCAGCTCGGTATCCTGCTTGCCGGCTTTGAAGATCTTTACGAACGGCAGCTGCAAGCCTTCGGAAAAAATATCGCGAGTGACCGCGCCGAGGACGCCGCCGACATCCTGCCAGTGCCCCATGGAAGAGGCGAAGGCGACCAGTTCGCCGTCATGATAAATCGGCAGGGTGAAAATCATGTGATTCAGGTGGCTGCCCATGACCTGCGGATCGTTGGTAAGCAGAATATCGCCGGGAAAAATATTTTCCTTGCCCCAGTGCTTGAGCTTGGCCTTGATCGAATCGGAGAGACCGCGAATGAACATCGGCAGGCCGAGGCCGATGGAGATCGTGTTGCCGTCGGCGTCGAACAACCCGACGGTGAAGTCCTCCGCCTCGTAGATGATCATGTTGTAAGCGGTGCGCATGAGATTGGTCTTCATCTCATCGGTGATCGCCACCACCGTGCTGCGAATCACTTCGGCGGTGAATGCGTCCACTTTATCCTCACTGCGCCCGGAATTGCCGATCTCAGATTTCATATTTCGCAGTTCGTGTTCAGTCAGTCTTCACGGCTTGAACGTTTTGAACTTCTTGAACGGCTTGAACGTGTGAGGTCTTGGCGTGGATGCCCGTGCCGGTCAAATAATCGAACAGGTTGGCGACATTCATCTGCATCACTCGCGGCGACATGCCGTCCTGGCCGACGTCCATCGGGTACCTGTCCGTCAATGCCGTGAGGTTGGCGACGCACTCTTCTTTGTTCATCCCGCGCTCGATAGCGCCGCGCACATACTCCACCCACTCGCGCACGAACGAGTCCTGCTCGTCCAGATAGCGCTTATCGCACACCGGCCCGTGACCCGGGACCAACGTGTCTTGGCGTAGCGCGCGCAACGAATCGAGCGCTTTCAACCAATGATCGGGGTTGGCCTCCTGGAGCCAGGTCTGAACCTTGCAGAAAATATTGTCGCTGGTGAACACCACGCCCTCTTCTTCGACGATGACAGCGGCCTGATAGGGCGTATGCCCGGGCATGTGGATCATGCGAAAAGTATGATGGCCGACATGTAACGTCATTTCACCGTCGAAAGTGATCACAGGCGCATTCGGTTTATAATTTTTTAGAAGATCGGGCTCGTCCGGTCCGAAGGACGCGACCCGGGCAAGGTGCGCCGGCAGATCGGTGCCGAGGATTCTCGTTCTCACCCCCTGCTGCGCGACGACAGGAACATTGAAAAATGCGTTGCCGGTCCAGTGATCGCCGTGCGGCTCGGTGTTGATGATGTAGCGGAGGCTTCCGCGCCGCTCGATCTCGCCTTTCAAACGCATCGCGTCGCTCGGCTTGTGCGGCGTATCGATCAAAACGATGCCGTCGGAGGTCATCACGATGCCGTGATTGGCGCCTTTCAGCTCGGTCTCGACGAATACATTCGCTGAAAGCTGCTTCATGCGTCACCTTAGTTGAGGGCCGTAAAATTCTTTTTTTGCCACGAAGCAAACGACGGTCACGAAGGAATTCGGCATAAGAATTTCTTAACTTCGTGCTCTTCGTGACCTCCTTCGGAAATACCTGTGCGTGAATGATCTATAAACGAAGAGCCCGAATACGCTAAGCGTTCCGTCATACCCGCCCTTCGACGTTTCTCAGGATAAACACCGGCGGGCATCCAGGTTAATTGAGGCGGAAAACAAACCTGGATTCCCGCGTGCGCGGGAATGACGAATCCTGGGGAAAACGTGCGGCGGGAAGCCTCTCCATTTTCATCCTCTGTGGGCGTGCGTAAGATCATGAACCACTTCGTGGTGAAATATGACGCAACTTCACTGCCCTCGATCTCGGCGCAACGCTGAAGTCGCTTCACTGTCAAGCTCAAACCTTCGTCCTTGCTGTTCAATCACGACACCGTAGTCCCGCCGCGCGGCTTCCAGCGAAACATAACCCGCCCGGACATCGGCGAGGACGCGTTCCGCGTCGCGCTCGAGCGGATCCCAAAACCCGCCGCCGCCCGCGGTTTCGATCAAAAACGCGTCGCCGGCGTCGATCTCCGTCGGTTTGATTTTTCCCGTGGGGAATTTCTCCACCGCGCCGTTGTCGCGCCTGATCGTAATCCGATTCGCCAGCGCGTCTTTGCCGCCGTGAAGACCCCAAGGCGCGCAGATCGTCCGCTCCACGTGCGCATGGATGGTCGCCGTTCGGCGCATGCGCACTTCGTTGGCCACACCCAGGCCGCCGCGGAATTTTCCCGGACCGCCGGAATCCTGGCGCAGCGTTCGGCGCTCGACGATGATCGGACTCTTCGCTTCCGTCGCTTCGACCGGCGAGTTGTGCGTGTCGCCGTCGTTCAAACAAACCGTCGCGCTCATACCGTCTTCATCGTGTTTCGCGCCCCAACCTCCGCCCGGGTGGCCGATATGCGACCAGAAAAAGCGCCCCGTCTGGGCGTCGAAGCCGTGCGGGTTCACCGTGCACAGGTCGGCGTAGTGACCGGCGATCGTGCGATCCGGACAAGCCGGAGCCAGTGCTCGAAAAATTGTGTCGCACACCGTCATCGGCACGGTCATCCAGACGCGCACCGGCGCCGGTTTCACCGCGCTCACCACGCGGCCCGGCGGAAGAATGATGTCAAGCGGCCGAAACGAGCCGTCGTTGATCGGCAATAACAGCGGCGCGGTGATGCACTTAAAAACCAACTCCGCAGCCGAGCGCCCCGCGGTAATCCCCGAGTTGTAAAACCCGGCGACCTGAGGACTGACGCCGGAGAGATCGATCGTCATTTTGTCGCCGGCGACTTCGACGCGGACTTTAATCGGAATATGCTTGCCGAGATTGACGCCGTCGTCGTCCATGAACGACTCGGCCTCGTAAACGCCGTCGGGAATCTTCTCTACCGCGGCGCGCGCGAATTTTTCACTCTGCTCGTACACCCGCCGGATGCTTTCTTTGAATGCCCGGTTGCCATAGCGTTGCAGCAAATGCAGAAGGCGCCGCTCGCCCGTGCGAATCGAAGCAAGCTGTGCGCGCATATCGCCCATCGCCCGCTCCGGCACTCGCACGTTGGCTTTGATGATTGCCGTGATCTCGGGATTCTCCTTCCCGGCCCGGAAACTTTTCACGAACGGCAGCTGCAGCCCTTCGGAAAAGATATCGCGCGTCACGCCGCCGAGTTGACCGCCCACGTCCTGCCAGTGCGCCATCGAAGAGGAAAAAGCCACGAGCTCGCCGTCGTTGAAAATCGGCAAGGTGAAGATCATGTGATTCAAATGGCTGCCCATCGTATAGCTGTCGTTGGTCAGGAGGATGTCGCCGGGCTCGATGTTTTCCTTGCTCCAAAACGCGATCTTCGCCTTGATCGCATCCGACAAGCCGCGAATGAACATCGGCAAGCCCAGGCCGATGGAAATCGTGTTGCCGTCCGCGTCGAAAAGACCGACGGTGAAATCTTCCGCTTCGTAGATGATCGTATGGTACGCCGTGCGCATCAGGTTGGTCTTCATCTCGCCGGTGATGGCCACCACGGCGCTGCGAATCACCTCGGCGGTGAAGGCGTCCACTTTTTCCTCGCTGCGCTCGGAATTGCGGATCTCAGATGTCATATTTCAAAGCTCATCGCCCATCTTCAAACGGTTTGAACATTTGGAACGGCTTGAACGCGCGAAATCATTGCGCGCTATTGAGCTGCATAATCAGATGCCCGAACCTGTTCACCGTTACCGTGTCGCCAGGTTCGACCACCGTCGTCGATGCGACTTCCTCGATGATCGCGGGGCCGGCGATGACATTGCCCTGCAACAGCATCGCGCGGTCGTACACCGGCGCGTCGAGCGTTCCCGCGCCCTCGAAAAGCACGCTGCGAACGCCGCGGCGGGAGTTTACGGCGGGATTCTTATCGCCTTGAGGAATTTGCGCGAAGTGAGGTTTGCCCAATCGCCCGATCGCCGAAACCCGCAAACTCACGATGTCCGCGGACTCTTCCGGCGCGCTGTGGCTGTAACGCAACTCGTGCGCTTCATCGAACAAACGCTTGATCTCCGCTCGAGCCGGTTCATCGCCGGCTTTGGCCGGCATGCGCACGGCCACCGCGTGCTCCTGGCCGACGTAGCGCATATCGGCGGCGCGCTCGAAAACGATTCGTTCCGGCGGAATGCCCGACGCCTCCAATGCTTGCCGTCCTTCCTCTTCGAGTCTTTTGAATTGATCTTCCAATTGAAACATCTCGAGGTCATCCATGCGCTCGAAAAGCGTCTGCACATAGTCACGGCGCAGATCGGCCATGAGCATGCCGAGCGCCGAGAAGTGGCCCGGCGCGTTTGGAATGATAATTCTGCGAATAGATAGTTCTTTGGCGACCGACGCGGCGTGCAGCGGTCCCCCGCCGCCGTAGGCGACCAGGGTGAAATCGCGCGGGTCGAGGCCGCGCTCGAGGGTCACGTGACGCACCGCGTTGGCCATGGCCGCGGTGGCCACCTGCAGCATGCCGGCGGCGGCCCGCGCCAAATTCACCGCCAGCGGCTGAGCCAATTTTTCGCGTAAAGCCTTCTCTGCGGCACTGCGATCGAGGCGCATTTCGCCGCCGAGAAAACTCTCGGGTGAAAGCCGGCCGAGGATAACATTAGCGTCCGTGACCGTCGGCTCCATGCCGCCGCGCCCGTAGCTTGCCGGGCCGGGCTCGGCGCCGGCGCTGCGGGGACCGACGTGCAGACCGCCGCCTTCATCAAGCCAGCCGATACTGCCGCCGCCCGTGCCGACTTCGACGATGTCGAGCACCGGAATACGAATAGCCAGCCCCTCGTTGTAACCGCCGATAAAGTAGTCGGGCGATAGGCTTGGCTCGCCGCGCCGGATAACACTGGCCTTGGCGGTCGTGCCGCCCATGTCGAAAGCGATGGCCGCGTCGACCTCGAGCATCTCACAAAGCGCCATGGTGCCGACCACACCGCCCGCGGGTCCGGATTCCATCATTTGAATGCATTGACGCCGCGCCCTTTCGACATCGGACAGGCCGCCGTTGGACTGCATGATCATCAAACTGCCGGCGAAATTATGATCGCGCAGCCGGCGCTCGAGATCGCCGAGATATTGGCTCACCTTCGGCCCGACATAGGCGTTGGCGGCGACCGTCGAAGTCCGCTCGTATTCGCGGTACTCGCGCGAAAGTTCGTGCGAGGCGCTGAGAAACAATTTAGGCTCGGTCTCGCGCAGGATCTCGCACATGCGGATCTCGTGCTCGGGCGCGCGGTAGGAATGCAGAAACAGCACCGCCACCGCTTCGAAGCCTTCTTCCTTTATAACACGCGCCACCTCGCGCGCTTCTTCTTCGTCGAACGGCGTGCGCACCGAGCCATCGGCGAGCATGCGCTCGGTGACTTCGAAAATATTTTCCCGCGGCACGAGCGGTCGGTGCTTGCGAAAGCGCGGATTGAAGGATTCCGGCCGATTGATGCGCCCGATCTCGTAAACGTCGCGAAATCCTTTGGTCGTAATCAGCGCGGTCTTGGCTCCTTGGCGCTCGATGATGGAGTTGATCACGACCGTGGAGCCGTGAATCAAACTGGAAGCCTCGCCGAAGCGGACGGCTGCTTTCATCAATCCTTCCAATACCCCGCGCGCCAGCTCCGCCGGCGTCGACAACGCCTTGGCCAACGCCAACGAGGCGTTGCCTTCATCAAAAACCACCACGTCGGTAAAGGTTCCGCCGATGTCTACGGCAACTCGCAAACTTCCTCCTCCGGGCAAATTGGAGTTATGGAGTGTTGGAGTACTGGAGCATTGCAAGCCGACCCATCACTCCACCATTCCATTACTCCAATACTCCGGTCTTATTTATCCGCATCTATGGTTGGCCAGATATTCGTTGAGCCACTTGTTCCACGCCTCGTCGATCCGCCGAATGGCGCCGAGTTGAGGGTCTTCGCCTTGAGCGGCCTCCACAAGCGTCGCCACACGCAGGTCGACGCCGGCGAGGTGCGGATCCGCGCAAAAATGATCGCGCAGCATCACGGCGCCTTCACGCTCCAGCTTGGCGAGTGCCTCGTCGGTCTCAATGGCGCCGATCCTGGATTTTTTCAAAGAGGCGTACAACTCGGTCATGAAACGAGCTTTTCTGTCGCGGCTGCGTAACAGCTCGATGACCAAATCGCGAACGGCTTTCTGATCTGAATGACCTTTCGGTTCGGTGGGACGATCCATCTTTGGTCTGCGCAAACTGGCGCGCCGCTGCAAGTGAACTCTTAATGAACCTGCGGGACCTTGTCAAACAACCCTCGGGCAAGGTAACAAAACCGCCGAGTTTCGAGTCGTATTTCTGTCTTTGCGGTCTTTGCGGCTTTGCGGGAGATACTCCGAATTTTGCTTGCGGCTCTGCCGCCGCGCAAGGTTTTCTGCGGTAAATTTCCGACTCCGAATGTTCCCACTTTTGCGACCCACCGCCTGCGAAGTTGAATTTCCGAGACTCGTGTGCAAGTCTTTGCATCTCATGGCCGATCAGACCGCGAACCTGCTGCGCGAACTTCCGTCCATCGATTACCTGCTCAAGCACGCCCGTTGCGAGGCGCTCTTAACCCGCTACAACCGCGAGTATGTCACGCAAAACTGCCGCGCGGTCATCGAACAGCTACGGATGGAAATCAGGCAAAGTCGCGGCGCGGCCGTCGAGGTCGGCGAAGATCGCATTCTCGATCGGATCGAGAATCGGATTCTTGCCGATAGCCGGCCCGGCCATGTTCGCGTCGTCAATGCGACGGGCACGATTCTCCATACTAACTTAGGACGCGCTCTACTTTCACAGCCGGCCATCGATGCCATGGTCGAAGTCGCCGATCATCCGATCAATTTGGAATTCGATCTCGCCGCCGGCAAGCGCGGCAAACGCGAAGAGACGCTGGAAGCGCTGCTCGTCGATCTCACCGGCGCCGAAGCTGCGACGGTGGTGAACAACAACGCCGCTGCGGTGCTGCTCGGTTTGAACACGTTCGCCGAGGGCAAAGAAGTGATCGTCTCGCGCGGCGAGCTGATCGAAATCGGCGGCGCTTTTCGCATCCCGGAGATCATGGCCAAGAGCGGCGCGATTCTGCGCGAAGTCGGGGCGACCAATCGCACCCATCCGGCCGACTATGAAAACGCCATCAATGAAAAGACTGCTCTCTTGCTCAAAGTTCATACCAGCAACTACAAAGTCGTCGGCTTTACCGCCGAAGTCACGCTCGAACAGCTCGTCGCGATCGGCAGGAAACACAGGTTGCCGGTCATGGAAGACTTGGGCAGCGGCGCTCTGATCGATCTCAGCCGCTACGGCCTGCCGAAAGAGCCCCTCGTCGCGGAAAGAATTCAAACCGGCGCCGACGTGGTGACTTTCAGCGGCGATAAGATTCTCGGCGGCCCGCAGGCAGGTTTGATGGTCGGCAAAAAAGACTTGATCGGCAAATTGAATCGCAACCATTTGCAGCGCGCGCTGCGCTGCGGCAAATTGACCCTCGCGGCGCTCGAAGCAACGCTGCGCCGCTATCGCCAGTCGCCGAACATCATCCAGGAAATTCCGACCCTGCGCGCCTTCACCCGGCCGATGGAGGAAATTCGCGCCATGGGGGAGACGCTGGCAGCGAAATTATCCAAAGCTCTAGGCAATGAATTTCGAATTAAGTTGCAAGAATCTACCGCGCAAATCGGCAGCGGCGCCCTGCCAACCGAAGAGCTGCCGACAGTGGTGGTCAGCATCGAGCACCCCAAGCTCAGCGCCAGAGCCGTCGCGCAAAAATTCCGCGCGGCAAATCCGCCGATTATTGGCAGAATCAAAGACGACCGCTTTCTTCTCGATCTAAGAACGATCTTCGACGCCAATGACCTAATCCCGACGTTTCCATAGGAGCAAAGCCAACACTTGTTCTGAGCGAAGCGAAGGATCTAGACTTTCCCATGCCCTACATCATCGGCACCGCCGGCCATATCGACCACGGCAAAACCAGTTTGATTAAAGCGCTGACCGGCCAGGACACCGATCGCCTCAAAGAAGAAAAAGAACGCGGCATATCGATCGATCTCGGCTTTGCCCATCTCGCTTTGCCGGATGGAACATCGGCGGGCATCGTCGACGTGCCCGGGCACGAGCGCTTCATCAAGAATATGCTCGCCGGCGCCCACGGCATCGATCTCGTGCTCTTCACCGTCGCCGCCGACGACGGCGTGATGCCACAGACCGAGGAACACCTGGACATCGTTCACTTGCTCGGCGTCAGGATGGCTATCTTCGTCATCACCAAAGCAGATTTGGTGCCCGCGTCCCGCATCGACGAAGTCGGCGAGGAGATCGACATCCTGACCCTCGGCACGGTGCTGGAGAATTCACCCAAGATCGCCGTTTCTTCCGCCACCGGCCAAGGCATCGGCGAGCTCAAAGAGCGCATCGGTGAAATTTTAAAGAGCCAAAACAAAACCGCGCCGAGCGGTTATTTCCGCTTGCCGGTGGATCGCGCGTTTGTCTTGCAAGGGCATGGCGTGGTTGTCACCGGCACCGGCTTGAGCGGTGCGATCAAGGTCGGCGAGCAAGTGCGCTGCCTGCCGGGAGATCACATTTTCCGCGTGCGCAGCCTGCAGGTCCACGGCCAATCGGTCGACAATGCCGGCTGGGGCCAGCGCGTCGCGATGAATCTCACCGGGCCCGAGCGCGCCGAAATCGCCCGCGGCCACGTCATCTGCCATGAGAAGATATCCCTGGTCACCGACCGCTTCGATGCTCATCTGGAAGTCCGGCCTGGCGCGCGCAAGGGGCTAAAAAACCACCAGCGCATTCGCGTTCATCTCGGCGCCGCCGAACGTCTCGGCAAAATCGTCATCCTCGGCGGCGGCGAAAAAATCGAGCCGAAAGAATCCGCTTTCTGCCAGGTGACAATCGCCGAACCGCTCCTCGTTCTGCGCGGCGATCATTTCATTCTGCGCGACGAAACCGCGCGGCGCACGCTGGCCGGCGGTATCGTTATCAATCCGTGGGCGAATCGGCATAAACGGAGCGAAGTTCACTTGCGGGATCGTCTTGATGCGCTACTGAAAGGCGACACTTCGGCGCTTACAGAAGCGTATGTCGAGAGCAGCGCCGCTTTCGGTCTGCCCATCGAGGCGATTTATCAATTCCTCAACGTCAGAGAGGAACAAATCCGCGACGCCATCGAACGGATGAAGAATCTGCGCGTTCTGAATGCCGAAGGAGAAAAACTTTATACGACGCAAGAAAAGTGGACGCGGCTTAAAGAGCAGGTTCTCGAGTTGCTCAAAGCCTTCCATGCCGGCCATCCGCTGATTCCGGGCATGGATATGGAAGAGCTGCGCGGCAAACTTTTCTATGCGCTTTCTCCCAAGATTTTCCGTGTCGTCATCGACACACTGATCAGCGAGAAACTCATCGCCAGGGACGAAAATTTGCTGCGTCTTGCCAGCCATCGCGTTCAACTCGGTGGCCAAGAGAAGACCCTGATGGACAAGATCAGGAAGCTCTTGGGCGAGCAGCCGCTGGCGCCGCCGGATTTGAAGGAAATCGAGAAACAGGCCGGCGTGCCGCGCAACCGGTTGAATGAGGTGATCCGGCTTTTGGAGCGCGAAGGCGCTATCGTGCGCATCACGACCGACATGTATTTCCTTGCAAGCAGCGTCGAGGAACTGAGACTAACGTTAAGGAAGTATTTAACCGAGAAAGGCGAAATGACCGCCGCCTCTTTTCGCGACCTGATCGGTTCAAGCCGAAAGTACACCATCCCGCTTTTGGAATTCTTCGATCGCGACGGACTTACCATCCGAATCGGCGATATCCGCCGTCTGAAATCGGTTTCCGCTGTGGAGAAACGAACCGCGCCGCAATAACACCATGGCGAGCGACGCAGTGTCAGAACAGACGGGCGTCACCGCGCATCTATTTTACGCGGGGGTCCGGGGATGCGGGGAAATTCGGATTCCAGTAAATTTCCCGGCAAGGTGCGGTCAATCCAGCCTTGATGATTGAAAACAGCCCGGTATCGAATTACAGTTGTCTGTATGATTCTGAAAAAGAGAAAAGCCGTACGCTTGACGCAAGAGGTTAAGGCCGCGGGTTGAGCCGCCAAGCTCGGCCCCGCCGACCTCGTGCAAGTTTTGCACGGCCTGCCCAAGTTTAAGGACCCCGACATGCTGGTCGGCACAGAAACCGCCGACGACGCCGGGGTGTATCGCCTGCGCCCCGACTTGGCGATCGTCAACACGGTGGATTTTTTCACCCCGATCGTCGATGACCCGTATATTTTCGGCCAGATCTCGGCCGCCAATTCGCTGAGCGACGTCTATGCTATGGGCGGCGAGCCCAAAACCTGCATGAATATCGTCTGCTTTCCCAAAGGCAAGATGGATATCGAAATTCTCGGCGCGATTCTCAAAGGCGGCGCCGATAAGGTCATGGAAAGCGGCGCCGTGATCATCGGCGGCCATAGCATCATCGACGAAGAAATTAAATTCGGCATGGCGGTAACCGGCGTGATTCATCCGGATAAGATTTTTCGCAACGTCGGTGTTCAGGAGGGCGACGCGCTCATCCTGACAAAGCCGTTGGGCACCGGAATCATCACGACCGCGCTTAAGAAAGGCAAAGCTTCAGAAGAGAGCGTCGATGAAGCCGTCAAGTCGATGACGGCTCTCAACGCAGCCGCTTCCACCGTCGCGCGCAAACACCCGGTGCACGCCTGTTCCGATGTTACCGGCTTTGGCATTCTCGGCCATTCTCTGGAAATGGCGAGCGGCAGCGGGGTTACGTTGGTCATTGAATCCGCGAAATTGCCGCTGCTGCGCGGCGCGCCGCGCCTGGCGGAAAAAGGCTACATCACCGGCGGCTGCAAACGGAACCAGGAATACCTGGCAGACAAAATGGTTCTCGACAAATCGATCCGCGAAGGACTCGTACAGGTGGCGCTCGATCCGCAAACTTCCGGCGGCTTACTGATCGCGGTCGCCAGGCGGCACGCCGCTAAACTGATCGAAGACCTGCACGCCGCCGGGGTGGGTTACGCAACCGAAGTCGGCTACGCGACTTCGCAGCAGAAACCCTGGGTTCGCCTCGTTTAAACCGTCGTCGCATTGTTTGCTTTTTTGCGCGCATGCCTTGCGCGTTTGAAGTGCATTCACTCCGCGATCGACTATCTTCGTGTAAAATGCCTGCTCCAGACCCGCTGCAGACGCTCGCCCGACTTTTCAATCTGCAAACCCTTTATCACGACGGATTGGGGCAGTTGCGCAATGCGCCACCCGAAGCGATCCTGAGCGTTCTCAAATCGCTTGGCGCCGCGATCGAATCAAGGGCCGACGTTCCAAGCGCGCTCCAGGCGCGGCGTCAGGAGTTGTGGCAGCGTGCCATCGAGCCGGTAACCGTCGCATGGCAAGACCAGCCGCTGAGAATCAATTTGCGTCTCCCGGTCCGTCTGGCGCAACTGCCGGTCACGGGCGAGATCGTCCTTGAAAACGGCGAGCGGATCGAAGCCCGGTTCGACGAAATAAAATTTGCCCTGCCGATCATCAAGGAAGTCGCAGGCGCGCGCTACATCGCGCGCCCTTTGGTGCGGCGCGCGCCGCTGCCGCTCGGTTATCACCAACTTCATCTTCGAGTCGGCGATCTCGATCTCGAATCTTATCTCTTCGCCGCGCCGTACCACGCCTACGCTCCGCCGGAGCCCAACGCCAAACGTTGGGGTGTTTTCTGCCCGCTCTACGCGATTCACTCGGGGCAGAGCTGGGGTGCGGGCGATATTTCCGATCTGGCCGAGCTGGCCCGATTCGTCGGCGAGATGGGGGGTCAAGCTGTCGCCACGCTGCCGATGCTCGCCGCTTTCTTGGATGAACCGTTCAACGCGAGCCCCTACGCGCCGGTGAGCCGGCTTTACTGGAATGAATTCTATCTCGACGTGACAAAAATCCCGGAGCTCGCTCAGTGTCCCGCGGCACAGGCGCTGCTCGGCTCGGCAGAATTTCGCCGCCAGCTCGAAGCCGCGCGCCGGCAATCTCTGGTCGACTACCGAAAGGTGATGGCGCTCAAGCGCAATGTGATTGAAGAGATGCTGGACAAATTTACGCCGCTGTCTTCCGTGCGCCGCGCCGGCTTCGAAAATTTCGTCGCAGCAAACCCCGATGTTCGCGAGTACGCCGCCTTCCGCGCCAAAGGCGAGCGCGAACGGAAAACCTGGCCGTATTGGCCTGAAGCGGACCGCAACGGTGCGTTGGCGCCAAACGGCTATGACGAGCGCGCTCAATCGTATCATCTCTACGTCCAATGGCTCTGCGACGAGCAAGCACGTTGGTTGCACGGCGAGAGCAGGAATAACGGCGCGGCGCTTTATCTTGACTTCCCGCTCGGCGTCAACCGCGACGGCTACGATGTGTGGCGCGAGCGCAATTTGTTTGCCTTAAAAGCGTCCGGCGGCGCACCGCCCGACGGACTTTTCGTCAAAGGTCAGAACTGGGGCTTTCCGCCGTATCATCCCGGCGCGATTCGCCGCCAAGGCTATCGCTATTTTAGAGAATGTTTGCGCCACCACATGGCTTACGCCGCGCTGCTGCGCATCGATCATTTTATGGGTCTGCACCGCGCCTATTGGGTGCCCGAGGGCTTTAGCGCCGACGAAGGTCTTTATGTCCACAATCGCGCCGCGGAATTCTACGCGATCTTGAACTTGGAATCGCACCGTAATCAGGTACAAATCGTCGGCGAGAATCTCGGCACCGTGCCCCCTTACGTCAACGAAGCGCTGGCGCGTCACAAGATCCTGGGCATGCACGTGGGACAATTCGCCGTGAGCACCGATCCGTCGAAGGCACTCGATACCCCGCCCTCAAATACCGTGACGAGCCTCAACACCCACGACACCGCGACATTCATGAGCTTCTGGACGGGAACCGACATCGAGGATCGACTGGCGCTCCGGCTGCTTAACCAGGAGCAAGCGCAACAGGAGCACGATTATCGCTCGGCTCAACGCGACGCGCTGGTCCGCTATCTGCGCTCCATCGGCCTGCTCGGTGATGATACCGCGGCCGCAGCCGTTCTCGGGGGGTGGTTGTCGTTCCTCGCCAACGGCCGGGAAGATTTTTTTCTCATTAACCTGGAAGATCTCTGGCTCGAAACCGCGCCGCAAAATGTTCCCGGCACCTGGCACGAGCGACCCAATTGGCAGCGCAAGACTCGCTTCAGTCTGGAGCAGATTTGCGCCATGCCGGAAGTCGTCAACGTGCTCAGAATGATCGGCGACATCCGCCGCCGGATGAGCTAAAATCCCGAAACCACTGCCGAACCAAGTAGTGCCAAAGGTCCGGTCCGGATTTCACCTGGATTGCCGCTAAAAGCATGCGGGCAGGACGGGCGAGCGCATGGCCGTGCCTCT
>Ga0209382_10005590_pt1 | contig 16353 bp, 17 predicted proteins | sample SoiMetdeltSBSDD5_FD_187599 | JGI IMG/M metagenome (GOLD analysis project Ga0209382, IMG submission 187599) | Bulk soil microbial communities from a Populus tree surrounding site in Tennessee, USA - Soil MetaG P. deltoides SBSDD5 (SPAdes) (version 2) | ecosystem: Environmental > Terrestrial >...
AGCGGGCTGTAGGCATCATCCATGGAAACAGCATGTAGTCGGCTTCAACATAAAAGGCCGATGCGTCGACCGAGCGGGGAATCACATCGTGGACGTTGTCTTTTCCGAGGCTGACAGCGCCAAAGAAATTCAAATTGTCGTAATAGGTGTCCACTTTGAATCCGGAGCGCGTGAACTGGTTCTCCATCGGCGCGCCGAATGCGCGTGTGATTCCTTTGCCGCGATATCCGAACGTTCCGACGGCAATCGACTTTTCCGCGTAGTTGTTGAGCGGCATAACGAAGCCTTCGACTTCTGTGCGCGATCCGACAACGCCCTGTCCACCGACCTTGTATGAGACGGTCCAATACGAATCCTTGAAGTTGTTGTTCTCGGGCGTCCCGCCGGTTCCCTGAACGATGCCGGCCGCATACTCGATACCGCCTCGATTATCCGGACCAGTTGCGGCTCCCCACACTTCCACGCCGGAATCTTTGTCGCGAAATCGGAGGCCGTCACTGATGGAGCGAAGATCACTGACATTGAAGTTCTGTATCGTGGCTCGCCGATTCGATGACGAGAAAGGCTCGGCGCGAAGATCGATACGGCCGACTTTAAGGACCGCCCAGTTGTTGCCGGGCGTTTCGGGAAGCAGCCGGAACTGTGCCCACGCCCGGTCGATAAACAAGCTGTTTGTCGAACCCTGTAAGAACAGAGATCCGAAAAACGAAACGGTATCGCCGGCGGGTCCGGCAAAGTAGATTTGAAGGCTGCTCGGAAATCGAAGTTCAGATTGACCGGCTGCGAGGGCCGTACGGTGGCGTCCAGGGTGGCGCGAAACGCCACCGGCGGGAGACCGGCGATCTTGCCGGGCCAGACGGCCTCGGGCCAAAGTTTTTTCCACGCAGGAGCGCCGAGCGACACGTCGTCGATCTTCAGGATGCGCTCGTCGTTCAGCGGAATGCGGTAACCGTTGTTCCGGAAGGAAACGCCGAACGGGTTCAATTTGGGGATGATGGCGTGGCAGGTGGTGCAGGACGTTTCGTAGCGCCGGGCAAAGATGGGAAGCGCTGAGGCTGAATCCACCAGAAACAGGACCAATCCGGCCAGGAGCAACGTCCGTCTCAGCATCCGCAGTCTTCCATCCTTCCTCAGGAAGACTTATCGTTCGGACGAGCCAAAACCTTTATTCCAGTCCGTACTTCTTGCGTTTCTCCAGCAATGTTTTTCGGCTGATACCAAGAATCTTGGCCGCGCGCACCTTTTTGCCGCGTGTCTGGCGCAACACCTCGATGATGTAGTTTCGTTCGATGTCTTCCAGCGACAACATTTTGCCGGCCGGACCGCGCGTGTTTTGCCACATCGGAGGCAAAACGTCGGGAACCACGTCGCGATTCGGCGACAGCAGCATCGCGCGCTCGATTCCGTTACGAAGTTCGCGGATGTTACCGGGAAAGTCGTAGGTTTCGAAAACCGCCCGGCAATCCGGATGAATGCGCATCGACTTTTTGTACTTGCGATCGAGTTGTGCGAGCAGTTGTTCGGCGATCGGCATGATTTCGTTCCGCCGGTCGCGTAGCGCCGGAACACGAACGGTAATGAGATTCAATCGGAAGAAAAGATCCTGCCGGAACATCTGCTGCTCGACGGCTTTCGCCAGCGGAATGCTGGAAAGCGCGACGATTCTGCAGTCCAGTTGTATCGAGCGTGTTCCGCCCAATCGATAAAACTGTTTTGCTTCGACCACGTTCAGCAATTTCGCCTGCACCGAAAGATCGACATTCGCAATTTCGTCGAACACGACGGTGCCGTTCTGCGCCAGATCCAGTTTTCCGACTTTTGAATTCACGGCTCCGGTGAACGCTCCGCGTTCGTATCCGAAGAGTTCGGATTCGACAAGTTCGTCAGGCAGCGAGGCGAAATCGATTTTGATAAATGGGCTGTCGCGGCGCGGTCCGTTGAAGTGAAGCCACTGCGCCAGCGCGTCTTTGCCCGTGCCGCTTTCACCTTCGATGAGAACGGTGGTTGGATTGTCGAGGACACGGTCAAGCGTGCGATACACGCTCGTCATAGGCGAGTCCGGTGAGAAAACAAACGGATAGTTTTGCGCCGGGCCAGTGCTCGACATGCTTATGTGGGTTGTCCGATCAGCTCGTGAATGTCACGCCGTTTACCCGTGCGCCATAAGCGTTCGAGATCGTAGAACTCGCGCGCTCGCGCGGAAAAGATGTGAACGACGAAATCAACGTAGTCCATCAAAATCCAGTCGGCCTCGCCGCGTCCTTCGGTGTGCAGAGGACGAACGCCGTGCCTTTTCAGTTTTTCTTCGATGTTGTCGGCAATGCTTTGACTGTGACGCGAGGACGTACCGGTGCAGACGATGAAGTTATCGGTGAAAGAGCAGATCCCGGTAAGGTCCAGCCAGATCAAATCCTGGGCTTTCTTATCGAGAGCCGCTTCCACGGCTTCTGCTAATTGATGCTCTTTTTGCATTAACTGTTCTTTGTTCTCTCCTGTGTTACGAATAGAGGTGGTTTTTTTCAATGTAACTCCATACTTGTGGCGGCACCCATGGTGTGGGCGCGCCAATACCATCGCGAGTTCCGATCGACTTCCGGATTTCGGTCGACGAAATCGGCTGCTCGACGAAGGGTAAATAGAAAACCGAGTTCTTTTCGGGCAAAACGACGACTGGCTCGTTCGCGCGAACGATCTGGAGGGGCATCAGGTCGTGACGTAGAGGGAATCCCGGCCGGTTGATAACCACGATGTGCGCCAGCTCAAACAGGCGCCGGTAATCCTTCCACTTGTGGATTTCCTGAAACATATCGGTGCCGATAACGAACAGCAGTTCGGCTCCGGGGTAGATCCGTCTCATCAGCTCGAGCGTGTCTACGCTGTACCGCTTCTCGAAAGCATCCACTTCTATAGTAGACGGTCGAAATCGCTCAAAGGGCATGGTTGCCAGCGCAACCATCGCAAATCGATGAAACGGCGACGTTATTTCGACGGACTGCTTGTGGGGGGGAGAAAACGCAGGCACGAAGTGGACTTCGTCCACCTGAAAGGTAGAGGCGACCGATTCTGCTGCTGCGAGGTGGCCGTTGTGGATGGGATCGAAAGTCCCGCCGATTATGGCAATCCTCACGATCCGTGTTTAACCTCGTCTGCCGCAGAGAGTTTTGTGAATACCTGTTGCTTCAACTCGTCCAGGCCCTCGCCGGTTACGGACGAGATTCTAATCATCTGCGCATCATTTTGTCTACACCAACGCTGCAGCTTGCGGACCTTCTCGGGAAGGGCCACATCCATCTTGGTAGCCACGACTATCGTGGGTTTCAGCGGCAACTCAGGATTGTGCTCGGCAAGTTCGGCGCGGATCGCCTTGTATTCGCTGACGGGATCCTGCTCGCTGGAGCCCGAAACATCGACCAGGTGCAGCAGAAGTTTACAGCGTTCAATGTGACGCAGAAACTGCAGGCCGAGTCCATGGCCGAGGTGCGCGCCTTCGATCAAACCCGGTATGTCGGCTACGACAAACGTCTTATCCATATCGATCGAAACGACTCCCAACTGCGGTTCGAGTGTCGTAAACGGGTAGTCGGCAATCTTGGGGCGAGCGGCGGAAATTCGAGAAATCAGGGTCGATTTACCTGCGTTTGGATAGCCGACCAGCCCGACATCAGCGAGCAGTTTCAACTCGAGACGCAAAGTCTTGGATTCGCCAGGCAACCCGTCCTGCGCGCGTTGCGGAGCACGATTCGTGGACGAGGCAAAGTGCGCGTTGCCGTGGCCGCCGCGGCCTCCCTGCGCGATCAGGACGCGCTCGTTTGGAGTCGTGAAGTCGTGCACGAGCGCATCGGTTTCGTCATCGCGGATAACAGTGCCGACAGGGATACGGATCTCGGTGTCCTCGCCGTTTTTCCCGCGCTTGTTGCTGCCCTGGCCGTGCTGGCCGCGAGGCGCGCGGAACATGTGGTTGAAGCGGAACTTGAGAAGGGTGTTTTCTTGCGGGTCGGCAATTATGTAGATGTTGCCGCCGTCACCGCCGTCACCGCCGCTCGGTCCCCCGCGAGGGACGTACTTTTCGCGACGAAATGCAATGCAGCCGTGACCACCGTCGCCAGCCTTAACTGTGATTTTGGCCTCGTCAATAAACATGGGGTACCTGGAGTTTAGACATTTTAAGGTTCGGCGTTAAGGCTGCAGGCGAGCGAGTTCCTCTCCTGAAACAGGAGGGGCAGCCGCGAGCGAACGCTTTTATTCGCGAGTGGCGGGGCGGTCGCTTACACAACATCGATCGGTAAGCATTTTCGAGCCATGTTCTGTGAGCGACCACCCCGTCCGCTCATTCAGTCGCGGACACCCCTCCTGTTCCAGGAGGGGAAGCGCGAGGCGTAAAGCCCGCGACTATGAAGTTGTCTGTATTTATTCTACAGGCTGGATGCTGATGAAGCGGCCGGTACGGCCTTTATCTATGAATTGAACGATACCGGTGATTTTGGCGAACAGGGTGTCGTCTTTGCCGATGCCGACGTTGACACCCGGCTTGAACTTCGTCCCGCGTTGCCGCACCAGGATCGAACCGCCGGTTACCAGTTCACCGCCGAAACGCTTCACTCCGAGCCGCTGCGAATTGCTGTCGCGGCCGTTTCGTGAGCTGCCGACTCCTTTTTTATGAGCCATTTCAATAACTCCTTAAAGCGTGATGCTCTCAATGCGGACGGCAGTGAAATCCTGGCGATGTCCGTTCGTGCGCCGGTACTGCTTTTTCCGCTTCTTCTTGAAAATGATGATCTTCTTCGCCCGGTCGTGCTCGAGCACGGTCGCCTCGACCTTTGCGTTCGACAGCAGCGGCTTTCCTGTTTGGAATTTCCCATCATTTTCAACCAGCAGCACTTCGCTAAGCTGTACTCTCGAGCCCGGATCGCCGGACATCTTCTCCAGACGAATCGTCTGTCCTGGCGTCACGCGATATTGTTTGCCGCCTGACCGAATCACGGCGTACATAGAAACTTCCTCCTCTATAAAGACAAACGTTCATTCTAAGGGACTAGCTACGGTGGGCGCAAGGCCAGCGTTTTCGGATCTGAGTAATTCCTAATTCTTAATTCCTAAATCCTATCCGAGGAGAATGCTCAGGCGGCACGGGTTCGCTCGGATAGGATTTAGGAATTAAGAATTAGGAATTACTCAGATTTCTTTGCCTTAGGATGCGCCTTATCGTACTCATTTCTCAGATGTTGAAGGCTGACGTGAGTGTATTTCTGCGTGGTCGAGAGGCTGGAATGGCCTAGCAGTTCCTGAATACTGCGGAGATCGGCGCCTCGCTCCAGCAAATGCGTCGCAAAGCTATGGCGCAGGGTGTGAGGGGTGACACGGCGGCTGGCTGAGAGATTGAGCCGGAAGCGTTCGACGAGACGCTGAACATCCCGTGAATTCAATCGGATACCGTTCACGCTGACAAACAGCGGCCGGGTTCCATTGGGCTCGGGACGGCTCAAACTGAGCCGGTCGCGTTCGGCGACGTACGCTTCAATGGCGCGCGCCGCGAAATCGCCGAACGGGACGATCCGTTCCTTCTTGCCCTTTCCCAAGACCCGAACAAGTTGCTGCGCCATGTCCAATTGGTGATCGCTTAGGCCGACAAGCTCGCTCACACGCAAGCCGCTGGCGTATAGCAGTTCCAGGATGGCGCGGTCCCGCAGGTCCTTAACCGAGTCTCCTTCCGGCAATTGCACCAGTGTCGCCGCTTCGGATTCCTGCAGGAATGTCGGCAGGTGTTTCGGCAAACGCGGCGACGAAACCAACTCCGCCGGATTCGTGGTCGTGCGTCCTTCACGAACCAGAAGTTTGAAAAAGCTCTTGAGGCAGGCGAGCTTTCGCGCTACCGAACTTTTCTTCAGTTTTTGTTGATACAGCGAGCTGAGGAAGTCGCGGATGACGATGTGATCCACGCGTTCGAGCGCCAGCTTCTTGAGTTCGAGGAATTTGGCGAATTGCCGCAGGTCACGTTCGTAATTGCTGATCGTATGTCCGGATGCCGATTTATTGCGCAGGGACTCCAGGAAAACCTGGATGTGTTCATCCAACGATCAGTCCTCCTGAATGAGAAGCCGTTTCACCTCGACGCGATACGCTTCCATAATCTTGCGTGTCCACGAGCCGGGACGGCCGTTTCCAATGGGCTTGCCGTCGACGCGCACAACCGGAACAACTTCACGGTATGTTCCCGTCAAAAACATTTCGGTCGACCGTTCGATTTCATCGGGATGGAATAGCCCTTGAACGACATTCATTCCCAGGGTGCGCGCGGCATTAATGACGACGCCTTTGGTAATGCCTTCGATGATTGACGCTTCGTGCCCCGGTGTTTTCAAAGTGGAATCCTGAATCATGAAAACATTGCACGCGATGCCGTCGGAAATGAAGCCTTCGGTGGTCAACAGAATCGCATCGTATGCGTTTCGGGATTTCGCCTCGCGTGTCGCGAGCACCTGATGCATGAGGTTGCCCGTCTTGTAATCCGCGACCATGCCGCCGCGCGGAATTGATGACACCGTCATTTCGACACCGTCGGAATACATCTCCGCAGGATATGGTTTCAGCGGCGCTACGATGATAATCACGTTGGGGCCAGAGCAGGTCTCGGGATCGGCGATCACTTCGCCAATGCCGCGAGTGACAATGAGCCGCACCTTCGATTCGCCCGCATAATCCGCAGCCTCAATCGTCCGCATCATTTCGCTGCGAAATTTTTCGCGCGTCCATGGCAGCGTCAGAAACACGCCGCGGGCGGAGTATTCGAGCCGATCGAAATGGCGGTTGAACAGAAAGAGCTTTCGCTCGTACGTGCGGAACGCATCGTAAACGCTGTCGCCAAAAAGAAAACCGTGGTCGAGGATGGAGATGGCCGCGTTGTCCGCGGAGGTGATCGTGCCGTTGATATTTACGCAGGCTTGCATAGTTCGATGAGCCCTGAAAAGGCATGCCCCGTATAAGCCGGGGGGAATGGTCTTTGGACATTTACAAGAAACGTTCGGGCGAGGCTATACCCCTCCTTCGCGAAGGAGGGGTGGACGCGACATAAAGAAAATGCTGCGAAGCATCCTTTGAGGAGCGGACGGGCGCGCCCAGCGCGCAAGCCCGATAGGGCGCAGCAATAAAGACTTGTTTGTTTCAAGCTCCTCTTAATCGGTGGCTTTAAACAACCACCCCGTCTGCGCCGGCTAAGGAACGGGACCATTTTCTTTATGGCGCAGCCACCCCTCCTTCGCGAAGGAGGGGTATCGCCTGGTCTTATTCGTGTCTCGTAAAGCAAATGTCCAAACTCCTAAGCCCTGAAAGGGCGGTGAGCGCGCGCTCGCACAATACGCGCTGCTTATCCGTCTTCGAAAGTTTCTTCGCCGGGATCAAGGCCGGGAGCAGCCCGAAGTTGATATTCATCGGCGCGAAATGTTTTTGCGGTGTCGATACATATCGGCACAGTGCGCCGATCGCCGTTTCAGCCGGCAACTCCAGGGGTGGCTCTTTTCGAAGATGTCGAACCGCGTTGACGCCCGCGATCAATCCCGATGCGACGTTCTCGATGTACCCCTCGGTTCCCGCCAATTGTCCGGCAAAGAAGATGCGGCCCTCCTGTCGTGCTGCCATCGTCGGCAGCAGCGTTTTAGGCGCGTTGATGTAGGTGTTGCGATGAATCTGGCCGAGGCGCAGAAACTCGGCGTTCTCGAGGCCCGGGATCATTCTGAAGATGCGGCGCTGTTCGTCGAACTTCAGATGGTTCTGAAAGCCGACGATGTTGTAGCTCGAATGCATAAGATCTTCCTGGCGAAGCTGTACGACGGCGTGCGGCATCTTGCCGGTGGATGGGTCCAAGAGTCCGACAGGCCTCATGGGACCAAAGCGCAGCGTATCGCGGCCCCGCCGCGCGAGTTCTTCAATCGGCAGACAGGACTCGAAGTAACGTGGTTCCTCGAAGTCGTGCATCGCGACGCTCTCGGCCAATATCAGGGCTTCATAGAAAGCACCGTATTGACTGCGATCCATCGGGCAATTGATGTAGTCGTCGCTCGCATTGCCGTACCGGCTCGCCTTGTAAACCTTGGTTTGATCGATGGTCTCCGCATTGATGATCGGACTGATCGCATCGTAGAAGTAAAGATGGTCGGCGCCGCAAAACTGCCGGATCGATTCGGACAATGACGGTGAAGTCAGCGGGCCGCTTGCGATGATCACAACGCCTTCAGCCGGAATTGCAGGCATTTCCTCTCGGACGAGCTCGATGTTGGGATCGCTTGAAATAACTTCCGTCACGCGTGCGGCAAATCGTTCGCGATCCACGGCAAGGGCGGCGCCCGCGGGGACGCGCACCGAATCCGCGATCTCGAGAAGGATCGAGCCGAGCCGCCGCAGTTCTTCTTTCAACAGCCACGATGCGTTGTAGGGCTGGTCGGATTTGAGAGAGTTACTGCAGACGATTTCCGCCAGCCGATCGGTCTTGTGCGCGGGAGTTGCGCGGACGGGCCGCATTTCGTAGAGCCGTACTCTGATGCCCTGGCGGGCGATCTGCCAGGCGGCTTCGCTTCCTGCCAGGCCGCCGCCGATAACCGTGATCACTTCATTCACTGTTTGAAAATCGTTCCGTTCTTCATGACGAATCGTACCTTGTGCAAGACGGACAGGTCCTTCGTCGGATCGCCGTCAACGGCGACGAGGTCGGCAAGCAGTCCTTCTTTGACGCGGCCGATTCGGTCTTCCATATGAAGGACCTTCGCATTAACCGATGTCGCCGCTTTCAAGGCGTCGGTTTTCGACATGCCGAAGTCGGCCAACATTTCGATCTCACGCGCTTCGTCTCCGTGCGGAAATACACCGACGTCGCTGCCGCTCGCGATCGTTACACCGGAATCGAGCGCCAGTTTGAAGGTTGTGCGCTTGCGTTGACTGTTACCAACCGACAGTGTCGGCACGTAGGCGACGCCTTTCTCTTTCATCAATCGGAAGACTTCGGCGGTACCGCCGTCTCCGTGTTCAATGGTTTCCACTCCAGCCGCGGCTGCGCGTCGCATGCCCTCGGCTGTGCCGGCGTGAGCGGCGACGGCGCGTCCACTGCTGCGAGCGGTCTCCACCATCATTCTAATTTCTTCTTCGGAAAATGTCGGGGCCGCTTCTCCGCGGGCGCCCCAGCGGTAGTCGGCGTAAATCTTGATCCAGTCGGCGCCATGGCCGATCTGGTCGCGGACTACTCGGATGACATTGTTGCCGTCAGCTTCCTCGGCGCCTTGCGGGATCTCCCATTCCGCAGCGAAGCCTTTCGGACCATAGCTTCCGGTCGCCACAATCGCGCGCGTGGTGACGAGCATTCGAGGTCCCGGAATGATTCCCTGATCGACTGCCTGCTTCAATCCGACGTCGGCGTAGGCCGCACCTTCGGTCCCGAGATCACGAATCGTCGTGAAGCCGGCCATGATAGTGCTGCGCAGATGATTGGTCGCACGTGCCACGCGCAGCGCGAGCGACTCGTGCGCATTCTGATCGTTCCAGGTGGTTTCGTTGTACGGGTGCAGCAGCACGTGTGAATGCAGTTCGATAAGGCCGGGCAGAAGTGTCGTGCCGGGTAGATCGATGATTCTTGCATCCGCGGGCGCCTTAACATCGGCCACCGGCCCGGCCGCTTCAATGCGGTCACCGCGAACGAGAACAACCCATCCGGTCCGCAGTTGCGCGGAGTCACCGTCGAAGATCTGTGCGGGTTTCAAGAGATATACGGCCGGCGCAGGCGCGGGTCTTGGCTGCCCTGCGGGAGCCTGAGCAGACAGTTGAGCCGCGAGAAGTATTATTGAGAGAAATCGAAGGTATCGCATTTTTGCGCACCACCTTTTTGGATGATGAAACGTATCATCGCCCGAAGATTGGCGGGAATTTATTTATTTTCAATCGGCGCGGGCATAAAGCCCGCGGCTACGAAGTGAATGTTCGCGTAGACTCGTAGCCGCGGGCTTTATGCCCGCGTGTCGCGGGGTTCGCAACACTCTGATAATGGAGGCGAGCAGCGTGGACCAAACCGAAGGTAACGTCAAGCAGGCTGTGCCGTTTTTCCTCGTTACGAACATGGACGCATCACTCCGTTTTTACGTTGATGGACTTGGATTCCAGATGAAAAACAAGTGGATGTTCGACGGCACCGTCCGATGGTGCTTGCTTGAACGTGATGCCGTTGCCTTGATGCTCCAGGACTTGCGCAGAGACCACGGTGGTGTCGGGAAGCTGGAAGGAAAACCGGGACTGGGCGTTTCGATTTGTTTTATTTGTAAAGATGCATTGGCCTTTTACCACGAAGTGAAAGCTCGGGGTGTCAACGCTTCGAAGCCCTTTGTCGGTAACGGCATGTGGGTGACGTCCCTCGCGGATCCGGACGGCTATCACATCGATTTTGAGAGCACGACGGATGTGGCTGAGGATACGGAATACAACGAGGCGTAAACAATGATTAGTGCAGTAGAGGCTCTGACCCGTCTTCAGGAAGGCAACCGTCGCTTTGTTTCAAACCAGTCCGGGCCGGTCCTCTGGAACTCGGAGCGTCGCGCCCAACTTGTTACGGGACAGGAACCGTTCGCTATCGTGCTGGGTTGTTCGGATTCTCGCGTTCCCGCGGAGTTGGTATTCGACCAAGGATTCGGTGACTTATTTGTCATTCGTGTCGCCGGTAATATCGTTGCGCCGTCTCAGGTGGGCAGCGTCGAATTTGCCGCGGCCGGTTTCGGTACGCGACTGGTCGTCGTCATTGGTCACTCGCAGTGCGGCGCCGTGTCCGCCACCGTCGACGAGTTGCGCGGCGGTCAGACAAATCAATCCCGCAACCTCCGCTCGATCGTCGACCGCGTCCGGCCCGCTGTCGAAACCGTGATGGCCTCCCGAAAAGACCACGACCGCGATTCCCTCATCAGCGAAGCGGTTCGTGCAAATGTCCGTGCATCTGCCGACCACTTGCGCCACGGTTCAGAATTGCTGGAGCGCCTGATCCAGACTGCCGGCCTCCTGGTGGTCGGCGCCGAGTATTCGTTGGAAACGGGCATCGTGGACTTCTTCGAAGGCGTTCCCGACGTCGTCCGATATGCCTAACCAGAGCTTTTATCCGTGAAATCCGTGTAATCCGTGGCCACGGATTTCACGGATTACACCGAAATGTGTTTCTGTGGCCTGTCGATGATGGATGAGATTCGCATTATTCCGACTTCGGACGATATGTGAAGAGCTTCAACGCGGCTGTCGACATCGTTGCCCGAGAGCGCAAATACCTCATCTTCCTTGAGGGTCCGCCTTTGGAATCCACAGAGCGTTTTGTGGGACACCTACTAGCAGGGGGCGGCGTGCAGATGTTAGCCGTGACATCGGAAGAAGTCGTTGTTGGCTGGTGCGATATCGTCCGAAAACAAAGGGAAGGCTTCCGGCACGTGGGGACGCTGGGTATGGGAATCCTGGCCAAGTATCGTGGACAGGGACTTGGACACCGTTTGGCCACGGACACTATTCGCGCGGCGACTGAAGCTGGCATGGAAAGAATCGAACTCGAAGTGTTCGCTTCCAACGAACGCGCGATCGCGCTTTATCGAAAGCTGGGTTTCGTGACGGAAGGTATCAAGCGTCGGGCACGCAAGCTTGACGGCGCGTATGACGACAACGTTTTTATGGCGCTCCAAACGTTGTAGCGGGAGCTGTTTCCTATTTTCGGACCAGCCGGGCACCAATCACGGCGCCGGGGGCCATCAAGACAAGGGCAGCAATTTGAGACCAACGCGTCCCGGCACTGGGATCGAACATCGATGCAATGGCGCCGGCCGCGATCAGTAAGCCAACGAGGAATCCGTGGCCTGTCGGATTTTGAGGGGCCAGCCGGGCGGCTACGTATCCCGATGCAATTGCGGCCAGCACACCCAGCGCGGAGGAAATGATCATGAACGTGAGCGACGCTGGTTCGTGAGGCTGTATTCCGCCTAGTTGGAAGATCAAGACAGCGGAAATCCCGAAGACCAGGTACCCTGCAATCACGGCAACGACGCTTCGCATCATTTCCGTTCCCCTCGGATAGGATTTAGGAATTAACAATCAGGAATTGGTCAGATCCGGTTCCCCGTTCTCACCCGTGCACAAAGAGCTTCAGCGAGGTGGCGAGGAATGACTTCATGTTCTTCCGATGCACGATTGAATCAACCATGCCATGTTCGAGCAGAAACTCGGAGCGTTGAAAGCCTTCAGGGAGTTTTTGGCGGATGGTCTGTTCGATCACGCGGGGGCCGGCAAAGCCGATCAGCGCACCGGGTTCGGCGATGTTCAAATCGCCTAGCATGGCAAAGCTTGCGGTGACTCCGCCGGTCGTGGGGTCGGTCAGTACCGATATGTAAGGAAGCGCGGCCTTGCTCAGCCGCGCCAGCGCAGCGGAGATCTTGGCCATTTGCATCAGGCTGAGCGCGCCTTCCTGCATGCGGGCACCCCCGGAGCAGGAGACGATTACCAGTGATGATTTGGCTTTCAGCGCGCGTTCAATCCCGCGGGTGATCTTTTCGCCGACCACCGAACCCATAGAGCCGCCGATGAAGTTGCCCTCCATCGCCGCAATCACGATCGGATATTCATTCAGTTGCCCGACACCGGTGACGACAGCCTCATTAACGCCGACCTTTGACGGAAGGCTGTCGATACTCTCTTTGTAAGATTTAACGGCTTTGAAGTGAAGTGGATCCGTCGATCGCATGGTGCAGTCGGTTTCCTGCCAGCCCGCGTCGAACAGCATGTTCAGCCGCTCGTGTGCGCTGATTTTGTAGTGGTAGTCACACTTCGGGCAGACGTTCAAATGTGCTTCGAGATCCTTTTTCCAAAGCGGCTCTTTGCAACCGACGCACTTGATCCACAAACCTTCCGTGACAACGCGCCGGTCTTCAACACTCTCGAGCGGCTTCTTCTCCCGCTTAAACCATGTCATAAGAGCGTTAATAAGAGCAGAAAACGGGGTGCAAAAGCAAAGGTGTATCTCAGATGGTGACCGCTTCGGTCTGCCAGCGGCGCAATCGGGCCAGTGTACGGTCGCGGCCGAGCACGGTCATAACCTCAAACAATCCAGGTGAAACCGAGGCTCCTGTCAGCGCTACCCGAGCCGCTCCCATCAGCGTTCCGGGCTTGATTGCGAGCTCTTCCGCGAGCTTTCGAGTAACGGCATCTGCTGTCTGAAGCGAGAAGTCGGGCGCCGCTTCGAGACGGTCCGCCAGGGTTCCAAGCTGCGCGCGCACCGCCGCGTCTTTGAGGAATTTCTGTACGGCTGCCGGGTCAAACTCGAGCTCATCGACGATGAACAGCCGAGCCTGCTTCGGGAATTCCAGCAAAGTTTTTGCCCGAGGCCTGAGCAGCGCCAGCATTTCACAAAACCACTTATACCGGGTGCCAACGAACTCATCGTTCCATAAACCGGCCTTTTCGAATTCCGGCTTCAAATAGGCTACCAGTCGATCGTCCGGCAGTTTCTGGATCCACTGCAGGTTGAACCACGCCAGCTTCTCGGGATTGAACACGGCGTTGGCTTTCGAGATTCCTTCTAACGAAAAAGTGCGGATGAGTTCATCCGTATCGAACATTTCCTGATCGTTTCCTGGCGACCAGCCGAGCAAGGCTAGAAAGTTCCGAAATGCTTCGGGCACCAGTCCCTGTTCCGCGTAAGCCTGGACTGATGTGGCGCCATGGCGCTTGCTGAGTTTCGTTTTATCCGGACCGAGTATTAGCGGCACGTGCGCGAAAATCGGAATCGGGGCGCCGAACGCGCGGTAGAGAAGAATTTGCTTTGGTGTATTGGACACGTGATCCGATCCGCGAATCACATGGCTGATGCGCATGTCGATATCGTCCACCACGACACCGAGGTGATATGTCGGACTACCATCGGAGCGCAGCAGGACGAAGTCCTCAATGGTTTCACTTTCGACTGTGATCTCGCCGAGGACGGCATCATTGAAGGACACCGGTCCCTTCGGAACTTTGAATCGGACCGCGCCGCGATCGCCGCGCCCGAGCCGCTCGCGAACTTCATCCGCAGACAACGCCAGACAGGTGCGGTCATATTTGAAATCGACCTTCATCGCTGCGGCTTCTTTTCGTTTCTGTTCGATCAATTCCGGAGAGCAGAAGCAATAGTACGCATGACCGGATTCGACCAGCCGCTGTGCGGCGGCGCGATGCTCACGGGACCGCTGGCTCTGATAAAAGGGACCTTCATCCCAGTTCAGACCGAGCCAACGCAGGGCATCCAGAATTCCCTGAGTCATTTGTTCGTCGGAACGTTGCAGATCCGTATCTTCGATCCGCAGGATAAAGGTGCCGTTGTGCTTGCGTGCGAAGAGCCACACGAAAAGAGCCGTGCGGCCAGTTCCAACGTGCAGAAACCCTGTGGGCGATGGCGCGATCCGGACGCGTACTTTGTCTGCCGTCATTGCGTAAGCCTTCGAAGCGCTGCGACAGCCTCACGGACCACCGTGACATCCGGATCGTCGGTCAATGGTTGAATTTGGTCACGCGAGGACTTATCGCCGATATCGGCAATGACTCTGATCATTTTTGCCCGCACCTTGGGATTAGAGCTTCTCAGATATCGGTAAAGTTCAGGAAGCTTCCCGTCGAATTTGCCGAGCTCCACGAGATAAACATGAACCTGATACTCCTGACGGCTATCGAGAGCGTTCGCGAGGTCGTTGATGCGATCGTTCTGGCCTGACGAAGCGAGTGCGAACGCGAGGGCGTTACGGACGTTCGGCTTTTGTTCCTGCCTGAATTTATCCTGGAGCATGGCAGGATCGGAATGCAGGCGAGCCAGGCCCTCGGCGGCAAGCTCGCGGAAATAGTCGTCAGGGTTGCCGAGAAGCGATTCGAAAAGCGCTGCCGAACCAGGGTCTCGCATCAGCGAAAGCGCTTCGAGTGAACGACGGCGAATCTGTCGCTCGCCGCTCGTACGAAATTGTTCTTCGATCACTGGACGAGCAGGTTTATAGCCGACGAGACCCAGCGCCAAAATAGATTCCGCGACGATTTCCGGGTCTCTGTCGCGAATGAGCTTTTCGAGGGTAGGTCCAGCAGCCGGGTCGCGGATCACACCGACTGTGCGAACCATTTCCAACCGCACTTCATCGTGCTCACGGTTGCGGGGGTCCTCGAGGGCCGCCATCAACGCTGGAAGTTGGTCCTGCGCCTTGAGCGATCCCAAAGCGTGGGCGGCTTCGATTCGAACCTGATCGTTGAAGTCCTTCTGCATGGCTTCTGCAAGAACGCCGGTCGCAGCCGGATCGGCGACGACTCCGGTTGAGATCAGCGGCCGATTCTCTTCGGAGAAGACGCTCTTGACCTTGTTGAAGATCGTGCGGAGCGGGCCGGGAGAGTCGACGGGAATGTAAAGCCGTTGCAGCGAATCGATCGCCTGAAGCCTCACGTCTCTGTCCAAATCAGTCCGGATTGCGTCCGCCAGCGTCGGGATCGCGGATTTGTCTCCGATCCGCGCCAGGCCGGCCATGATCTTGGCCCGCAAGTCCGCTTTGGGTTCTTTCTTGTAAGCAGCAGTCAGAACCGGTATTGCGCTCGTATTGCCCAGCGTGGTCATGCGTTCAATCGCATCCTCGCGCTCTTTGGGGCTAGTGCTGTCGAGCGAGGGAATTTGGAACAAGAAAAGTACTAATAAAACTGACGTTAAACTTGACATGACTTTTTTACCTTTTAGAAGGTGCGTCCCAGGCGCCGAAATGACAGTCGCACGAATCCAGCACTTCGAGAGGAACATTCGGATCTTCAATTTGAATCGTGGTGTGATCGATACGGAAGCTTTCTTTTGCCAAACATCGGAGGCGGTTAAGAATCTCAGTGCGACTGTATGTGGAGTCGGCGGCCACGACGTGACAACTCATCGCCAGGACCCCGGAAGTTAACGTCCACACATGCAGATCGTGCACTGATGTGACCCCCTCGACACGATGAAGTTGTTCACGCAACTTCACGATATTGATATGAGCCGGCGTGCCCTCGAGCAGTATATCGACGGCGTCGCGGATCAGTATCCAGGAACTCCATAGGATCAACACCGCGACGATGATGCTCATGATCGGGTCAGCGGCGGCGAATCCACCCAATATGATAGCCAGACTGGCTGCAATCGCAGCCACAGAACCGATCGCGTCCGTTAAGACGTGAAAAAACGCGCCTCGGACGTTCAGGCTGTGGTGATGTTTGCCAAACAACAGATACGCGCTCACGACGTTGGCCAGCAGTCCCATCAAAGCGACGACCAGCATCCAATCCGCTTTTACCGGTTGGGGATTCAGAAAGCGGTCGTATGCTTCATAGAAC
>Ga0209382_10005591_pt1 | contig 16352 bp, 9 predicted proteins | sample SoiMetdeltSBSDD5_FD_187599 | JGI IMG/M metagenome (GOLD analysis project Ga0209382, IMG submission 187599) | Bulk soil microbial communities from a Populus tree surrounding site in Tennessee, USA - Soil MetaG P. deltoides SBSDD5 (SPAdes) (version 2) | ecosystem: Environmental > Terrestrial >...
GTCCGCCGACTCGAGGATGGCCCCCTTCCGGCGGCGGCGCCGCATGAGCAAGCAAAGGCACCCTCATGGCCGGTCGCCGGGCGTGGTGGTGGACCAGGACCGCGGCGACGCGGAACGACCCGTCGGTCGGCTCGACGGTCCCGAGAGGAGAACGCCAGATGTCTCTTCGAGCTCACACCCTGTTCGTCGCCGTCTTCGCCCTGGTGGCCGGGGCGGCAGGCGCCCAGCCGTTTGCCCACACCTATGTCTCCAAGCTGGGCAGCGACGCCAACACCTGCGCCAGCCAGATCGCGCCGTGCAGGACCATCACCGCCGCCCTCGGCAGGACGGTGGACGGGGGTGAGATCTCGGTGCTCGATGCCACCGTTTCGCAGCCCGTGCTCATCAGTCAGTCGGTCACCATCGACGGCACCGGCGCCGGGGCGGGCATCAACGTGGGCGCCGGCAGCGCCGGCATCAAGATCGCCGGTGGGGCCGCCGACAAGGTGGTCTTGCGCAACCTCTCGATCAACGGCTTCGGGGCGGGCGGCTTCGGCATCCAGGTGACGGGCGCCGGTCAGGTCACGGTGGAGAGCTGCAGGATCTCGGGCGTCGACGTCGGCATCCGATTCGTCCTCATCACCACCGGCAGGCTCTACGTCACCGATACCAACATCACCAACGTCGACACCGGCATCGTGGTGGGCAGCTCCACGCAGGCCGTCGCCAACCTCGACAACGCACGCATCGAGAACGTCGGAACCACGGGTGTCCGAGCAGACACCAACGCCTCGGTCACCATCTTCCGCTCGACGCTGTCGCGCGGCTCGGGGGTCGGCGTCATGGCCTTCAGCTCCATCTCTCGCGTCGACGTCCTGAGCTCCCTGGTGGAGTACTTCGAGGGCACTGCGATCTTCGTCCCGTTTGCAGGCGGTGTGATTCGCCTGTCGAGCTCCGACATCATCAACAACAAGACGGCCATCGCTTTCGGCGCGGGCGCCGTCGTGGAGTCGGACGGCAACAACCGAGTGGCGGGTTTCGACTTCAATACCCCACCCAACGCCACCATCGCGTTGCAGTAGCCCTGGCCGGCGGTCGCGGGACCCTGCCCGTTCGCCGGCGGACCTGCTCCGGTGACGGGCGCCTGCGAGACGCCCCCACCCACTTCGCGGCTCGGCACCGAGGGCTCCGCGCTCCCCTTCTCCGGTAGGCTCGCTCACGTGTCCTGGCGACCCATCGTCCTCCGCTGGGGTGCCGCCGGGGCGGTCCTCGCGGTGAGCGGCGGGGTTGCCTTGCTGTCCGGCGCCAGGTCGGTCGTCGCCGACGACCTGCAGCGCCCGTTCGCGGTGCGGCAGGCGGGCTGGGCCGGCTCCACGACGTGCAAGAGCTGTCATCCCGACCATCACGCGTCCTGGCACCGCACGTTCCACCGCACGATGACGCAGGACGCGACTGCCGGTGCGGTGGCCGGCGCCTTCGACGGGCGAACGGTCCGATACCAGGGGGTCGACGCACGTCCAGTCGAGCGGGACGGGCGCTTCTTCCTCGAGTTCGCGGACCTGGCGAGCGGGCGCACCGCGGTCTTCGAGATCGAACGGACCGTCGGCTCGCGCCGCTACCAGCAATACCTCGCGCGGCGCCCCGGCGATCCCAACTTCTACCGCCTGCCGCTGCTGTGGCACATCGGCGAGCGGCGCTGGGTCCACCTCAACGGCGCCTTCCTCGGCGCCGACGGCGAGGACTACTGGGCGCACTTCGCAACTTGGAACGCCAACTGCATCTTCTGTCACAACACCGGCCCCGAGCCGGGGCTCCGCAACTATCCGGCGATGATGGATCGCCAGAGCCGCGGCGAGCCGGTGAGCTTCGATCGCGACGCCCGTTTCGAGTCGCACGTTGCCGAGCTCGGCGTTGCCTGCGAGTCGTGTCACGGCCCGGCATCCGAGCACGCCCGGCGAAACCGCAACCCGCTGCGCCGCTACGTGCTCCATGCAGGCGCGCGCCGCGACCCGACGATCGTCCACCCCGAGGCGCTCCCGCCGGAACGACAGGTCGACCTCTGCGGCCAGTGCCACGGCCAGCGCACCGGCCACAGTGTCGACGATTTGGTGGGATGGATGGAGAACGGGCCGACGTTCCGCGCCGGCGACCGGCTCGCCGACCACGTGCAACCCGTCTGGAGGGACACGCCGGTGCCGCCCGGGGTCGACCCCGAGCTCTTCCGGCCTCGCTTCTGGGCCGACGGCACTCCGCGCCTCACCGCCTACGAATACCAGGGCATCGTGCAGAGCCCCTGCTTCCAGCGCGGGGAGCTCTCCTGCCTGTCCTGTCACACCATGCACGAGGGGGACGTTCGCGGGCAGCTGCAGCCGGCCATGCGAACCCAGGCGGCCTGCATCAACTGCCATCGCGGGATCGGCGCCGACGTACAGGCCCACACCCATCACCTGCCCGACGGCCCGGGCTCCAACTGCTACGGGTGCCACATGCCGCGGGCGGTGTACGGCATCATGGAGATCCATCGCAGCCACCGCATCGAGAGCCCCGACGCGGCCCGCGACGCCGCCGCCGGACGTCCCGACGCCTGCACCTCCTGTCATGTCGACCGCTCGCTCGCCTGGGCAGCTCGGTCGACCGCGGCGTGGTGGGGACCGTCGCGCGGCCGGGCGCCCGGAACGCGCGCCGAAGGCGCCGATCTCGAAACGGTCGACGTGGTGGCGTCGCTCGCGGCCGGCGATCCACTGCAGCGCGCCGTGGCGGCGCGCGTCGTCGACGTCGAGGAGACGCCGCTCCCCGCGCGCCATCGCGCCTTCCTCATACCCCACCTGCTGCTGGCGCTGGAGGATGACTACCCGGCGGTGCGGCGATTCGCCGCGATGAGCCTCGCCTCACTCGTCGCCGAGCTCGAGGCTGACGGCTTCGCATGGGGCCTGGCCGAGCCGCTCGCCGAGCTCGACTTCCTCGCCACTCCTGGTGAACGCCAGCGACGGGTGGCGGAGCTGTGGCGGCGATGGCGCGCCGCCGATCGCGCCGGGCTGCCGCCCCCTCCCGCCGGCGCACTGCTCACTGCCGACCTCCTGCCCTTGCCTGTCTTGGAGGCGCTGCGCGCCGGGCGCCGGCGCCCCCAAGAGATCAACATCGGCGAGTAACACACGATGGGACGAAGGAGCCACGCGCCGAAGGGACCAGCGGGCGATCCGGGGAGCCACCTCGGCGACCGCGAGCCCGCCGCACGCGACGAGCCCCTCGCGAGCTGGCGCGAGGACCCGCCGAGCCGCGCGGCCATGACATACGGCTGGACAGCGGTCGCGACCTTCCTCGTGCTCGGCGTCGTCCTCGAGTCGCTGAACCTCGTCAAGGCGCCGTACTACCTCGACGCGCGACTGCGCCGAGAGCTCTGGACCCTTGCCCACGCTCATGGCACCCTCCTCGGCCTTCTCGCCGTGGCCTTCGCGCTGACCGCACCGCAGGCGGTCGCCGACGCCCGAACGCGCCGCCGGCTCTCGCGGCTGCTGCGCGCCGGCGCCCTGCTGGTGCCGGCCGGCTTCCTCCTCGGCGGCGTCGGCAACGCCGAGGGCGACCCCTCCCTCGCCATCCTCCTGGTTCCACTCGGCGCCGCCCTGGCGTTCGCAGCCGTCGCCACGGTCGCCTGGCGCCTTCTGCGCCGCAGGTGAGCGCGCTCGGAGAGGTGGCCGGCAACTTCGAAACTCGCGCTATGGTCCTGTCGGGGAATCCCAGGTTCGGTGTCACGGGCACCGCCCTCGCGTCACGCAAGGAAACGAACGAGATGCCCAGCTTCAAAGACATCGGTGAGTCACTGCTGCGGTCCGTCGACTCGGCGCGCCCAGCCTTGTTGGCGATCGACGATGGCGCAGCTTCCCGACCGCGCCCTTCCGGCAAGTGGTCCCAAAAACAGGTCCTCGGGCACCTCATCGATTCTGCTGCCAACAATCACCAGCGCTTCATCCGAGGCCAGCAGCCCGGTGACCTTCACTTGCCCGGGTACACGCAAGACCACTGGGTCGACGTTCAGCACTACAACGACCGCCCGTGGGTGGACCTCGTCGAACTATGGTCCGCCTACAACCGGCACCTCGCTCACGTGATCGGCCTCATCCCGGACAAAGAACGAGAAACGACTTGCACGATCGCTCCCTACGGACCACAAACGCTCGGCTTCATCGCCTCCGACTACGTCGATCATCTGTGGCACCACCTGGCGCAGATCGGCATCGACGAGCGACGTGACGCCTGACCCCTCGGAGGCTCCATGGCTGAACTGAAGACCAAGCAGACGGAAGCAAGCGTCGAGGAGTATCTCGACACCATCGAGGATCCGCGTCGCCGGGCCGACTGTTCGGCGATCTCCGCACTTTTGAAGAGAGTGACGCGATTCGAGCCCAAGATGTGGGGGCCGAGCATCGTTGGCTTCGGCAGCTACCACTACCGGTACGAGAGTGGGCACGAAGGTGACGCATTCCTCGCCGGGTTCTCGTGTCGAAGGCCGGAGATTGTCGTCTACATCGCAGATGGTTTTGCGTCTCGCGAGGAGCTCCTGCGGAAGATTGGAAAACACAGGATGGGCAAGGCCTGCCTCTACATCAAGAGGCTCTCGGACATAGACGTCGGAGTCCTCGAGGAACTCGTCAAAGCGTCGGTGGCCGAGATGCGAAGGAAATACACGTCGTGAGTGCGACGCCCGGCTCCTCGTTCCACCGGGCTCAGGGCGTGGCGGCGGACCAGCTCCCGACGTTGCCGCTCTCGAAGCCGTCGGTGAAACGCCCGCCGCAGACCACGTCGACCTCGGGCGTGATGCAGACGTAGCCCTCGACGTCGGCGCGAGTGTTGGTGCAGGGGGCATTGCCCTGCGACGGGAAGAAGACCTCGAAGTGATCGTCGGCCTGCCCGTTGTGCCGGCAGACGAAGAGGCGGTCCTCGTTGGCTGCGTCGGTGGTCTCGTCGTCGAGGCTGATGGTGCGCAGCGGCCGGCCGGGGAGCGCGGCGAACCGGTTGTTGGTGACCACTGTGTCCGGATCGGGCAGGTCGCAGCCGTTGCAGCTCCCGGGTGCGCCGCTCTTGCGATGGATGATGCCGGCGCGGGTCTTGAAGAAGGAGTCCTCGACCGCGATCGAGCCGTCGCGGAAGTAGGGCGGGTTGAGGCCGATCGTGTTGTAGAACGACGAGCGGGTGACCAGCAGGTCGGTGGTGCCGTAGTCGCCGAACCAGAAGACGCTCTTGAACTCGAAGTTGTTGCCGGCAGCGACCTCCGGATCGCCGTAGACCTTGAGCCCGTCGAAGACGTAGTTGTAGCCGGGGTAGCCGTAGTAGGCATAGCGCGCGGTGTGCCAGATCACCAGGTCGCGGACGGTGGAGCGCGGGCAGCCGGGCACCGGGGTGAAGTCCTCGGTGCAGAGCCACCAGAGCGTGAATCCCTGGATCTGCCCGTAGGTCTCGTTGTTGGCGAACTCGCGCAGCGCGAGGCCGTTGCCCTCGCGCAGCGTGTACTGCCCGGCGACCGAGGTGTCGGCACCGCGGAAGTTGGGGACCCGCAGGTTGCCGAGAAAGGTCATGTTGTACTTGAAGCCGTAAGCCGCCTCGATGTCGTTCTCCCCCTCGATCATGTTCGCCGCCACGTTGCGCGTCACCATGTTGTTGGGACCGCGGAACCAGAAGCCGACGCCCTCGCGCGCCACGCCGCGGCCGGTCTCGTCGACCTCGGTGCGTCCGCCGTTGCCGAGCACGTGCGCGGCGAAGTTGTGGTCGAAGTGGTTGAAGCTCTCCGAGCCGTCTTCGGTGACGAACGCCGCGCCGCCGACGTTGTAGGCCACGTTGTCGGCGACCAGGCCGTGGTGGGTGTCGTGGACGGCGATCGCCCACTTCTGGGGCGGCGGCGCGGCGCCGTCGTCGCGGACCACGTTGCCGACGATGCGGTATTGGTACTGGGGGTCGACGGGCGGGAACGGCCCCATGAGGTGGTGCAGGTGGAGCGGGTAGCGGCCGATGTGGTTGCCGACCTGGTTGAGGTCCTCGAACGTGGTGCGGCCAAGGTCTACGAAGGCGGCGTAGCGGATGTCGATCTGCGAGCGGTAGGTGAGGAAGACGTGCCCGCGCGTGCCGGTGCGCAGCTCGGAGCGCACCACCACGTTGCGGTCGAGGTTGGCGACGTGCGGCAGGTAGTCGGGCGCCCCATCGCCGTTCTCGTCCGTGGCCCCCGGGTGCTCGACCGCCAGTGGCGGCGAGAACCCCACCGTGCGCCCGTCAGCCGAGATGCTCTGGATCGTCACCACCTCTTCGTCGTAGGAACGCGGGACGCCGCTGCTCTCGGTGAGCGGCTGCGCCGAGTCCGGGAGGAGGAGCCGGTCGCCGATCCGCCATCCGGCGACCGCCTCCTGCAGCGCGAACGAGGTCGCCCCACTGCCGGGCGCCGTGCCGAGGCGCGCGAAGGTCGGCGACCTCGGGGTGCCGTGCAGGGTGACCCGTCCATCGACGCAGAGCAGCCCGGTGCCGAACTGGTCGGGGTCGGCGACGAGGTCGAGGGGTAGGTTGCGGATGACGATCTCGCTGGTGACGCCGGGGGCCACCGGGGCGGCGGGTGTGCCCACTTCCAGCGCGCCACCGGGCATCACCAGCAGCACGCGCGTGGCCAGGCGTGTCGCCTGGCTGGTCGAGAAGCGCAGCAGGCCGCCGGCATCGATGCCGACCACGGTGGCCACACCCGTCAGGCTCTCGTAAGTGACCGTGTGCTCGATGAGGACGACGTCGCTCGCCACCGGCAGCCGCGCCGGCAACCAGGTCGACGCGCTCGACCAGGATCCGTTCTGGACGGAGCGCAGCGTGGGGGTGGCGGCGAAGTTCGGGATGTGATCGAACGGCGTGTCGAAGTGGCTGGGGCTGCCGGCGCGAGCCGGTGCGGCCGCCAGCACGACCAGGAGGACCGCGCCGCCGGTGAAGAAGGCATCGCGAGAGCGGAGCATGAGCCTGGCCCTCCATGGTCCGGCGGACTGCGAGCGTCGATTCACACTAGGGCCGGCGCCGCGACCGGTCCTGTGAGGCGCTTCACTCGAAACGAAGGGGTTGCCCGTGCTCGGCGTCATCGTCGCGCCAAGAGGTGTACGCGCTCCGCCCGGCGCCGGATGGTCTTGCCGGTGACGCTGCGTGGCTGGCCCTCGGTGTGCGCACCGCAGGCGCCCGGATTGCTCGAGGCGGCGCGCGCCGCCGAAGTGTTCCACACGCCCGCCGGGGGAGATCGAGGTACTCTCGCCGAGTGAGCTCCCGACGCTCGCTCGCGGTGTCCGCTCTCGTGGCTTCCCTGGCGGCGGCCTCGGGCCTATCCGCGGCGACGGTGAACGTCACCGTCAATGCCGGCGCTCAGCGGCGTCCGATCAATCCCCTCATCTACGGAGTCAACTTCGCCGACGTGGGCCGGCTGTCGGTGGTGCCTTACCCGCTCAACCGTTGGGGAGGCAACGCCACCACGCGCTACAACTGGCGCGTCGACACCCACAACACCGCCAGCGACTGGTTCTTCATGAACGTCGCCGACGAAGCGGCCGACGTGGCGCGGCTGCCCGACGGCTCGTCGGCGGATCGCTTCATCGCCGGGACGCTGGACCACGGCAGCCAGCCGTTGCTCACCGTGCCGACGATCGGCTGGACGCCGAGGTGGCAGGGGCTGACCGTCGCCGAGGCGAGGAACAAGCGCTGGGGGTTCTCGATCGCCAAATACGGACCGCAGAAGAACCACGAGTGCCTCCAGGCGGGATGGCCATCCTGGTGCACGCAGGACGCCGGCGACGGCACCTGCAGCGGAGGCGCCAACTGCTCTCAGGGGGTCATCGTCGGCAACGACCCGCACGACACCTCGGAACCCATCGACGCCTCCTTCGTGGGCGAGTGGGTGGTCCACGTCGTCGGCAAGGTGGGCCGGGCGAACGCCGGTGGGCTCCGCTACTACGCCCTCGACAACGAGCCCATGCTCTGGAACAACACCCACCGCGACGTGCACCCCACGCCGCTCGACCGCGACGAGCTCTGGGCGCGCACGGTGGCGATCGCCGGCGCCGTCAAGGCGCGCGACGCCGCCGCCAAGATTCTGGGGCCGGATACCTGGGGGTACTGCGACCTCTACGGCTCCGCGGCGGACGTCGCCGCGCCCGGACCCTCCTGCGTCGACGGGCCCGACCGCGCATCGCATGGGGGCCTGCCGCTCGTCGAGTGGTACCTCGAGAAGGTCTGCGCGCATCCCGGGCGCCGGCTGGTGGACTACGTCGACCTCCACTACTACCCGCAGGGCAGCTGCGTGTCGGGCTTCGGATGCGACGGCGAGGACGCCGCCCACTCGACCGACCGCCTCGAGTCCCTCAAGGAGCTCTACGACCCCGCCTGGACCTCGGAGTCGTGGATCGGCAGCGCCGGCGAGCCGCCGGTGCGGCTCATCCCCAAGGTCAAGGAGTGGATCGCCGCGCGCTGTCCCGGCACCGGCCTGGCCATCACCGAGTACCGTTGGGGGAGCGACGACGGCCCCAGCGCCGCCCTCGCGCAGGCAGAGCTATTGGCAATCTTCGGCCGCGAAGGGGTGGACCTGGCGACGCGGTGGGTGGCGCCGGCGCCGGAGACCGCCACCGAAGACGCCTTCCGTCTCTACCTCGACTACGACCCGGTGGCGGCCGGCTTCCAGAAGATCCTCGGCGAGAGCGTGGCTGCCACCAGCGCCGATCGCGACACCGTCGGCGCCTACGCGGTGCGTGGCGCCGCGGGGAAGCTCTGGGTTCTGCTGTTCAACCACGGGACGGCCGAGAACACCGCCCACGTCAGCTTCGCCGGCAAACCGGTCCGCGGCCCGGCGGCGCTCTTCCGTTTCCAGCCGGCGGCAGCCGCGGGATCGCGCCTGCTCAGGGCAGGCGCCCTGCCCGCCGGCGCCGTGATGGACGTCGTGCTTCCGGCGCGCACCGCGGCCGTGGCGCTCGTCACCCTGCGCAAGCGATCCGGCTGATCGGCGCCCGCGCGCGAGAGCGCCCGGGGCTAGGAGGAGTGTGCGACGTCGCCCGTCGCGAACCGTCGCAGGCGACGTCCCGCCGCAAGTGAACGGCGTCGTCGCGCTCGACGACGGATCGACCGACGCATCGGGCGAGCTCGTCGCGCAACAGCCGTCCGTGCATTGAGGAATCGAGCAGCGCGAGCAGGCGGTGACCGTCGGCCACCCTCGGCTCGTGGCGGAGCCGGAGAATCATCGGAGCCGCACGCTACGCGAAGCCCCTTGCGGTTCTGGTGGCCGCCGGCCCGCCCTGCTCGTGGGTCAGCCGGCGCGCGTCACCGCCGCTGGAACGCGTTGTTCAACACGAAATCGGCGACCTGACGGCCCTGGATGATCCCGGCCGTCTTGTCGAACTCCCAGTGGATGCCCAGGTAGATCCGGCTCTGGCCGTTTTCCAGCTCCGCGGTGACGAGGTTCGGGAAAGAACGCGGGATGCGCGGGCGCACGGTGCCGTGGTTGTCGGTGGTCACGCCGTTGAACTCGTCCGACACGAAGGTGAAGGGGATGTTGTCCGTCCCGTAGAACCGGCGCAGGATCTGGAACAGGGCCCCACCGAACGTCGCGTGGCCGGACGGGTAGGCCGGGAAAGGCGGCGTGAAGTTCACGCCCGGGTTGATGTTGCTGGCCGGAGCGCCGAGGGGGGAGTAGGTGGCGTCGACGATGGTGTTCAGGTTGCCGTCCTGGTTGCCCCGACGGATGCCGGTGATCGGACGCCAGAACTTGTGGACGTATTTCGATTCCCAGCAGGCAAGCCCCGCATCCGCCATCGCCGTGTTCACGAGGGCGAGCAGCCGGGCCAGGTTGACGACGCTCTGGGTCCCGGTGCCGCGCTGGTTGGCGATGCGGACGGTGATCTGGTTGTAGAGGCGGGGCGGCGCCGCCAGGTTCGGCGTCCCGTCGTAGCCCCAGTAGATCCCGATGACGGTCTGCGTCGTCGTGCGCTGCGTGGGGGTAGTGACCCCGTCGCCCCCCAGACGCTTCACCTCGTTGTAGGCGGCCGTGTAGCGCGAGCTGTTGAAGGCCGGCGGAGGCGCGCTGCGAAACTGGCTGGCCGACTGCAGGACGAACGGCCTCACCTGGCTCCACCGCGCCCCGAGAGCGACGTTGATCTGGCTGATCGGGTCCGGTTGCCACTCGCCGATGCCCGTGCCCGGGAAGTAGTCGACACCGACGACCGGCTCCGCGTGCGCGGAACCGTCGTTGGCGCGGAGAGCCAGGATGGCGGCGGCCGCTCGCGACCCGAGGGCGATGCCCCTCGATTTCACGTCGCCGTCGGGGAACTCGGCGAGGTCTTCCGCGACCAGCGTGTCGAACTTGGCCCTCTGGGCCGGCCAGAGCGCCACCAGCGTGTCGTGGGCGGCCTTGGCGATGGCCACGTTGATCCCGGTCTCCTGGCGCACCGGCGGCAGCCCGGTGTAGCTTCGGAAATTGTTTCCGGTGATGGCGTTGATCGCGTCGAACATCGCGATGTGGACGATGGCCAGTGCCCGGGAGCTGCGGTGAGGCCCCAGTTGCTCGCGGAAGACCCGCGGGTCTCCGGGGGGCGGCGGGGTGTGGTCGAGCGCGGTCGCGGCCATCGAGATCTCGTGCCAGCGAAGGAGCCGCGCGCGGGGGTCGTTCCCGATGGCCTCGGCGGAGAACTCGAGCAACGCGGGCTCTGCGAACTGCGCGTCGGCGTTCGCACCGAAGGCGTCCGTCGGAGGTTCTTGAGGGATGCCCGGCACCGCAAGGGCAAGGGCCAGGCCGAGCGCGACCGTCAAAGCGCGACCGACTCGCGCTCCGACACGACCGTTACCGAACCAGAAATCCTTTCGATTCATCGGGCGCTCTCTCCTCGAGCTCGAGGGTGGTTCGTCGATCCCGGGCTTGAGCCCAGGGGCGATGGGACAGGCGAGATGCCCGCCTATCGGAGAGGCGAGATGCCCGCCTATCGCTGAGTGATCAACACCGTGTCCACGCCGGCCTCCACGAGGCTGCCCCCCGCGGCATCCGCGGCCTGGTACCGGATGCGTATCGTCTGCCCGGCAAAAGGCGTCAAGTCGATCGACCGCGGTACGTACGCCGCGGCATCGACCGCGGCCGTGCCCAGCTCCTGGAAAACCACCGTCGCGGTGCTTCCGGACACGACGCTCACCCGGAAGAAGTCCGCGCTGGAGGCGTTCGCGAGGTGGGCGAAGTAGAAACTGAAGCTCAGCGTGAGGGTTCCCGCGGACGGCAAGGTGATGAGCGGAGAGTCGATGGAGGTGACGCCACCGTCCACGTCGTTGGCGCCCACGGCCGACCCGGCGAGCCGGCCAGTGGTCAAGCAGTTGACGGTCCCGCCGTCACAGTTGCCTTGTTGCAGGGTCGCGCCGCCCGAGGTGGTGGCCTGGGGATCGCCGCGCTGCCACTGGCCCGTGGTGGCCGTGTCGGTGCCCGTCCGGTTCGTGACCCAACCGAGATCCGTCCCGAAGGCGTCCGAGAAGACCGTGGTCATCGTGGTGGCCTGGAACGTCGCGGTGAAGGTCGTGTCGGCGACCGGAGTGCGAACCTCGTGGGTGGCCGCGCCCCCGTCGGACCAGGAGACGAACGTGTAGGTCGTGCCACCCGAGGTCTGGGGAGAGACGACGCCCAGAGTCCGGAACACGCCCTCGACGCTGTCCTCCGAGAAGGGGGCGGTGCGGGGCTGGCCGTCGAGGGTGATGCTCAGTCCGGTGGGGCTGGTGGCGAGGGTGATCCGGGAGGTCCGGGGCCGGACGTCGACGACGGTCGTATGGGTCAGTCCGCCGGAGTCCATGACGGTCAGGGTCACTCGGTAGAACGTGCTGGGCTCGGGATGGCCGCGGTCGGAGGTCACGAAGGTGCCGCTGCTGATGCCGCTCGTGGGCTGGAGGAACGGATGCACGTGCGCTTCGTGGTGCAGGTCCACGCGCCAGGTGAGCGCGCTCGGTGGCAGGGTGCCGTCCTCCGGATCGGTTCCCCCACCGGAGAAGGCGATGGTCTGCCCGCCGCTGAACAGGGCCCCGGCGGCGGGGGCGGTGATGGTGGCCAGCGGCGGCGAGTTGCTGGTCACCGTGAGGGTGGCCTCGTCGCTCGTGTCCGAGCCGAAGTCGTTGGTCACCACGGCCCGGAACCCGTCCCCGTCGTCGGACAGCTGGGCGGAGGGGATGGTGAAGGTCGAGGACGTGGCTCCTGAAATGTCGGTGCCGTTGCGCTGCCACTGGAAACGCAATTGCGCGCCGGACGCGGCGACGCGGAACGTGGCCGCCTGCCCCACCCCCACCGTCAGATCGTCTGGATGGTCGGTGACCACGGGGGCGGCGCTGTCCGTGGAAACCACGCGGAACACCGCGTCGTCGGCGCCGCGCGTCAGGTAGTAGAGCGCGCCGTCCGGCCCCACCTGGATGTCCACGAGGGAGTCGATGCCAGTGGCGAACGAGGCCGACTGGCTGAAGGCGGGCGGGCTCAACATACGGATGAATCCGCCGCAGAAGTCGCCGAAGAAGTAGCGGCCGACGAAGGCGCTGGGGAAGTTCTGCACCGCCGGGTTGTAGAAGGCAGCGCCGACGATGGCGCAGTTGCTGCCCTGGTTTGCATAGGAGTGGATCGGGTAGCGCACGCCCGACTGGTTGGGGGGCTCCGGACCCTCGACCATGGGCCAGCCATAGTTCGCCCCCGCGACGAGCTCGTTGACCTCCTCCCAGGTGTCCTGCCCGACGTCATTGATGTGGATCCGCTGGGTGCCCTGCTGGATGGCAAACGTGAACGGATTGCGCAGGCCGCGGGCCCAGATCGCTCGGTTCACGCCGCTGGTCGAGCCCGCATTCGGAGCCGGAAAGTTGACCGGGTTATCGGCTGGGATCGATCCGTCCTTGTTGATGCGCAGCACCTTGCCCAGACGGGTGCTCAAGGACTGGGCGTTCGCGCCGTTGGCGTTGTCCCCGACGGCGATGTAGAGCTTGCCATCGGAGCCGAAGTGGATGGCTCCTCCGTTGTGGTTCGTGGCCGAGCTCAGGTCGGGGAGGTCGAGGAGCGCCAGCCCTCCGGGCGGATTGCTCGGATCGCTCACATCCGGGTTGCTCGCGCTGGCCGTGAACCGTGCGAGCCGGTTGTGGATGGGCGCGCCAGAGGTCGTGTAGTAGACGTAGACGAAGCGGTTGGTGGCGAAGTCGGGATCGACCGCCACGCCCAGAAGGCCGCGCTCTCCAGACGAGTTCACGCTGATGGTGACGAACGGAGTCGCCAGGACGGCGCCGTCGCGGATCACCCTCAGCCGGCCGCCCTGCTCGCACACGAAGAGCCGCCCGTCCGGGGCGAAGCTCATTGCGGTCGGGGCGCTCAAGGTGCCGGGGATGCGCGACTCGCTGAAGCCCGGGAGGAGGTCGGCGGCGCCGGCGGCCCCGGGTGCCACGAGCATCAGCAGCATGAGAGCGCTCGCCATGTGGCGGGACCACCGGGGCGACGACGGGAAGTGATCGAGGAGGGACATGGTGTGGCGCACTTGCTGCCTCCCTTCCATCCGTGGCGCGCTGCGTCGATACGACGGTGCGGGCCGATTCGATCGCAGCGTGGCACAGCCTCGGTGCATCGGCGATGGCGGAGTTCACGCTGCGAGCGTGTGCTCGTTCATTCGCGCCGGCTGCTGCGAGATGTCACTCATTTCGCAGCGCGACTGCTGCGATATGTCACTCCTTTTCGAGGCGGCTGCTGCGAGATGTTATTTACTTTCGCAACGCGCGACTGCTGCGAGATGTCATTTGTTTCGCAACCCGACTGCGGCGAGGGCACTGCTGTGAGGTGTCACCCGCTTCGCAACCTCGCCGCAGCGGCCGATGCAAGGCTCGAAGTGCACCGATCGGAGAGCCAGCCACTCACAAACAGCGATGGCGGAGTTCACGCTGCCAAGGTGCGCCCCTTCATTGGCGCAGGGCTCTCCGGCGCGCGACAGTGCACTTGACTTTGCCCCGAAGTCGCAACAAAAGAAACGCAACTGAGAGACCGAGAGCTCGTCTCGGTTCTAGGGAGCAAGGCGATGAAGAGTTTTCCCAGGGTGAGGAACGGACTGTTCGCCGTCGTCTGGTTGACGCTTCTCGTGGCCGGGCCCTCGACGTTGGCGGCGGGCGACGACGCCGGTACCGCCAGCCGCGACGCGGCCTTCCACAACTTCGACGACTGGCTCGAGAGCTGGGCCGCCACCGCCGAGGCACCCGGCGAGGTGTCGAGGGTCGCGGAGGAGGGAGTCCCGCTGGCCAGGGAGCGGCGCCGGGCGCTGCTCGAGCTGGCCCGGACTGATCCTCGCGAGGCCCTGGCGCAGGCGCTGCCGCTCTCGGTGATCCAGCGTCTGCCACAAGCCGTGCGGGAGCAGGCCGAAGAATACGTCGACGTCTGCGGGGCCGGCTTCGACGTCGCGATCGGCGACGACTTCAGCCAGGCGGATGCACCCATCTCGCGGGTGACGCGCACCCTGACGGTCGGCGATCGAAGGTACGAGGCTCGGGTCTTTGGACGGCGTCTCGGGACGACTTCCAAGCTCATCCACGCGAACGGCATCGCCATCGGCGGCGTGGTGGTCCTGCAGGAGAGCCCGCTGCGACGCATGGATCCGGCCGAGGCGTCCGCGGATCCCACCGTTCGCGCAGCCTGCGGCGCCAAGGCCCCGAGCTGCATCGCGGTCAAGGTCGGCGCACAGACTCTGGTGTTCCCGGATGAAGCGGCGCTGCGGCGGCACCAGACGGCCCTGGAGGAGGACGAGGCGACACTGGGCCTGCAGCACCCGGCTGGCCGCGACCAGGCGCTCGATCCGGTCACGGACGCCGCGGCGCTCTCCGCGTGGACCACGGGCGAGAAGACGGTCCTGTACATCCGCGCCGACTTCTCCGACCGGCCCGGCGATCCGGTCGCCGAGGCGACCGTCCAGACCACGATGGATGGCGCGGTGGACGACTACTACCAGGACTCCTCCTACGACAAGACCTCCCTGGTCACCACCGTCACCCCCACCATGCGCCTCCCCCGGACGGCCGCCGACTACGAGGCCAACGGCGACGGCCCGATCCTGACCGATGCGCAGGCCGTGGCGAGGGCCGCGGGCTTCGACAGCGCCGCCTTCAACCTCTTCATCGTGGCCTTTCCCAGGCTGTCCTTCGGATATTCGGGAAAGGCGCGCGTCGGCCGCGCGGGTGTCTGGTTGAACGGCTCGTTCGGCTCCGGCGTCACCGCCCACGAGCTGGGCCACAACTACGGCGTGCATCACGCCAACCTGTGGCAGACGACGGACGGCAGCGTGATCGGTCCCGGCGCCAACGTCGAATACGGCAACGTCTTCGACGTCATGGGCCGCGGTGGCGTGAAGGGACACTTCAACGCCTGGTTCAAGACGCGGTTCGACTGGCTTCTGCCCGGCGAATACACCAACGTCACCGGCAGCGGCGCGTTCACCATCCAGCCCATCGACGACCCCGCCGCGACCGGCCAGCGTGCACTCAAGATCGTCAAGGACGGAACGCGCAACTACTGGGTCGAGTTCCGCCAGCTCTTCACCACCAACCGCTGGGCCATGAACGGCGCCATGCTCAACTGGGGCTACAACACGAACACCGGGAGCCACCTGCTCGACAACACCCCCGGCTCCAGCGACAGCCAGAACGACGCGCCCCTGCTGGTCGGGCGCACGTTCTCGGACACCCAGAGCGGGATCCACATCACGCCCGTCGCCCGCACGGCCAGTCCTCCGGCCATGGACGTGGTGGTCAAGCTCGGCACCTTCCCCGGCAACGCGCCGCCCGGGGCCTCGCTCTCCGCCAGCGCAACGACCGTGGCCCGCAACGCCCCGGTGACGCTCACCGTGACCGCAAGCGACAGCAACGGCGACCCGCTTGCCTACGGCTGGGTGTTCGACGACGGGCTGCTGGCGCCCAACCTGGCCACGGTGACCAGGAGCTGGACCACCGCCGGCACCAAGGTCGTGCGCTGCATCGTGAGCGACATGGTGGGCGGCACGGCGACGGCAACCATCAACGTCACCGTCACCTCCACCACGACGTTCACGGTCAGCGGCACGGTGACCGCCGGCGGGCAGGGGTTGTCGGGCGTCGTCGTCAGCGACGGCACGCGCGCGGCGACCACCAGCGCGTCGGGCGCCTACACGATCGGCGGCGTGCCCAACGGGACCTACACCCTCACTCCGAGCCGGGAGGGTTTCACGTTCAGTCCGGCCAGCCTGTCCGTGACCGTCAACGGCGCCAACCTCAGCGGCCGCAACTTCACGGCGACTGCACTGCCGGCGAACGTGATCCTCGAGGCTCATTTCAATTCCGGCACGGACGGGTTCGTCTATCAGGACGACACGTTCCGGAACACC
>Ga0209382_10005592_pt1 | contig 16351 bp, 13 predicted proteins | sample SoiMetdeltSBSDD5_FD_187599 | JGI IMG/M metagenome (GOLD analysis project Ga0209382, IMG submission 187599) | Bulk soil microbial communities from a Populus tree surrounding site in Tennessee, USA - Soil MetaG P. deltoides SBSDD5 (SPAdes) (version 2) | ecosystem: Environmental > Terrestrial >...
GCAGATGGTCTACGTCTATCTGCACCGCGGCGAGAAGGAGCAGGCCCTCGCCACGCTGGCCGAGGTGCGTCGAGAGGCGCCCAACGACCCGACCGTCTTCATCATCGCCGGAATGCTCTATCGCCTGAACGGCCTCTACGACAAGGCGCTCAGACAATACGACCGGCTGCTCGAACTCAACCCGAATGACGTCGTCATCGCCGGTTACAATCGCGGGCGGATTTACACCTACCGCCACGAATACGATCAAGCCACCGCCGAACTCGAAAAAGGGCGCGCGGTCGAACCCGACCACCCGTTGATCAAGACCTTCCTCGCGCTGATCTATTTCAACCAGGGGCGCATCGAAGAATGCCGGAAGCTGGCCGAGGAGACGCTCGATCAGCACCCGCATTTCGACCCGCTACAAGTCATTCTGGGCTGGTGCCACAGCGCGCGAGGGCAACATGACCGCGCCCGCGGCCTGATCACCGATCATGTAAAACAGATCGCCGCCGCCGATCACGACGTGGCGCTCTGGCTGGCGTCGCTTTACGCCATGGAGAACATGCGCGACGAGGCGGTCGAATGGATCAGAACGGCCATTCAGCTCGGCAACGAAAATTACCCGCTCTTCGCCGACAACCCGCGCCTCGACAACCTGCGCTGTGACCTGCGTTTCATCGACCTGCTGAATGAGTTGAAGAGGAAGTGGGAGGAGAGAAGGTAGACCGCCGCAGACAAGGAGACAAGGAGACAAGGGGACAAGGAGACACCCCGGTCCCATAAGTCCTATTACGACGGAAAGGAGGTAAGTGAATGACCACGCTGGAGGAGTTGCGCGAGCGGATCAATCTTCGCCTCGACGAGAGTTTTGTCGGCATCAGCGAACAGGTGGCGGATCTGCCGCCTGAAGATCTGGTCGAGTTGCTCAACCAGTTGAAGCTGATCGAAGCATCGACGGTGGTGATGATGCTGCCCGTAGCGCGCGTCGTCGAATTGTTCGATCAGCCGACGATGACGCGCCGAGGCGCGATACTGGAAAAACTCGACCCGTCGCGGGCCGCTCAGGTGATCGAGGGGCTTTCGGCGGACGAGCGGACGGACGTCATTCAGCAGATGGGGTTGACCGAGCGCCGCCGCGTGCTCTCCAGAGTCGGCGAGGAAGCCAAGGCGGAACTCGAACACCTGCTGCAATACCCCGAGCACACGGCGGGCGGCATTATGACCACGGAGTTCGTCCGGCTCGACCCCGGGATGAACGTCGGCGACGCGCTCAAACACATCCGCTCGGTCGCGCGTGATAAAGAGTCGATCTACGCCTGCTATGTTCTCGAGCCCGAAACGGAAGGCTTGCTCGGCGCGGTCAGTCTGCGCGACCTGGTGATGGCCGAAATGAATCAGCCCGTAACCGAAGTGATGCGCCGCAAGCCGGTGACCGTTCACACCGGCGACGACCAGGAGACCGTCGCCAACAAGATCGCCAAATACAACCTTCTGGCCGTGCCCGTGCTCGAAGACGGCGGCGTCGTCGGATTCGTCACGGTTGACGACGTGATCGACGTGCTGATCGAAGAGCAGACCGAGGACATATTGCGAATGGCGGCGGTCGAACCCGGCGCGCTCGACCGGCCCTATTTTGACAACCCGATCCTTCACGTCGTGCGGAAGCGCATCGGGTGGCTGCTGTTCCTGTTCGTGGCCGGGACCTTGACGAGCAAGGTGTTGCACAGCTTCGAAGACGAGCTGGCCGCGGTGGTCGCGCTTACCTTTTTCGTCCCGTTACTGATCGGCACGGGAGGCAACGCCGGCGCGCAGACGGTGATGACCGTCATCCGCAGCCTCTCGCTCGGGGAGATCGGCGTCAAAAACGCCTGGCGCGTGGCGCTCCGCGAGGCGACGACGGGGCTGCTGGTGGGCGTAATGCTCGGGATAGTGGCCTTCGGCCAGGCGTACTGGGTGACGCGGGATTTCAAATTGGCGCTCACCATCACCGTCACAGTCTGCGCGATCTGCGTATGGTCGACCGCAGTCGGTTCAATCATCCCGATCGCCGCGCACCGCGTCGGAGTCGACCCGGCGGTCCTGTCCGCGCCGTTGATCACAACGCTGGTTGACGCGACCGGATTGTTGATCTATTTAACTATTGCGAAATTGATTTTGGATCAGATTTAAATCAGTACCGCGAGCGGTAGCGAGCGCTCCCCCCGTGATGGACTGACTGAGTGGGACACGCTCGCTACCGCTCGCGGTACTGATTCGACGCCCTTGGAGGACGCGAAATGATTACGAGAGGCCCCCGTCGAAATTCATTACGTCTGCTTATAGTCTCCGCATTTGCCGTTGCGGCCTTGCTCTGGCTGGCGCCAGGTTTCAGCGCGCAGCAACCTACATGGAAAAGCTCGATTCCATTGGGTCTCCCGGCGGACACCTGGGATTACTACGTTCCGAGGAACAATCCGATGACTGCGGCGAAGATCGATCTCGGCCGCAAGCTCTTCTTCGACCCCCGGCTGTCGGCCGACGGCCGCATTTCATGCGCGTCCTGCCATGACCCAAAGCTCGCCTTCACCGACGGTCGCGCCACGGCCTCAGGGATCGCGGGGCGCCGCGGCGCGCGCAATTCGCCGACGCTGCTCAACGCGATGTTCAACACGGGCCAGTTCTGGGATGGGCGAGCGGACAGGCTCGAAGATCAGGCCGTCCAACCGCTCGTCAACCTGCTGGAGATGGGGAACGGCTCTTACGACGACGTCGTCTCGCGGCTGCGCGCGATCCCCGAATATCGCGCCGAGTTCCGATCCGTCTTCGGCTCCGAAGCGCGGATAGAGTTTGTAGGCCTAGCGCTCGCGGCTTATGAGCGCACGCTGGTCTCGGGCGACGCGCCGATAGACCGCTTCGTCGCCGGCGATCAGAACGCGATCGGTGAAGCGGCCAAACGCGGATTCGCGCTCTTTCGCGGCAGGGCCAGGTGCTCGCGCTGCCACACGTTCAGCGACGCGCTGCCCTTCTTCACCGACTTCAATTATCACAACACCGGCGTCGCCGCAAACCACCCCAACTTCGACAAACTCTCCAGACAGGCCTACGCGGCCATCGAAACCGACAAAGCCAGGGAAGTGATCGACGCGTTGGCGAAACAAGAGGGGGGACATGAGCTGGGGAGAGTCTTGGTCACCTATCAAGTCTTCGACATCGGGTCGTACCGCACGCCCAGCCTACGCAACATCGCGCTGACCGCGCCCTACTTCCACGACGGCAGCGCGAAGACCCTTGCCGACGTAGTCAGGTTCTACAACGAAGGCGGACGCCAGAACATCAACCGCGAATGGGACCTGGACGCCCTCGCTCTCGGCGACGACGAACAGCGCGATCTGGTGGCTTTCCTTGAGTCGTTGACGGGGAAAATGCCGAATACCGATTATCTACTCTCCGAGATCTTCAAATCGACAATCAACGGCAAGTGATCCGATCCGAATTGCTATTCATTGTCGCGAACGACGAAAGCGCGCCCCGAATTTGCGCTCGATGGCGCCGGTCAATTGGGTAAGCTCTCCGACCTTCAACAAACGCGCGACAAGGTAAAAAACGGCGACGCCGACCGCAATTGAAGCGCCCACATTGATCAATCGCGCGAACAGCCCGTCCATGCCCAGATAATTTTCGATCCGGTCGCTGAGGAGCAGGCAGACCGCGCTCATCGCCGCCGAGGCCAGCGTGACTTTGACGAAAGTGGAGAGGATTCCGCGGCCTTCGATCCCGTCGAGCTTGCGGCGCATGAAGAAAAAGAGGATGGCGAAGTTGACTATAGAAACGGCCGAGTTCGAGAGCGCCAGCCCGATGTGGCCTTTCCCCAGGTAATCGACCGTGAACTTCCCCACGGCGTAATTGATGACTATCGAGAGCAGGCTGGCTATCATCGGGATGCGCGTATCGCCGAGCGCGAAAAACGACGGCGCCAGCACGCGCACGAGCGAAAACGCCGCCAACCCGATCGCGTAATAGGCGAGCGCCCTCGCCGTCTGATCGGTGTCGAGCGCCGTGAACCGCCCGTATTGATAGATCAACGCGATGATCGGACGGCTGAGAATGATCAGCCCGACCGCCGAGGGGATCGTCAGCAGGAGCGTCAGCCGGAGCGAGCTTGCGAGGGTCCGGCGGAACTCGCCCAGGTTCTCCATCGCCGCCATGCGCGCAGTGACCGGCAGCGTGGCGGTCGAGATGGCCACGCCGAAAATTCCGATCGGCAGATAGATCAACCGCTGCGCGTTGCCGAGCCAGACCACCGCGCCTTCGGCGACGCCTGTGGCGAAGGCCACGCTGACCAAGAAGTTCACCTGCAGCGCCGCCGAGCCGATGATGGCGGGCGCCATCATCCGCATCACCTGTCTGACGCCTGCGTCCCAGAAACTGACGATCGGGCGCCAGCGGTAACCGACGGCGCGAAGGCTCGGAACCTGGATCAGCCATTGCATCATTCCGCCGATCAGCGTCCCTACGGCCATCCCGATGATCGCCGCGGCCGCCCCCAGATCGTCTCTCGCGGGGTGTTGGCGCTTGAAGAGCGATGCGGCGGTGCTGGTGATGTATTCCGGCGCCAGCAGGTAAGCGCACACCAAACCGCCGACGATGGCGCCAACGTTGAACATCGTCGAAGCCGACGCCGGGACGCCGAAGCGTCCTTTGGTGTTGAGCACACCCATCGCCACAGCGGCCAGTGAAACCATCAGCAGAAAGGGGAACAGGATGCGCGTCATCTTGACCGCCAGGTCGAACATCAGTTGCGCCCTGGCGGGTTCCATCGGGACGTCGCGCATCAGAAGGGCCACGATCTCCGGTGAGAAGATGATTCCGAGGAGGGCGATGATTGAGAGGACTATGACCAGGCCGTTGTTCACCATGTTGGCCAGCCGCCACGCCTCGCGCTCGCCCTTTTTGGTGAGGGTCTGCGAAAAGGTGGCGACGAAGGCCGCCGACAAAGCACCTTCGGCGAACAGGTCGCGCAGAAGATTCGGGATGCGGAAAGCGATCTGAAAGGCCACGTTGGCTAAGCTCGCGCCGAAGAACGATGAGAAGACCTGTTCGCGGACCAGGCCTAGGACCCGGCTCCCCATCACGGCGAGGCTGACGATGCCCGCCGACCGGGCGACAGAGTGGGGAGTGGGGAGTGGGGAGTGGGGAGTGGGGACAGAGCCCGGAGTCTGAGACTGTGCGATCTCCCGATTTTCCTGATTTTCCTGCCGGTTGTTATTTACTGAATTACTCATCGGATTTTGACTCTTGACCTCGTTTCCTCATTCCCAATTCCCCACCCCCCACTCCCCATTCCCCACTCCCCACTCCCTATTCCCCACTCCCCACTCTCCGGTTCGCCTCGATCAGAAGAAACATTATCGCCTTCTGAGTGTGCAGGCGGTTCTCGGCCTGGTCGTATACGATGGAGATTTTGCTGTCGATCACGTCCGCGTCAACCTCGTCGCCGCGGTGCGCGGGCAGGCAGTGCATGAGGAAGGCGTCCTTCCGGGCGCTCTTCATCAGCTTTTTAGTGACGCGGAACGGTGAGAAGACTTCGCGGCGGCGCTCGGTTTCGGCCTCGAATCCCATCGAGGCCCAGACGTCGGTGTAGACGGCCTGCGCGCCTTCGACGGCGTCAAACGGGTCATTGACGACTTCTATCTTCGCTCCCGTTTTGCGAGCGTCTTTGCGCGACTCTTTTAAGACGTCGGCGTCAGGCTCGTAGCCTTTCGGACAGCCGACAGTGATGCGCGCGCCGAGCTTCGCCGCCCCGAAGATCAGCGAATGGCAAGTGTTGTTTCCGTCGCCGACGTAGGCGATGTGGAAGCCTCTCAGGTCGGGTCCGACCTTCTCAGTTAGCGTGAAGTAATCGGTCAGCCCCTGGCAGGGGTGTGAAAATTCAGAGAGGCCGTTGATCACGGGGGCCGACGAATGGGCCGCCAGCTCGATGACGGTCTCGTGGCTGTATGTGCGCGCGACGATCGCGTCGACCCAGCGCTCCAGGTTGAGCGCCATGTCCTTCACCGACTCGCGCTCGCCAAGCCGCACGTTCTGATGGTCGAGATATACGCACGAAGCGCCCATCTGCGTCGCGCCGAGGTCGAACGTCACGCGCGTGCGCAGACTGGGCTTTTCAAAAATCAGCGCGACGCTGCGCCCGGCAAGCGCGTCGCCGTAATTTCGCGGATTTGCTTTCATGTCAGCCGCGGTGGTGAAAATTTTCCGGATTTCCGTCGTTGTCAGGTCGTTGATCGAGATCAGGTCTTTGAGGGCCAATTTTCACTCCCCAGAAAATGGTAGGGCAAACTGGCAGTTTGCCATGACTCCTTCGATGCGGCCTTTCGGCGAAACCGGGCAAACTGCCAGTTTGCCCTAGCCTCGCGCCCCGCTTTCATTCTTTCAGGGCGTCGCATCGCGACATTTATGGACGCAAACGCTCAATCCAGCTTTTTCCAAATCGTTATTTCCGCCGGTTTGGCGAAAACCTCCGCGCAGTTCTGTCTGAAGGTTTGAATGTGCGCCGATTTGGCATGCTGATCCAATCCCGCCATGCTCGTCCAATTTTCGTAGGCGACGAAATGAGTAGGCCGTTCGGCGGACTGATGAAAATCGTAGTTGATGCAAGCCGATTCGGCTCTCGTCGCGGCGATGACCTTATCAAGCTCCGCCCTGAAAGCCTCTTCCGTCCCGGGCTTGATTTCAATGTACGCGATGACGGTGACTTGTTCTTTACTCATTGATGTTTCCTAGTTCTCCCCTTCCGAGTGGCGTTTTGAAACGAAAACCGAGATTATAGGTAAGCGTCGCCCGGCAATCCAGGCCCGCCGGTTTGCGGCGCTTGCCCGGCTGATGAATAACAAGGTGTTGACTATGAGTTGGCTCATTTTTCTGGCCTTCCTGCTCCTTACATCACAGGATCCGCAGTATCCCCCGATAGGGATTATTGACTTATACGGACTGCGCAACATTTCCGAGCGGCAAGTAAGAGAAGCTCTTCAAATCAAATCTTCGTACGCGTTGCTCGCGCTCACAGACAAACGTGATCCTGTCATTCTCTCGGAGCTTCGCCAAAAGGCGCTTCCATCGCTCGTTGAAATGGCCCGTTGGAAAAGTTCGGGCCATGCGAACGCGCCCTTCTTTCTGTTGGGGCGTGTCGCCGGACTTCCGGAAGATGAAATAACCGCGGCCTGGGAACGCGACGACCGCTTGTCGTTTATCGAGACGGCGGTAAAGAGGTCAAAAGCAAAATGACAAAGGCCATTTTCGGTCCCACCTTCGAAGAGATGCTCCATCCGAGCGCGATCGATCCGGCGATACGTCAGAGAGCGGTCAACGCGTTGACCGAATCGCCGCTCGACCCGGTCAACCTCTACAACATTACGTGGCGCGACGCGGACGGCGGCGTCAAATATGAAGTTCTGCCAGCGGAGTTGACCGGCGTTGACGCGCCGATCGTGGTTTTGTACGGGCGCGATTTTCCCACCGGCTCGCACAAGGTCGGCGCGGCCTATTCGGTGTTGGCGGAGGCGCTACTCTTCGACCAAATGGACATTGACCGGCACATGGTCGTCTGGCCGAGCACCGGCAACTACGGCATCGGCGGCGCGTGGGTGGGCGGGCGAATCGGCGCCCGGTCTGTCGTCGTCCTGCCGGAAGGGATGAGCCGCGAGCGGTTCGAGCGCATCGAGAGTTATGGCGCGCAGGTGATCAGAACTCCCGGCGTCGAATCGAACGTCAAAGAGATTTATGACAAGACCTGGGAATTGCGCCGCGATCCCGACATTCGCGTCCTCAATCAGTTCGAGGCGATGGGCAATTACCGGTTTCACTATCACGTCACTGGCAACACCGTCGCCGAGTTGGCCGCCGATCTGAAGCGAAAGGGCGTCGGCGACGGCTCCATCGCGGCGTTCTGCTCGGCGATGGGCAGCGCCGGGACGATTGCGGCCGGCGACCGCCTCAAACAGGTCTGGCCCGACCTGCGCATCGTCGGCCTCGAACCGGTCCAGTGCCCGACGCTTTATAACAACGGCTACGGCGGACACGACATTCAAGGCGTCGGCGACAAGCACGTAACCTGGATTCACAACGTGATGAACATGGATGCGATCATGTGTCTGGACGACATCGAGTGCAAAAAAGGATTGCAACTGCTCACCAGCGAGGCGGGGCTTGGGACGATTACGCGGCGCTACGGCGTCGCGGAGGCGAAGGCGCTGCGGCTCGCGACCATCTTCGGCGTTTCGGGCGTCTGCAACGCGCTCGGCGCGATCAAGACGGCGAAGCATTACGGGTTCGGCAAGCGAGACGTGGTCGTCACAATCTGCACCGACGCGATTGATCGCTACCATTCGGTGATGAAAGAGATGGCCGACGTTTATGGCGAGATTGACGACGCCAGGGCGACTGCCTACGTGGAAGCGATCTTTCACGGCGCAAAGACCGATTGGATCAAGGACGGGACGCCCGACGAGCGCCGGCAGTGGCACAATTTGAAATATTTCTCCTGGATTGAACAACAAGGCAAAACGGTCGAAGAGCTGGATGCGCAGAAAGACCCGGAGTGGTGGATCGGGCATCAGCGGCTGATCCCGGAAATGGACGCGCGCATTAGAGCCGCGCGCGCGGTTTGAAAATGCGCCCGCCGGTGATATTCTCCGGTCCAACAACCCCCAGATGAACCCTGACTATGACGGGAAAAGGAGAACTATGACCTTGAATGAGTTTAAGCTTGGAACATCCGCCCACAACGCGATACGCGTACTCGCGGCTTTACTGGCGGTGGTTTTTGTCGGCGGCGGTCTTTCCCACGCAACTCCTCAGCGGGGCGAACAAGTATTTTGCGCTTCGGACAACGGGCGGCGTAACTATTGCGGCGCCGATACGCGCGGCGGCGTCCGCCTGTGGCGTCAGCGCAGCGATAGGCCCTGTATTGCGGGGCAGACATGGGGTTATGACCGGCGCGGCATCTGGGTGGATCGCGGCTGCCGAGCCGATTTCGTGACCGGCACGAATTATCGCGACCGCGATGATGACCGCGATCGCGATCGTGATCGTGATCGTGATCGTGATCGTGATCGTGATCGCGATAATGACCGCGACCGCGACCGTGACCGTTATCGCGACCGCGACCACTTCGTTCAGAACTTCTATTGCGAGTCCGGCGACGGGAGGATCCATTATTGCGTCGAAGGCGCTCGCGGAGAAGTCCGCCTGATCCGCCAAAAAAGCAAAGCGCCCTGCATTTTCGGCCGCACTTGGGGACGCGACAAGAATGGAGTTTGGGTGGATAAGGGCTGCCGCGCCGACTTCGAAGTCAGACGATAATCGCAACCGCGCTGCGACGATCATAAGAGGGACCCTGGTTGACCACAAATTTGCGTTTTTGTGGTCAACCAGGGTTCCTCTTTTATTGTTTGAAGCGCCTGTCACGTGTTAACATCCCCTCGCAATCCTCTCAACAAAACAACAGTTCCCCGGTTAACCAACCGTTCCCGGTTAACCGAACGTTCCCAATTTATCGACTATTCACTCTCCCCCAAAGTCAAAAAACATTTTCAAGGAGGACGTGTGTTCATGCGTATTGAAATGAACAAGCTGGGGAAGTTTAGACATACAGTATTCATCACGGTCGCGTTGGCTTTGTTGTTGGGGATTGTCTGGAGACAAAGCGGTTCGGTTTCGCAGGCCGCCGGAGAAGGTTACTGGCACACGAGCGGCAACCAAATTCTCGACGCCAACAACCAGCGCGTGCGCATCGCGGGGATCAACTGGTTCGGCATGGAGACCTCGAACTTCGCGCCGCACGGATTGTGGACGCGGGGCTACAAATCCATGCTCGATCAGATAAAGAGCCTCGGCTATAACACGCTGCGGCTGCCCTATTGCAATCAACTCTTCGACGCGAACAGCGCGCCCAACGGGATTGATTTCAACCAGAACCCCGATCTGCAGGGGCTGAACGGCCAGCAGATCATGGACAAGGTCATCGCCTACTGCGGCCAGATCGGGCTGCGCGTGTTTCTCGACCGCCACCGCCCCGACGCGTCGGGGCAGTCGGAGCTGTGGTACACGGCGGCTTATTCCGAGACTCGATGGATCAACGACTGGAGGTCGCTGGCCCAACGTTACAGCGGCAACCCGACGGTGGTCGGGGCAGACCTGCACAACGAGCCGCATGGCGCCGCCTGCTGGGGCTGCGGCGACATGAACCGCGATTGGAGACTGGCGGCGGAGCGGGCCGGAAACGCGATCCTTTCGGTCAATCCGAACTGGCTGATCATCGTCGAAGGCGTAGACGCCTTCAACGGCGATTTCTACTGGTGGGGCGGCAACCTGATTGGCGCGGCCACAGCGCCGGTGAGATTGAACGTTCCAAACCGCCTCGTTTATTCCGCCCACGACTATCCGTCGTCGGTTTTCGCGCAGCCGTGGTTCAACGCGCCCAACTACCCGAACAACCTGCCCGCAGTATGGGACGCGCATTGGGGCTATCTGCACAAGAATAACACCGCCCCGGTGCTGCTCGGGGAGTTCGGCACTAGGCTGCAAAGCATGTCGGATCAGCAGTGGCTGGACACGCTGGTCAATTATCTGGGCGCGGGCGCGAACGGTATCAATTGGACTTTCTGGTCGTGGAATCCGAACTCCGGCGACACCGGCGGCATCCTCGCTGATGACTGGCGGACGGTGAACACCGCGAAGCACAACAAGCTCGTTCCCATTCTCTTTTCGCTGACCGGCGGAGGCCCTACGCCGACGCCTACACCGACGCCGCCTCCTACGCCGACTCCGACTCCGACGCCGCCTCCTACGCCGACTCCGACTCCTACACCAACGCCGACTCCGACTCCTACTCCTACTCCGGGCGGGTCGTCTTGCGCCGTGACCTATTTCGTTCGCGATCAATGGCAGACCGGCTTCGTCACGGATGTCACCATTGAGAACCTCGGCGCCGTGGCGCTGAACGGCTGGCAATTAACCTGGTCGTTCCCCGGCAATCAACAGATCACAAATCTGTGGAACGGAGTGTTAAACCAGACGGGCCAATCGGTGAGGGTCAACGACGCAGGCTTCAACAGCAGCCTGCCGCCCAATGGAGGTAGAGCCTCATTCGGCTTCCAGGCGAGTTACAGCGGCTCAAATGCGGCGCCGAACAACTTCGCTTTGAATGGCGTTCCCTGCGTCAGGAGGTGAGCCGGCGCAGCTTCTTCGTCGCGGAGCGACGGTTGGGATTAGGCCGGCGTTTCAACGCCGGCCTAATCCCAACCGTCGCTCCGCGACGAAGAATAAATCGTTACACTGATCTGATAGTCACTCTAGAGGTTGGCCGACCTGCGCCCCATCAGCAAGATACAGGCGAAGGCGTTGGCCGAATTCTTCCACGTCTCGACCGATTTGTTCCTTGGCGTGTAAGCGTCAAACTTCGCCCCTCTTACGGCAATTCGCGGACGCGGATGTTTTTAAATTCGACCGGGGAGCCTTCCGATTCCAGACATAGATAACCGGTCCTCGGCTCGGCGCCATTTCCGCCCGAAACCTCCTCGCCGTTCACCCACAATCGCAATTCGCCGTTGATGGCCCGGACATAATAGTGGTTCCATTCGCCGACGCCTCGGCTGAGATTCTTACGAGGAAAGCTGCGCGAGCCGTTGGGAGAGAGCGGCGGGAATGGATTCAGCTTTGATTTGCCAACGGCGAAGATGTCGCCGTTGGTGGTGAACCAGTCGCCCTTCTTCCCCGTGCGCTTCTCGTACTGCTCGGCGAAGCCGTGGTCGAGCATCTGCACTTCAATGCCGTACTGCGGCAGCGCGTCAGGCTTCAACTCTTTGAGCGCCTCGTCCGGAACCCACACGAAGACGCCGGAATTACCTGCCGATTTCAAATGCCGCCATTCAACGACCATCTCGAAGTTGGCGAATGTCCGCCGCGTTCGCATCACTCCGATCGGCTGTCCGGAGCAGGTGAGGAGGTCGTTCTTCCATGTCCAAGTATCCGGGTGGCAGTTGACGTTGGTGAAATCGCTTTCACCGAGCGCGCGCCAGCCCGGCCCCTCGCCGTCAATGGAGGCCTTAATCTTCGGCTCCTGACCGTGGCCGGAGTGAGAATAGAGCGACAGCAGCAATAGAGTTCCGATCAAGCTCAGGACTCGCGCGATAGACGTTTGTTTCATGCCTGCCCCCTTTCAGAAGGTGTTACAGTACGGGGAGCGCCAGCGACCTGTCCGGGCGCCATGTGGGTTGAGACTGCAATTGATGAGTGTTAAAACTTCAGCTATGAATGATTCGCTAACCGGCGCCGCGCGCCATCCGGCATTGATCTATGGACCGGCTATGCTGGTCTCACTAATCGGCTTGGTAGACTCGATCTACTTGACGATTCAACATCTCACCGGACAGAGCGTCCGGTGTACGGTCACTACGGGTTGTTCCGCCGTGCTCAGCAGCCATTACGCGACTATCGCCGGCGTTCCCACCGCCGCATTCGGCGCACTGGCCTACTTTGCCGCCTTCAGTCTTGCGACGCTGGCCGTCTTCGGTTATGCGCGCGCGCGAACCGCTTTGGCCATACTCGTCGCGCCGATGTTGATCATGACGCTCTGGCTGTTTTACGTACAGGCGTTCGTGCTTCGCGCATTTTGTGAATATTGCCTGCTGTCGGCCGGGATGACACTGACGCTCACGGCTCTTGTCGCCGCGGCAAGGTTCTTTATTCCCGCTCAAAAATAGACAGGATTCACAGGATTGTTCAGGATTGAAACAATTCACAAAATCCTGAACAATCCTGTGAATCCTGTCTATTTTCATTGTTTCAGCGCGTCGTCATGGACTAACGGGCAGCCTTTGATTGATCTCTTTGCGCAATCCTTCAACTGTCAATTTATCGTTGGGGATCAACTGGTCATTAATAAAAACACTGGGTGTGGAGTTGACTCCGAGCGCGCTTCCGCGCCGCGTGTCTTCCGAAACGATTGTCACTACTTGAAGTCCGTCCATGTCTCGCGTGAAGCGCGGGACATCCAGCCCTAGCTGGCGCGCGAAATTGAGCACGACCGGGCGGAAATCGCCCACCTGGCTCCAGAGAGACTGGTTCTCGTAAAGCAGGTTGTGCATCTCCCAGAACTTGCCCTGAAGACCGGCCGCCGCAGCGGCGTAGGAGGCTTCGAGCGCATGGTTGTGAAAAGGTAGCGGGAAGTGGTGAAAGGCGATCTGAATCCGACCGCCGTATTCGCTCTTCAAAGTTTTGAGGACTGGGTGCAGTCCGCCGCAGGGAGGGCATTGATAATCGCCGTACTCATCGATTGTAACAACCCCTTTGGAGGCCAGCCCGTTGGACGACGCGCGTGAGTCGCTCGCCGGCGTCGGAGTCGCCGGCGGTTGGGGCTGCGACGAGCGGAACATCAGAAACCCCGTGCCGACAGCCGCCACCAGAACGGCCGCGATAATTACAAACGGCAAATAGCGTTTCATCTGGCTTTGATCCTTTCTATCCATTTTTCACCTTCTATTTCTTCATCAATTGCCAATCCCGCCTTCAAAGCGCGGTTGAGTCCCGCGAGCTTTTTGGGCGGAAGCGCGCTGTTATAGCGCGTCAATAACGATTTCGGCAAAGTCTTATCAATCTTGAACTAATTCAACCGAATATAAAGTCATCGGCAATCCCGTCGCGTTATCGAACTGCGCCGCCGCCTCGACCGCCGCCCCGGCGATCTCTTCGACGTCGTCGAAGCGGTCATACAAGCAGTGCAACGCGCCCAGCGCGTAATCCGTCCCGGAACCGAAGGCCCAGTATTTATTATATTCGTCTACCGAGCGGAGGCCGTAGACGCCGAAAATCCCGTAGGGGTTGGCGATGAGCACGTGCATGTGCGAGGTTTCGTAAGGCGCCTCCTTGTCTTCGCCCGGCGTAAGAAAGTAATCGGTCTTGAGGGCCTTGTGGAATTCGCGCCAGGTCTCGAAGATCTCCTGCACGCAGTCGAGCGAGTAATGCTCGCTGCGCGAAAAGTAGCTTTCGATGACGTGACGGTGCGTCGACGAGCCGGTGACGCCGATGTAGCTGTCACCGACCTGAATGATCTTCGATTTGGCGGCCAGGTATTCGGCGCTTTGCTTCGTGCTGCCCCAACTGACCAAAGTGTCGGCCGCGATGCAGGCGCGACCGTTCTTTTTAACGACTACCACTGTAGACATAGACTTTTCCCACGTTTTATCAAGCTTTCTCCAAAGCGGCGTATTTCTCGATCATCTTCTTGTGACCATAGCCGGGGAAGTTTATCGTCAATTTGGCGTTCTCGTCTTCGCCCTCGCGTTTGACAATTAACCCTACGCCGTATTTCGCGTGACGAACACGCGTCCCGACCTTCAATCCTGTCTGGCCTGTCTGGCCTGTCTGGCCTGTCTGGCCTGTCTGGCCTGTCTGGCCTGTCGCGCCGCTCTCGTCGCCGGAGCCGGCGCGCGGCTCGAAATCGGCGGCGTCGATACTTCTGCCTTGCCGGGCGAAAAACTCCTTAACGCCGTCGGCGCTGTTGTAAGTCCGGCCTTGATAATTGCCCGTCCGCCTCGCCGCCTGCGCAGGCTGTGGCGATGACGGCGCCGATCCCCGGCCCTCGAATGTCGAAGCCTTGCCTGCGAAGCGCAGCCAGCTTCCGCCTTTCGACTGATCTTCGATCAATTCCAGGGGAAACTCCATCAGGAAGCGCGAAGGCTCGGACGGCGTTTCGGCGCCGTAGACCCGCCGCTTCATCGAATGCGTCAGGTAAAGATATTTCTCGGCGCGCGTGATGGCCACATAGCAGAGCCGCCGCTCTTCTTCCAGATCGTCCTGGCTCTCGTTCGCGCGCGAATGCGGGAAGAGTCCTTCTTCGAGGCCGGCGATAAAGACCAGCGGGAACTCCAACCCCTTCGCGGCGTGCATCGTCATCAGCGTGACCTGGGCTTCGGCCTTGTATTCATCGGTGTCCGACACGAGCGCGGCGTGATCCAGGAAATCGCGCAGCGTCTCGCCTCGCTGCTCCGATTCGGCCGCCGCGTTGACCAACTCCTCCAGGTTGAGCAGCCTCCCTTCGGCCTCTTCGGTGTTTTCGTCTTTGAGCGCCCGCTCGTATCCGCTGTCGATGACCGCCGCCTTAACGATCTCGGAGATCGGCTCGGCGGCGTCGCGCGCCTTTTCGGCAAGACCTCCCGCGAGGTCGCGAAAAGATTTCAAAGCCGAGACGGCGCGGGCCGGCAGGAGGTTCTGTTCGACGATGATGTTGATCGTCTCCCAGTGCGAAACGCCGAAATCTCTGGCGCGGCGCTCGATGTCGTCGAGCGTGGTCTTGCCGACGCCTCGCGGGGGCGTGTTGATCACCCGCGTCAGGGCGACCGAGTCGTTCGGATTCATCGCAAGTTTCAGGTAAGCGATGATGTCTTTGACCTCGGCGCGCTCGTAAAAGCTGAAGCCTCCGACCAGGTTGTAGCGGAGCCCGGCGCGGCGGCAGGCCTCCTCGAACAACCGCGACTGGGCGTTGGTGCGGTAGAGCACGGCCGCGCGGACCCCCGGTTCCCGGCGCAGATGTTCTTCGATCTTGCCCGCGACCCAACGGGCCTCGGTCTCGCCGTCGACTAACTGCGCGTAGCGGATCTTCTCGCCTTCGGAGGCGGTCGCCCGAAGAACTTTGTCGAAGCGCTGGGTGTTGTTGGCGATCACCTTGTTGGCCGCGGCCAGGATGCGCCTGGTAGAACGGTAGTTGTCTTCGAGCTTGATGACCTTCGTGCCCGGAAAGTCGCGCTCGAAATTGAGGATGATATTGAAATCGGAGCCTCGGAACGCATAAATGCTCTGCGACTCGTCGCCCACAACGCAGAAGCTGCGGTCGGCCCAGAAACCCTCAGGCTTGTGAGCGTGGAGCAGCGCATGATCGCCCTCGACGATCAATCGCGCCAGCGAATACTGAATCCCGTTCGTGTCCTGAAACTCGTCGACCATCACGTGGCGGAAGCGGTTGTGGTAGTAGCGGCGAACCTCTTCCGAGTTGCGGAGCAACTGTACTGTGCGGATCAACAGGTCGTCGAAATCGAGCGCGTTCGACGCCTCCAGCCGCTGCTCGTAAAGCGCGTAGACTCGCGCGATGGCGGCGCGGCGCGGGTCGCCCATTTGATCGGCTTTCTCGGCGTAAAGGTCGGGATTCTCGCCGCGGTTCTTGGCCGCGCTGATCGCGCTCTGAGTCTGTCGCGGGGTCAATTGCTTGTCCTCGTAGCCGCAGTCTCGGACGCATTTGCGCAGCAAACTCTGCTGGTCGTCGGTGTCGTAGATGGTAAACGACCGCCTGTAGCCGCGCCCCAATTTTTCAATGTCGCGCCGCAGGATTCGCACGCAG
>Ga0209382_10005593_pt1 | contig 16350 bp, 19 predicted proteins | sample SoiMetdeltSBSDD5_FD_187599 | JGI IMG/M metagenome (GOLD analysis project Ga0209382, IMG submission 187599) | Bulk soil microbial communities from a Populus tree surrounding site in Tennessee, USA - Soil MetaG P. deltoides SBSDD5 (SPAdes) (version 2) | ecosystem: Environmental > Terrestrial >...
GCAGGAAGTCGACCGAGAGGCCGATGGTGGCGCCGCGCGGCGTGTCAGTCGGCTCGGCGGCCGACCACGCGGCAGCGGTGGCGGCCACGTCGACGAGCGTGCTGACGGCGCCGCCATGGACGATGTCGGCGTACGTCGTCACGGACTCGTCGTAAGGAAGGACGACACGGGCACGATCGTTTTCGATGTGCTCCAAGCGCAGGCCCAGGCCCGTGCCGAAGGGCGAATGCCGCATGAACTCGGTGACGAAGTCGATCATTGCGATAGAACCTTTTCACGATGCCGGCCGACCGCCGGACCACGCAGGCCGTCGCCGAGGCGGCCGCCCGCGGGCCGGGGACGACCGATCCGCTCCTCGGCGAGCTGCGACGCAGCGGGCTCCTCCCGGTGCTCGTGCTGCACTTCATCGCCGAGGCGCCGTCGTACGGCAACCAGCTCATGGAGCGCATCGAGACCCTCAGCGGCGGCGCCCTCGCGGTCAATCCCAACACGATGTACCCGTTGCTGCGCTCGCTCGAGGCGAAGGGGCTCGTGCGGGGCGAGTGGGAGCATCCCGAGCGCCGCTCGCGCCGCTTCTACCGCATCACCCCCGCCGGCCGCGACGAGCTCGAACGCCTCACCGCCGAGCTTGGGCCCCGCCTGGACGCCATCGCCGCCGCCGTCGAGCTCATCCGCCGCGAGGTCCTCGGCTGATGGGCAAGGCCAGGGCATCGGTGACGCTGTCCGGCTTCCGCGCGTCGGAGGCGGAGGAGCTCTGGTACGACACCAGCCGCTGGCCCACGTTCATCGACGGCTTCGGCCACGTCGTCAGCAGCGAGGGCGACTGGCCCGCGGCGCGCTCGACGCTGGTGTGGCAGTCGACGCCTGCGGGCCGCGGTCGCGTGCTCGAGCGGGTGACCGAGTACGAGCCGCGCCTCGGCCAGACCGCTGAGGTCGACGACCCGAAGATGACCGCCATCCAGCGCGTTGCCTTCACGCCGAAGGACGACGGCGTCGAGCTCAGCTTGTCCATGGAGTACACGCTCAAGGAGGGCGGGCCGCTCAAGCCCTTCACGGACTTCTTCTTCATCCGCAGGGCCGTCGGCGACGCGCTGCGGCGCACCGTCGCCCGCTTTGCGCGCGAGCTTCAGGCCGACGCGGAGCTCGCCGGCGAATAGATACCCTTCCGCGCCTTCCAAACCGCGAAAGGGTCGTACAGCAAGCATGTTCGTGTTCAAGGCCGCCGTCGTCGGCGCGGGGACCATGGGCGGCCAGATCGCCCAGACCATCGCTGCGGCGGGCATTCCCGTCGTCCTCAAGGACGTCTCGCAGGACTTCGTCGACGCCGGGCTGACCGAGGCGCGGAACGTCACGGCCGGCCAGATGGCGCGGCTCGTCAAGCGGGAGAAGCTGACCCAGGAGCAGGCGAACGCGCAGGTCGAGGAGGTCGTCGGACGCATCACCGGCACCACCAGCTACGAGAGCTTCGGCGATGTCGACTTCGTGATCGAGGCCGTCCCCGAGCGCATGGAGATCAAGCAGGCCGTGTTCGCCGAGCTCGATGCCGTCACGCCGGGCCACGCCATCCTCGCCTCGAACACCTCGTCGCTCTCGATCACCGAGATCGGCGACGCCACCCTGCGGCCCGAGAAGGTGTGCGGCTTCCACTACTTCTACCCCGCCTCGGTCCTGCCGCTGGTCGAGATCGTCGAGGGCGACGACACCGAGCCCGACACCGTGACCGCCGCGCTGAACTTCGCGCAGGCCATCCGCAAGCAGCCGATCACCTGCGAGGAGGTACCCGGCTTCGTCGTCAACCGCATCCTCAACCGCGGCGTCAGCGAGATCTGGCGCGCGCAGGAGGAGGGCAAGCTCTCGATCAAGAAGATCGACGAGGCCGCGGTCGCGGCCAACGCCGCCCCGATGGGGCCGTTCACGCTGATCGACCTGCTCGGCCTCGACACCGTCTTCCACGTCGCCGAGCACCTCAACGAGAGCTACGGATCGCGCTTCTACGTCCCCAAGGGGATGCGCAAGCTGGTGCAGGACGGCAAGCTCGGGGCCAAGACCGGCGGCGATGGCTTCTACAAGGACGGCGAGCCCAACCTCCCGGGTGACGCCGACCCGCCCGAGAACCTCGCCGAGCTGCAGCAGCTCGCGGCCCTGCGCGAGGCCTGCCTCGTACTCGAGGAGGGCGTCGCCAGCTCGCGCGACATCGACTTCGGCCTGATGGGCGGCGCCGGCATGGACCCGCGCCGCGGCCTCCTGCCGCCGTTCTGGCGCGCCGACGTCGACGGCCTCGACATCGTCCTCGAGAAGATGGAGCAGGCCGAGGAGGACCATGGCGACCGCTTCTCGCCACCGACCATCCTGCGGCGCCTGGTTGCCCAGGGCCGCCTCGGCGTCAAGGCCGGCCAGGGCTTCTACCCCTATCCGCGCCCCGACGAGGGCGAGCAGCCCGACACGGTCAAGCTCGAGACGCGCGGCAAAGTGGCGATCGCCTGGCTGGCCAACGTGCCCATGAACGCGATCTCGCCCGATGTCGTCCGCGACCTCGACACCGTGTGGACGCGGGTCAAGGAAAGCGACGCGATCCGCACCCTGGTCATCGCCTCGACCGTGCCGCTGCTGTTCAGCGCCGGCGCCGACATCAAGGCGTTCCTGTCCATGGACGAGGCGCAGGGGCGCGAGCTCATCGCCACCGGGCACACGATGTTCCGCGAGTTCGGGACCGAGAGGGTCACCACGATCGCGGCCGTCAACGGCGTGGCCTTCGGCGGCGGCTGCGAGCTGGCCATGGCCTGCGACGTGCGGCTCGCGGCGCAGTCGGCGCTGTTCGGCCAGCCCGAGATCAAACTCGGCATCATTCCCGGCTTCGGGGGCACCCAGCGCCTCCCGCGGCTGGTGGGCGAGGCCAAGGCGCTCGAGATGAACCTGACCGGCGACGCCATCCGCGCCGAGGAGGCCTACGAGTTCGGCCTCGTCAACCGCGTGCTGCCCGACCACGAATTGTTCGACGCGGCGCTGGCGTATGCGCACCGGCTGTCCGAGCAGGCGCCGCTGGCGGTAGAGCAGATCAAGCGGGTGTCCCACGAGCCCGATCTCGACGAGGGCATCGAGGCTGAGAAGGAGGCCTTCGCCACCGCGTTCCAGACCGCCGACGCCCGCGAGGGCATCAGCGCCTTCCTGGAGAAGCGCACCGCTACCTTCCAGGGCCGATGACCGTCGCGTCGCGCCCCGATGTCCAGCGCCTGGCCACGCTCGTCCGAGACGCCGGCTCGGTCGTCGCGCTGACCGGGGCGGGCATCTCGGTCCCGTCCGGGATCCCCGACTTCCGCTCGCCCGGCACCGGGCTGTGGGAGAAGGTCGACCCGATGGAGGTGGCGCACATCGATGCGTTCCACCGCGACCCGGAGCGGTTCTGGCAGTTCTATGGCGACCGCTTCGCGACGCTGCGCACCAAGCGGCCGAACGGGGCGCACGAGGCGCTGGTCGAGCTGGAGCGGGACGGGTTCCTAGACGCCGTGATCACCCAGAACATCGACCAGCTCCATCGGCGTGCCGGCACCCAGCAGCTGATCGAAGTGCACGGCTCGATTGCGACCTGCTCGTGCCTTGCCTGCGGCGAGCGCGTCGAGCTCGAGGACGCCCGTGCCCGCCTCGCGGCCGACCCGCGCGGCATTCCCCGCTGCGGGTGCGGGAGCGCGCTCAAGCCCGACGTGGTGCTGTTCGGGGAGCTGCTCGACGAGCGCAGGATGGAGCGGGCATTCGCGCTCGCTGCCGGCGCCGACGTGCTGCTGTGCGTCGGCTCCTCGCTCGAGGTCCATCCCGTCGCCGGGCTGCCACAGGTCACCCTGCAGGCCGGCGGAGCGGTGGCGATCGTCACCCAGGGCCCGACGCCCTTCGACCACGACGCGGCCGTCCGACTGGACGGTGACGTGGTCGAAGAGCTCCGGGCCCTGGTCGAAGCGCTCTAGTAGCTGCTGCCCCCGCTGGACGTTCCGCTGCTCGAGCCTCCGCCGCTGCTCGACCCGCCGCTGCCCGAGGACGACTTGCTCGGCGACGAGCTCTTGGCCGAGGCCTCGCCCTTCTCGATCTTGGTGCCGCTCGCGCCGACCACGTACCACCCGGCGCCGAAGGCGTTGAGGCCCTGGCCGGCGATCGTCCCGGACGTCTTGTCACCCTCGAAGTAGTAGAGCGGGTGGCCGTTGTACGTGACCTGCTCCGTGCCGTTCGCGCGCTTGGTGATGCCGAGCATCGACGCCGTGACGCCCGTCCCGGCCGTCGGCTTGCCCGTGGTCGTCACCGGCGGCCACGCCTTCGCGCACGCACCCGCGCACTCGCTCGTGGTGCCCGTGTCCTTCTCGAACAGGTAGACGGCGCGCCCGTTGGGGCCGACGAGCACCTTGCCCGCCTTGGTCGTGCCGAGGTCGACGGCGACCGCGCCCTTCGCCGCGGAGGACGCGTTGCTGGAGGTGTTGCTGCTGCTGGAGGAGCTGCTCGAGCTGCCGCATCCGGCGGCGACGAGCAGCGACAGAAGTCCTATGGCCAGTCCGATTCGTAGAGGCATGGCTGGCTCTACGCGCCATGCCGGGGTGCGGTTCGACCGTTAGGCGAAGCGCAGCGCAGCGCTAACACGCCGCGCCAGCCGCGGCTTGCGGCCTGCCGCTGCGACCTGCTCGCGCCGGGCCGTGAGGAGGTCGACGAGCGCGCCGCTGGGCCGGAACGGATCGGCCACCGCGCCGCCGTCGGCGAGGGAGACGGCGGCCCACGGCTCACCGTCGACCTCGGCCACGAGGAGCGGCTCTGAGGGCAGCGGCCGGGCGTCCAGCGTCGCCAGCCGCTCGAGTGCGGCGCGATCGTCGGGATATGCAATGCGGATAGTGAGCGACTGAGTCATTGGAACAATGAGGAGATTAGCGCTATTGTGTGACCTGTCAATGTCAAACAAGTTTTCATTGTCTGACCTCGTAGCGTCAATCGAGCGAGACGCTGAGGCGTCGGTCACGGCGCAGCTCGCGGAGGCGTTCATCGCGGCGATCGAGGACGGTCGGCTCGAGGCGGGCGCCAAGCTGCCGCCCACGCGCGAGCTGGCCGGCGCGGCCGGGGTCAACCACCTCACCGCCGCGCGCGTCTACAAACGGCTGGCGGAAGACGGGTACGTGAGCGCTCAAGTCGGTCGCGGCACCTTCGTGCGGCTGCGCGCCGCCGCGGTGGCCGCCGAGCCCGACAGCGACGAATGGCAGCAGTACGTCCTGCCCGACCGCCAGCCCTCCTACGCCCAGCAGGTCCATCTCGAGGCCTACCACAGCCCGTTCGAGCCCGACGTGCTCTCGCTCGGGGTGGGCTGGCCCAGCCCCGACACGCTGCCCACGGACGACCTCGCCCGCATCGCCGCCGACGTCTTCCGCGAGGAGGGCGGTAGCGCGCTCTCGTACCTGAGCGCCGAGGGCCTGCCCGCGCTGCGGGTGGAGCTCGCGGCGCGGGGGCGCGAGGCCGGCTTCGCCACCGACGCCGACGAGATCATCGTCACCAGCGGCGCGCGCCAGGGGATCGACCTCGTCGTCCGCACCCTCGTGCAGCCCGGGGACGTGGTGGCGACCGAGTCGCCGACCTTCACCGGTGCGCTGGCGTCGCTGCACTCGGCGGGCGCGCGCGTCATCGGGATCCCGTTCGACGAGGACGGGCTCGACGTGGAGGCATTCGAGCGCGTCATCGCCCGGCACGAGATCAAGCTGCTGTTCCTCCAGCCCGCATGCCAGAACCCGACCGGGCGCGACATCGCCGCCGACCGGCGCGCGCGCCTGATCGAGCTCGCGCGCGAGCGCTCGTTCTTCATCGTCGACGACGCGGTCTACGCCACCCTTCGCTTCGAGGGCGAGCCCTTCCCGCGCATGCGCGCGGCGGCTCCGGCGCACGTGATCTACATCGACTCGCTGTCCAAGACCGTGGGCGGTGGGCTGCGCGTCGGGTGGATCGCCGCCTCGGGACCGGTCCGCGCGCGACTGGCCGCGCTGAAGGTCGAGGCCGACGTGCACACCTCCTCGCTGGACCAGCACATCGCCGTCCGGTACCTCCGGTCGGGCGCACACGAGCGCCAGCTCGCCCGCGTGATGCCGTACTACCGCGAGCGCCGCGACGCCCTGCTCGACGCGCTCGCCACGCACCTGGGCGGCGAGTACACCGCCCCGCACCCGGTCGGCGGCCACCACGCGTGGGTGACGTTGAACCGGCGCCTGGACGAGCAGGCGCTGCGCACCGAGGCGCTGCGCCACGGCGTGGCGTACATCCCCGGCGGCGCGGCGGTCGCGCAGCCGACCGGTCGGACGAGCATGCGCCTGTCCTTCCCGCTGCTCACGCCCGACGAGCTCCACGAGGCGGTGCGCCGGCTCGCGCGCGCGACCGAGTCCGTGCGCCGCCGCGCCGGCCTCGCGGCCACCGCCGCGCCCTCCTAGTCACGCACGCCGGCCCGTCCGGCGGCCGCCGCGCGCTCTGTCAGGTCGGGCCCACACGGGCCGGCACGACCGGAGCGCGCAGGAGCCGGATCACCGCCAGCACCGCGATCGCCGTCATCAGCACGGCGCTGCCGACGCACCACTGACAGATCGCCTTGATGACGAACACCTCCAGATAGGTCAGGTAGACCGAGAACCCGAAGCCGACGAGCGCGAGGCCGGCGGTCGCCAGGCGGCCGGAATCGCCGGGCACGAAGAGCGCGACGAGGATGCCGGCGTAGCCGATGAGTCCGAGCACCGGGACCGGGACGCCGGCGAGCTTGGAGTAGCTCGAGGTTTGCACGGTCTCGCAGCCTCCGCTGGCCGCGCACAGGACGTGGATCCCCGCGTAGTGCACGTAGGTCAGGTAGCCGGCGATGCCCAGTCCCACCACCGCGAGCACCGCGATGACGCGGGTCACGTGCCGAGTTGCGCGTTGATCGCGGAGGCGAACGTGGTCGGGTCGGTGACGTCGACTTGCGTCAACGGCGACCCGGTGGCGCCGGTCTTGCCGACGAGGAACGACGGCGTGGCGTTGAACGCGAAGCGGTTGGAGAGCACCTGGTCGGCGGCGAGCTGGGCCCGCGCCGCTGCGGCCGGGGGCTGGGCCAGCGCCTCGGCTCCGTTCACGCTGGCGCCCGCGGTGATCTTGGCCAGGAACGCGGGGGTGACGTAGCCCGTGTTCTCCTCGCCCTGGTTGCGGTAGAAGAGGTCGGCGAAGTTCCACAACCGGTTCTGCTGGGCCGCGCCTGCCGCCACTTGGGCTGCGCGCACGGAGTCCGGCCCGAGGATCGGCAGCTGGTGGAACACCATGCGGACCTTGCCCGGGCGCACGTAGTTCTGGATAAGGGTGGGCATGCTGTCCAGCGTGTAGGCCTGGCACACCGGGCACTGGAGGTCGGCAAACTCCTGCAAGGTGACCGGCGCCTTGGGGCTCCCGAGCGTGTTGCCCTTCTGCGGGATCCCGGCGAACAGCGCCTCCGTCGTGGCGACGCCGGAAGCGGGCGAGCCCTTCGCGGGCGGCTTGGTCGAGTTGCCCGAGCCGCCGCTGGACGAGATGACGATCGCGATGATGACGACCGCCGCCGCTCCCGCCAGCACCGCGCCGAGCTGCCACAGGCGGCGGTTGCGCCGCGCCCGCAACGCCTCGGTTTCTTCGCGCGCCTTGCGCTCGGCCCGCGCCTGATCGCGGCGCTGCTTCTTGGTCTGGGGAGGCGACGACACGGCGCGGCAGGATCGCAAACACCGGTGAAAAGCGCATAAAGCGGTGGCGGCTATCGTGAGGACATGGACCAACCCGCCAGCCCGTGGGTGCAGCGCGCAAGCACCGAGCTGGCGCGCGCCGGCTACCGACGCGGCGGGGCGCGCCAGGCGGTCATCGAGCTGCTCGGAAGCCAATCCTGCGCGCTCTCGGCGGTCGACATCGAGGAGGCCCTGCGCGACGGCGATCGCAGCGTCGCGCGCGCCAGCGTGTACCGCATCCTCGACGAGCTCGAGCGCCTCGACCTCGTGGCCCGCGTCGAGCTGGTGCGCGGCATGACCCGCTACGAACCCGCCCACGGCGACGCGCGGCGCCACCACGACCACCTCGTGTGCGACCGCTGCGGCGAGCTGATCCCGTTCCGCGACGAGGAGCTCGAGCGCACCCTGCGCCGCGTCTCCGAGCGTGTGCCGTTCGCCGTCGACGAGCACGAGGTCGTGCTCCACGGACGCTGCGGCTCATGCAGTAGCTGAGCGCGCGCGCGACGGGAGCAGCGCCCGAACGCCTGCGGCCACGAGATAGGCCGCGACGAGCATTCCCGCGATCGACGCGCCCGCGGCCGTCCCGGCGTAGTAGGACAGGTACAGCCCTGCGATCGCCGCGACGATGGCGATCGCGGCCGCGGCAACCAGCATCGCGCCCATGCGGTGCGTCAGCAGCCGGGCCGTCGCCGCCGGGGCGATCAGCACGGCGACGACGAGCAGGTTGCCGAGCCCCTGCACGGCCACCAGGACCGCGAGCGCCACCAGCACGAGCAGGGCCGCATCCACGGCCGCCGGCGCGACGCCGAGACCGCGCGCACTCGTGCGGTCGAAGCCGACCACCAGCAGCCGCCCGTGCATGATGGCGAGCGCGGCGACCACCGCTACCACGAGCAGGGCCGCGAAGAGGAGGTCGGCGTCCGACACGCCCAGCACGTCGCCGAACAGCAGCTCCGCGAGCCCGGCCGGCACGGCCGGCGACAGGGCCAACAGCACCCCGAGGCCGAGCAGCGCCGTCACGACCACCGCCACCGCGGTGTCGCGCCCGATGGTGGGCGTGCGGGCAGCCACGGCGATCGCGATGGCCGCCACGACGATGCCGACGGCGCCGCCCAGCAGCAGCGGGAGGCCGAGCAACGCCGCCGCAACCAGCCCGGGGAGCAGCGAGTGGGCCAGCGACTCGGCGCTGTACGAGAGGCGGTAGAAGATCACCCAGCAGCCCAGCGCCCCGCCGGCGATGCCGAGCAGGACGACCTCGGCAAACGCCCGGCGCATGATCGGCTCGCTCCACGGCTCGGCGAGGACGTGGAGCACTAGCGGTCGTCCTGCTCGTGCGGATGGTCGTGGTGCACCGTCACGAGGTCCGCGCCGTAGGTCGCTTCGAGCACCTCGAGCGAGAGCGTCTCGTCGGGCGGGCCATAGGCGATCTGGCGGCCGTTGAGGCAGAGCACCCGGTCCCAGCGGCGCGCCTGATCGACGTCGTGGGTCGCGACGAGCAGCGCGCGCCCCTTGTCCGCGAGCCGCACGAGCAGGCCCTCGAGCCGCTCGGCGCTGACGCTGTCCAATCCGGTGAAGGGCTCGTCGAGCAGCATGACGGGCGCGTCCTGCACGAGCCCGCGCGCGACCAGCACCCGCTGGCGCTGCCCGCCGGACAGGTCCCCGAAGGTGGCGTGGGCGTGGGCGCCCAGCCCGACGGCATGCAGCGCCTCGAGGGCCTGCGCGCGCTCGCGGCGCCCCGGTCGCCGCCACCATGGCAGGCGCGAGATCGCGCCCATCGTGGCCACGTCGAGCGCACTGACCGGGAAGTCCAGGCGCGAGCGCTCGGTCTGGGGGACGACGCCGCAACGGGCGGGCCGCTGCACGGCCCCCGCGGCCGGGGTCAGCTCTCCCGTGAGCACCCGGAACAGGGTCGTCTTCCCGCCGCCGTTGGGGCCGAGCACCGCCACGCGCTCGCCCGCGCGGGCAGCGAAGCTGACGTCGCGCAGGACGATGCCGGTGCCGTAGCCGGCGGCGAGGCCTTCGGCCGAGACGAGCGACGACGGCACGCTCACAAGCCCCGAATCGTGCACCCTTGCCTGCCTCCGGTGAAGCCGCGGACCATCGCGTCGGCGTTTGCGCGCTCCATGCCCAGATAGGTCGCGCCGCGGGAGCCGGCCGGTCCCAGGGTGTCGCCGTAGAGCGTGTACCTCGCCGTGGCCCCGGTCTGGCCGGCGAGGGCGTCAGCGAGCTTGTTGTTGATCGAGCTCTCGGGGAAGATCGCCTTCACGCCCTCGCGCTCGATCAGGGCGCTGAGCTTGGCCACCTCCCCGGCGCTGGGCTGGGCCTGGGTGGTCTGCGATGGGATCACCGCGCCGATGACCCGCACGCCGTAGCGCCGGGCGAAATACCCGAACGCATCGTGGTCGGTGACCAGCTTGCGCCGGGCCGGCGGCACCTTCGCGAAGCAGGCTCGAATGCCGGCGTCGAGCCGGCGCAGCTTCCGGAGATAAGCGGCCGCGTTGCGCGTGAAGACGACCTGCCGCGCCGGATCGGCCTGGACGAGGGCGTCGCGGATGACGCGGACGGCGGCCTCGACGTTGACCGGGTCGTGCCACCAGTGCGGGTCGTACCTGGAGGCCTCGGGACCGCTCGCCTCGCCCCGGAGGCGGTCGGGCACGGCGGCGCCGAGGTCGACCACCGTCGGATCGCCGCCGCCGTCCTCGATGACCTTGCCCATCCACCGGTCCAGGTTGTCGCCGCTCTCGAACACGACCTTGGCGCCTGCGGTCTCCACCACGTCGGACGGGCGCGGCTCGTACTCGTGCGGGTCGGTGTTGGGCCGCAGGATCTGGGTGACGCCGATGGCGCTGCCGCCGACCGCGTGCGTGATGTCCCCTACCTGCGTGGTGGTGGCAACCACGTCGAGCGCACCGGGCGGGCCCGAGCCGCCGCTCGTCCCGCAGCCGGCGACGATGAGCGCGACCGCCACCGCCGCCGTCGCCAGCGCCGGCGCCCGTCTGGAGGCAAGCAGCGCCCGTCCGGCAGCGACGACGGCGAACACCGCGCCGCTGAGCACCGCAATGGCGGCGCCCGGGGGGGCGTCGAACTGGACCGAGAGCCACAGCCCGACGGCCCCCTCGAGCGCCGCGAGGACGACGGTCGCCACCTGCCAGGTGGGCAGGCGCGCGAACACCAGGCGCGTCGTAGCCGCCGGAACGACGAGGAGCGCCGTGGCCAGAAGGGCGCCGATGGCCGACAAGGCCGCGATCGCGACGAGCGCGACGAGCGCCAGGAGGACGGCGTCGGAGAGCGTCGAGCGGACGCCCAGGGCGCGCGCCGCGGACGGGTCGAACCCGGTCACCGTCCAGCGATGCCCGAGCAGCAGCGTGCCGGCGATCACGGCCGCTCCGGCCGCCGCCGCCCAGGCCACGTCGGATGCGTCGATGACGAGCAGGCTGCCGAACAACAGGGTCTCGACGTCGGCCCCGGAGTGAAAGACGTCGGAGGCGAGGATCACGCCCAGCGCCAGGGCGGCGACGAGCACGAGCGCCGTGACGCTGTCGTAGTGCTCGCGGTCGCGGCGCGCCAGCCAGGCCACGCCGGCGGCGACCACGGCCGCGGTCGCGGCGGCGCCGAGGTGAGCCGAGAACCCCAACCCGTCGGCGAGCACGAGGCCGGGGAAGGCCGCCGTGCCCACGGCGTGCGAGTAGAAGGCGAGGCCTCGTAGGACGATCCACGTGCCCACGAGCCCGGCGCCCACCGCGAGCACGCCGACCTCGAGCAGGCCCCGCTGGAAGAAGGGCAGGCCGAAGGGATCGAGCACGCCGCCGAGGCTACATGATGATGAGACTTGTTCTCGTTCTGAATCGGGTTCAGGCCAGGCCGGCCGCGGACTTGGCGCGCAGCGCCGCCTCGAGCCGGCCGATGACGCGCTCCACGGCCGCCGCTTGCGCGTTCTCGAGCGGGCCCTGCAGCGCCGCGTTGGCGGCCTCGCCGACCTCGCCGCGCGCGGCGCGCAGCTCGTCGAGCCGCGCTGCGAGGTCGGTCACCTCCGCGTACTCGGAGAGCTCGGTCAGCGCCGCCTCCAGCGCGACGCGCAGCTGCAGCGCGGCCTCGCGCGTGGCGCCGCGGTCGAGGTCGGCGCGCGCCCGGAGCAGCAGCTCCTCACAGGCGAGGGGCTCGGCGCGGCCGCCGAGCAGCGCCGCGAGCCGCTCCTGGGGCCGTAGCGCCGCGGTGCGGCGCGTCCGCCTGGTCGCAGCGGGCACCTCGACCGCTTCGGTCCAGTGGCCGTCGGCGACCTCATCGCCGCTCCCGAAGCCGAGTCGCGCGACCAGCGCCTGGTCGCGGGCGACGTCGCGCAGGGCGTGGTCGGCGGCGGCGACACGGTGCGCGGCGAGCGTGCGGTTCAGCACCGCAACCGCTTCGGCCAGGCGGCGCTCGGCCGCGTCGCCGCGCGCCTCGCGCAGCCAGGCCTGCGCCGCCTGCGCGTCGGCCAGCGGCTCGGCCGCGATCACCGTCGCGCGCGACGTCGGTACCGCGGTCGGCTCGGGGTCGGGCTCGGCCGGGCGAGGACGCCGCCGGCGAAGCCGCCGGCGCGGCGGCGCGGCCAGGGTGCGCACCACGAGGACGTGCTCGGCCTCGTCGGCGCCGGGTGTGCGCACCACATAGCGCCCGTCGGCGGGGCCGAGCACCCACGGGAACTCGAATTGCGCGAAGCGGAAGTAGCGGTCAGTCGCCGGCGTTGTCGCCAGGTTTTACCGGGAGCGCGTCCTTGGACGGCTTCACCGGGACGGTGGGGTTGTCGATGTTGTTGAGCCGGTTGATCAACTTGATCCACTGCCCCGCCTTCAACCCGCCCGCGCCGTCAGAGGTGTTGTACATGGGCCGGAAGCCCACGTGGATGTGTTTGTAGTGGGGATCCGGAACTTGTCGATGAAGAAGTTCGGCACGCCGACGGGCGCGTGGCCGGGAGTCGCAAGGGACACCGATCGGGTTGGACGCCGTCGGTGCGCCTCCCCTTGTGCGACCCGGCCGGGGTTGCGGCGCGCCGCCCCCACCCCCGCCACCGGGCGTCTTGGAGGGGTACGAGCCGCTCGAGGTGGCCTGCGTCACCGTCTTCTTGGTCTTCCTGGCCGTCTTCTTGATCGTGTCGCCGTTGGGGACCTGCTGTGGCAGGCCCGCACGGCTGGGTTGCGGCTGGTTCGATCCGGAAGACGAACTGCTGCTCTCGGAGGACTGGTTGTGCTGCGGCTGGGACGAGGACGAGCTGCTCGGCGCGCTCGAAGAGCTCGGCTCGTTGCCGCCGCCGACGACGCTCGGCGTGGGCACGGGTGCGCTCGGTGTCGCGACGGGGGGGGACCCGGCACGGACGGTGTCGGGACCGACGGCGTCGGGACCGACGCGGTCTGCACCGACGGCGCCCCGCTGGACGGGCACGAGACGGTGACGACGGGGGTCTGCACGCAGTCTTGGGCGCGCACGGGGAAGACCGCAGCAGCGAAGGCCGCGATTGCGATCGCGCTGCCTATGAGCAGGGTCCTCCTGTTCATGCCAGCCGCCAGCCCCCTACCGAATCCCTTGCCACTGCGGCGAACCGCGTCCGACGGTGCCGGAACCGCTTCCGGCACGCGCCAGCACCCGGCGCGTGGTGTTGGATCCTCCGGTTGCGGCGCTGGACGACTCTCGCCCTTGAGCGGAGGGTGAGGCTCCGAGAGTCGAGAATATGGTGCGCTCGCGCGCGCTACAGTCCCGCCGCCCGAACGCGACCCGAGGGGACGACCGGATGGCCGAAGACGACGAGGGACTCCGCCAGCGCCTGACCCGCCAGGGCGAGGAGGCTGTCGGGAAGCTCGCCCAGGACCTGCTCGAGAACCCGCTCTTTGCCAACACGCTGTCGCGTGCGTTCGAGGCGCGCGAGAAGGCGGTGCAGGCCCAGACCGTCGCGATGGGCGCCCTGAACCTCCCGTCCGCCGCCGACATCGAGCGCCTGACGCGGCGGCTGCGCTCGGTCTCGCAGCGCCTCGAGGGCCTCGAGGACGGGGTCGAGCGCCTCGACGAGCGCTTGGCCGACGTCAGCGCCGCGTCCGACACCGCCGAGCGCCTGCGCCGGATCGAGGAGCAGCTGGCGGGGCTCATGGCCGAGGTCCAGGGCCTCGCCAAGCGCCTGCCCGAGGAATCCGAGACGGTGTCCCGGGACCAGGAGCGGCTCGAGGTCCCCAGCGAGGGCTGATGGCGCGCGGCCGGCCACGCAATCCGGCCGAGGCGGCCGACGCCCTGCGGGCCGCCGTCGACCAGACCTTCCAGGCGACGCTCGGGCGCATCGCAACCGGGGACGACATCAAGGAGCTGCGCGAGGAGCTTCGCGAGCTCGAGAAGCGCGTCGCGGCGCTGGAGGACGCCAAGCCCAAGAGCCGGAAACGGGGCTGAGAGGGCTCCCCAGCCCCGTCCCCGCGCGGGCGAAGCGGCCCGCACTCGTTCCGCCGCGCCGCGCTGCGCGCAGACGTCGGTCGGTGCCGTCTGACGGTACTCCTCGCCCTGAGAACAAGCAAACCCGGAGCCGGCGCTACCGTCCGTGGTCGCGGATGGAAACGTTGAACCTTTCGCAAGCCGCCGAGAGGGCCGGCGTCACCGCGGGCACGCTGCGACGCTGGGCCGAGCAAGGGGTGATCCCCAACGTCAACGGCGAATGGACGCCCGCCGCGGTGGCCACGGCGCGCATCGTGGCGCGCCTGCGCGGGCGGGGGCACTCCCTGTCCTCGATCCGCCACGCGGCCGAGAACGGCAGGCTCGCGTTCGGCTACATCGAGGACCTGTTCCCGTCCGAGGAGGGCGAGTACACGCTCGAGGACGCGGCCCGGGAGACCGGCCTCGAGCCCGCCCTGATCGAGCGCATCTGGCAGGCGATCGGGTTCCCGTCCGGGGACGGGGCGACGATCACCGACGACGACCTCCAGCTCCTGCGGCACGTGGCCGCAGTCCTCGCCGCGGGCTTCCCGCTCGTCGCCTTCCTCCAGCTCGTGCGCGTCTACGGCCAGGCCCTGGCCCAGATGGCCGACGCCGAGGTGCGGCTGTTCCACCTGTACGTGCACGAGCCGCTCATGCGCGACGGCGTGGGCGGGCTCGAGATGGCCGAGGAGATGGAGGGGCTCGCGCGCGAGCTGCTCCCGCTCAGCTCGCCCATCATGGATCACCTGCACCGTCGCTACCTGCAGCACTTCGTCGAGCAGGACGTCGTCGGCCACATGGAGGCCGACCTCGAGGACCAGGCGCTCGAGCTCGGGCGCCTGCGCGTGGCGATCGCCTTCGCCGACCTCGCCGGGTACACGCGCATGACCGAGGAGGCCGGCGAGGAGGAGGCGCTGACCGCGGTCGAGCGGTTCGTGGAGGCGGTGGAGGAGACACTGCCCGACGACGCGCGGATCATCAAGACGCTCGGTGACGAGGTCATGGTCGTGGGCTCGGATCCCGCGGCACTGACCGACTGGGCCGTCGACTTCCAGGCCATGCACACCGAGCGGCCGCTGCCGCGCATCGGCATCCACTACGGCGAGACCCTGTACCGCGACGGGGACTACTACGGGCGCGAGGTCAACCAGGCCGCGCGCGTCGCGGCGCGGGCCGCGGGCGGTGAGGTCCTCGTCACTCGCCCGGTCGTCGACGCGGCGGGCTCGCACGTCGAGTTCGACCCCATCGGCCAGGTCCGGCTCAAGGGGTTCTCGTACGCGACCGAGCTGTTCCTCGCGCGTCCGGCGGAGGAATGAAGGCCGCCGGCGAGGTGCGCGCAACGGTGGAGGCCACCGGCCTCCTGCGCCGCGCGCCGGTGGTGGTGCTGTTCTCGGGCGGCCGCGACTCGACCTGTCTCCTGGACCTCGCGGTGCGGTTGGGCGCGGACGTCTCCGCGCTCCACGTGGACTACGGGCTGCGGCCCGACAGCGCGGGCGACGCCGAGCATTGCGCGCGCGTGTGCGCATCGCTCGGGATCGAGCTGGCGATGCAGCGGCCGCGCCGGCCCGAGGACGCGGGCAACCTCCAGGCGTGGGCGCGCGACGTCCGCTACGGAGCGGCGGCGCGCTTGGCAGGCGCGCGCGACGCGGACGTCGCCGCCGGCCACACCGCCTCCGACCAGGCCGAGACCGTGCTCTACCGGCTCGCCGCGTCGCCGGGGCGGCGGGCGCTGCTGGGGATGACGGCGCGCGACGGGCGCCTGGTGCGCCCGTTGCTTGGGATCACCCGGGCCGAGACGGCCGCGTACTGCCGCGCACGCGGGCTGGCCTGGCGCGAGGACGCATCCAACGCGTCCGATGCCTTCGCGCGCAACCGCGTCCGCCACGAGCTTCTGCCCGCGCTGCAGTCGGTCCACCCCGCGGCGGAAGAGAACGTGCGCCGCACCGCCGAGCTGCTGCGCGAGGAGGCCGCCGTGCTCGACGAGGTCGTGGCCGGCGTGCTGGACGGGCGGGAGGAGATCGAGCTCGATCGGCTGGCCGCGCTCCCGCCGGCGCTGGCGCGCCTGGTGGTGCGCCGGCTGGCCGAGGGCGCGACCGGGACCGTGGTGCCCCGGGCGGCCCGCCGCACCGGGGACGTGCTCGCGCTCGGGTCAGACGGCGCCCTCGACCTTGGGAACGGTGCACGCGCGCGCGTGCGCGCGGGGATCTTGAGC
>Ga0209382_10005594_pt1 | contig 16349 bp, 18 predicted proteins | sample SoiMetdeltSBSDD5_FD_187599 | JGI IMG/M metagenome (GOLD analysis project Ga0209382, IMG submission 187599) | Bulk soil microbial communities from a Populus tree surrounding site in Tennessee, USA - Soil MetaG P. deltoides SBSDD5 (SPAdes) (version 2) | ecosystem: Environmental > Terrestrial >...
CGGCGCGGAGGAAGTCTTCGCCGGCGAAGGCGAGGTGGCGATGGCGATGACGGAGGCCGTGCTGCGGCGTCTCGGAGCGACGCCGGATCAGATCGATCGTGAGCGTGCCCGTGTGCGCAGCGAGTTGTTTACAACGTAGATCAACTCCCAACTACCAATTCCCAATTCCCAACCATTGCCAACCCCCAACTCCCAACGAATCGGGTTGCGATTTGGACGTCGGGAGTTGGGAGTGGTTGGAGATTGGAAGTTGGGCGTTGGGAGTTCAGTCAAATGTTCTTCACGGCCTCGCGCACGCTCAACGGGCTGAGTCGATCCGTGTTCGCCTTCACGTAGCGACGCACCTCCTTCGGGTCCGTCCACGCATACTGCCGCAGCGCCCAGCCGATCGCTTTGCGAATGAAGAAGTCCTTGTGCGGGAGATTCGGCTCGATGCAGTCATAGAGCAGCTCGAGATCGGTGTCGTGCTTGAACTTGAGCTGACAGAGGATCGCGCTGCGCCGCTTCCAGATGTCCGCGTCGTGCGCCCAGCGACGCATCAGCGGCTTCATCCGCCGCGGCTCGGCGCGCAGAAGGTCGCCGAGGTTGTAGCCCGCGAGCGTGTCCACGAAGTCCCACCACGCGCCGGTGACGATCATCTCTTCGAGCATGGACAGCGACGAAAATGTCTGGAAGGGGCGATACACGCGCGCCTGCGTCAGCAGGACCGCGGCGTAGCGTTCCTCGCGGAATCTCGCGTTCCTCCACAACTCCAGCACGACGCGCTGCCATTCATCGGCCGAGTCGACTGGGTGGGCCTTGAAGGCGTTGCGGCACAGCTGTCTCAGTGCCGGCGCCGATACACCGCGATATGGCATCGACGACTTCATGTAGGCCTGCATTTGTGGGGCTTTCACTGGGTCGGCCGACTCGGCCAGAACGCGGCGAATCGTCTGGACCAGCGAGTGCGTCATAGCGGGGTCGGCAAGAGGACATGCGCGGGCGCAGCCGCGCCTCTGGCGAAACGGCAGTATACTCAGGCGTTCACACCGAAGAAGGTGCGAAGGGCTCTCTGCCCGGGAGGATCGTGAATGCGCGCATTGATGGCGATTGGGCTGGCAGCAGCCCTGGCAGTGGGAGTGAAGGCTCAGACCACCGAACTGAAGGTGGGCGACAACGCGCCCGACTTCAGCCTGCAGGCGTCTGACGGCAAGACCTACAAGCTGTCGGACTTCAAAGGGAAGAAGGCGGTTGTCATCGCCTGGTTCCCGAAGGCGTTCACGCAGGGTTGCACCATCGAGTGCAAGTCACTGGCGGAGAATGGCGACAAGATCCGGATGTATGACGTGGCCTATTTCATGGCGAGCGTCGATTCGCTCGAGGACAACACCAAGTTCGCCAAGGAAACCAAAGTGACGCTGCAGAGCCGCGGCGGCGGACCGGCCACCGTGGTGGAGAAGAAGGAAGCCGACTTCCCTCTGCTCGCCGATCCCACCAAGGAAGTGGCGACGAAGTACGGCGTGCTGATGCCGAACCCGCCGGGCTTCGCGAATCGCTGGACCTTCTACATCGACAAGAACGGCAAGATCGCCTACATCGAGAAGACCGTGAGACCAGCGACGTCGGCCGAAGACATGGTGGCCAAGCTCGCGGAGCTCAAGGTCCCGATGAACCACAAGTAGAGCGTGTCAGCTGTAGTGTCCGGCTTTAGCCGGACGAAGTAGTGTCCGGCTTTAGCCGGACCGGACCGGGCCGCCGCGAAGGCGGCCCGTTTTGTTTATGCGACTGCGACACGCGCCTGAATGGCGGCCGCCATTTCGCGGCCCAGGCGTTCGACGTCTTCCCAGTTCGTGAGCTCGTGATCACGGCTCGTGTCGGTCGGTCCTCCCTCCTTCTTCGCGATCCGCTTCATAACGAATCGAATGAAGAAGTTGTATTCACGATAGGCCAGTCGTCCGGCGACCGACAGCACCACCGACGGCTTCCATCCGTGACCCGCGGGGAACGCCCGCGCAAGACGCCCTGCTTCGGCGACCTCCTGCGGGTTCTTCGACGCCGCGGCCAGGCTGACCGAGAAAAACGCCGACGGTACGCGATTCAGATCCGCGGCGTGCGCATGAACGAAGCGGGCGGCGGACTTCTGATGCTTCCCGGCGTGGATCGACGCGCCGACGAGCGCGCCGCTGACGCGGCTCCAGTCGATGGACTCGGCCTCCGGTGTCGAGACGTCGATGGCCTGGGTGTCGAGACCGTGTGCATGGAGCACTCCGGCGAGTCGGATCGCGATGAGGGCCGCCTGCCCTTCGGAGCTGGCGAAGAGCACCGGCACTTCGCAAGTGAGTGGTTCTGCCAGTGTGTGTGCCATGCCCGCATACGGGGCAAGTCGCGTGCCTCGCGCCAGTGGGCGATCGCGAGGTAAATCGGGGATCCATCGTCCGCGGGCTGGTCACCGCGCGGAATCTCGCGCCGCCAACCAGGAAATTTCCGCGCCCGCGCCGCGTGCTAGAATCGAGTCGTTCGCCTGTCACGCCTTGCCGGCGTAGCTCAGTTGGTAGAGCAGCTGATTCGTAATCAGCAGGTCGTCGGTTCGAGTCCGACTGCCGGCTCCAAATTCCTTAGATAAATTCGATAGTTGCGGGCACCAATCGGTGTCCTGATCGTCAGGTGTTCGGCGAGCAACAACTCCCGCAATTCGTAGTAGTGCTCCTCGATCGCTTCTTCCGGATCGCGCCACTCGATGCGCCGCGTCGGCGGTGAACAGAAGAACTGGTCTTCCTCGACGAAGCAATGGCACCCAGCATTCCGCAGCGCCGCGAGCAGTAGCAGTGCGTCATCTGTCATCGCGCGTCGCCTCGTTTGACACACAACCGCCAGCCACTATCAGGCGTGCCAGGACGTGATGCTGTATCGCGCTCAGCGAACCACATCGAACCTTGATCGGTGATGAAGGAGCATTCCGCGTACGCTGTCCCGACTGCGAATGTGCCGCACAGCTCCGCCACTTCTTTTCGCGGATTTCCCGTTGCCGCGCTGCACCTAAATCACGCACTTCACGGCTGAAATCTGCCCTTGGACAAACCCCGCTGCGACCGTGATAGAGTGCGACTTCCTCCCGTTTCAATTCAATGGAGTCGCTCAAACGCCGGTGCCCGGCGTGCGGCGCAGGTGTCGGGATGCTGGTTCGCATCAGCACGCTCCCGGGCCGCAACGATGTGATGACCATCTCCCTGTACTGTGAGTCCTGCCGCTATCAGTGGACGATGAAGGACACGGACGAATCAGACCACCCCGTCGAATCGAAGCCTGAGAAGTGGGTCTCCCGATGCCGATGCAGTCCATAGATCGTCAATGCCCGTCTTGTGGCAGCTTCGCGTTGATCATTCGCGCCGTCATGGTCCCTGAGCGTAAAGGCGTCCTGAGCGTCACCTTGTTCTGTGAATCTTGCTTGCAACAGTGGACGGTTGAGGAGGCGAACAAACCACACCAACCCGACACCTCTGAACCGAAGAAGTAAGCCGCGGTTTGGCTGGGTCATGAATCCTTTCTTCGACCAGCTCATGAATTCATCCATAGGGCGTTGCCGGTTGTTTCAGATTCCCACGAGAGCACATGTCTGGTAGTCTCCTCGCCGGTGTCGCAACGGACACGATCCGAAGTGACGGCCCTGCTCAAGAAATCCGCTGAGCAGCGCCGCAAGATGGAGGAAATCGAAGCCGACCTCCACAGCATCTCCGCGCGCGTCGCGCGTACCGAGCGCGAACCGGAACGCCGCAAGACCCCACGGAAGAAAGACTCATAACGTCCTCGCTGTCGTCTGAAGCGGCCTCGGTCCCTGTCGCGTCGCCGCTTTGCGTTGGCCATGGTGTCCCTCGTGACATCGCGACCGGCACACGACGGTGGTGGATTTGGCCGAGCCTTTGGACCGCAACCGTCTCGTAAGCAGAAGGACAGAAAGTGGTGCGCGGTTCTTGCTAATTGGCGTCACCTTCTCGTTTGGGGTGAACCTATGGGCGATCCGGTATCCCACAAACCTTCTGATGGCACACTGATTTGTCCCGTTTGTTCCACTGCGATGACACTCGCGCGCGAAACGCCGAGTCTGAAAGTCTGGGTCTGCCAACACTGTGGGGCGAGTCTGACGGTTCCAGCCCACAACTGGGCCGTTTCGAGCGACCCGCGTCGTCCGCGCGAAAGCTCGTGAGCAGTGCGGGGCTTGCGGGTGATCGCTACAGCCCTGCTCAAGAAATCCGCTGAGCAGCGCCGCAAGCTGGCAGAAAATCGAAGCCGACTCCACAGCATCTCCGCGCGCGTCGCGCGTATCGAGCGCGAACCGGAACGCCGCAAGCCACCACGGAAGAAAGACTCATAACGTCCTCACGTGCGTCTGGTGTTGATAGTCAGACACGACGTCCTGATTCATTCGGCTGACCAATGTTGTGCGCTGACGAACGGCGGTTATGCGCATGCATTGGTGGAGGTTTTCCGGCCTTGGTTTTTCGCAAATATCGCCGTGTCGCTCGCGCGGTGGTCATGGGTTTGAATTTACTAGAGAGTGCCTCCATCGACCACTGAGGCCGTGGTCGAGTTCTATAGGTGTGGTGCATGCGGCACGATCTGGTTGCGCGACACACGCAATCCTGAGGCGCCACCGAAGATTCTTGTTCGCCCGAGCGACTGGCCGGTTGCATTCGCTCCTTTCCTGTAACGACTCTCTCAAGACCGACTTCTCAATCGTTCCCGGAGCTGGTCTGCGGTGCAGTTTTGTAACGACAGAATTGGTGGAGCCTTCCTCGAATCACCGATTTCTGAGCGTTCTCCGAGTTTCCGAGCGCGAGCCCTGTCGTAACGCGTTCATCGTGTTGCGGAATCGCGCGCGGAGTCTGGCGTCGGAGTTGCTCTATCAGATGAGGCCTGGGGGCTTTGCCAGCATGGCGATTGCAGTTCTGCACGAAACCGCAATCGGCGAAAGCGAGGTCGAGGAGACCATCCGGGCGGAGAGGTCTGATCAACCTCGCGAAGTGCGTCTCAACGCCGACGAAGCATGGTTGCGCAGTGCCCGGCTGAAGTACGGATCGAGCGTCCGTGTGATCGACATCTCGGCCGTCGGCATCCTCATCCAGTACGGGGGGACGCCGCTCACGCCGCCGTCCGATCTCATCGTCGAGCTCAGTGTGTCGATATACAGCAATCACACGCTGCGTGCCGCCTTGTTGTATGCGGGCGTCGCCCTCTGGCTGCTCGTCGTCGTCGGCATCTGGGCCTGGCCGTGGTTTATTCGCCCTCCGCGGCGCCGGACGTCTTCGCGATCGCGCGCCGCCAAACGGGACGAGGGGTCAGGGTGGTGGCCCGCGGCCGAAGACGTCGCGCGTCGCGGCGCTCGACAAGGGATCCATGGAACCGAAGGGGCGAGACGTGACAAGTAGTGAGCGCGACCTTGAACGAGTCGTGGCGTTTTGTGCGATGCACGTGAACGACTGCGCGCCGGGCCGAGATCTGGAATCAGACCCACTGTTTGAAACGAAGTTCGAGACATTCGAGCACTTCGTTGACGTGAACCTGCGGTGCAGAGTCTGCGACGCGTGGCTGAGTGCGCACATCCAGCGTGAGGACGCCGAAGCACCTGTACGCCTGCTTCCAACGATTGAGTCCCTCTGTGGAGAAGACAAACGCCGTTCTGAATGGCGTCGCGTGTTAGCTCCCAACGAGAGGTCAAAAATAGATGCTCGGAGCCGGGCATCCGGTGAGTGACCCGCGTGTGGCGTTCGATTGACTTAAAAAAAGCTTGTCCTGCGCGGAGTGGGATTGCTTGCGGGCCGGCTCCTGCTGACGACGAGCAACCACCACAATTCTATGGCGCTGGAGCTGCCGACAGTTTTCCAGCTTTCCAGTCGCCGAAGAGGCGCTCAACGCGTATGTCGTCACTGAAGTCGAATCGCCATAGCTTGTCGCCAATGCGTAGGACATCACGCTCGATTGTTACGTCGTCGCGCGCGACGTCGAATGAGTCCTCTGGTTCATCTGAGTCAAAACGAAGTCTATTACGCGTAAACGTCAACCTCCCGTGACAGTCGCGGAGGCGATGCTTGTGGGTGACCATGTACACGACCCGGCTGGCTGGCGTCTTCGGTTTGACGGTACCGGCGTCGTCGCGACGCGGCGCGTTTGATGGCTGCGCCTGAGGGGTTGGCGCAGGTGCCGACTCACGCTGCGTACGCTCAACGGCGTTGATGTCAGCCGTTCGCCTCGATGTTTGCTGTTGGTTCAGCAGGTGTCCCAGCAGGCCTACTAGGATGAGCGCTCCGAGTGAGAGCAACCAGCCCTCCAGCTGTCGCGGTTTCTCGATGCCGCCATTGGGGTTCTGTTCGCCGCGCGGTGGATCCGGCGGAACGGTCATGCGAGTCGGGCGACTTTATCACCCGCTCCGAGACGAGTCGCTCTTGTGTACGGCACCATCTCCACGACGAGCCAGCCCGATATGACTGCTCTCCCGTTGCCCGTAAGTACTCGTACTTCGATCACAGCGAATCCAATCTCAAGGGCCGTCCGAACAAAAGCCAAAGCTCGCGAGCGCCGTCATGAGAGGTCCCGTCCTGCGCACAACGCCAATTCAGGTCTCCGGAAGGCGATCGTCGAGCGCCGCCGCGACCCGGTGAACGTCAGTTTCCTTGATTAACTCCTTAAGCCGTTCGTCACGAAGAGTGACCTCAACACCTTGCTTCTTGCACAGTGCCTGAACCATTTGCAGGATGGCCGTCAGCTCCTGCTCCGCGAGCATATCGACCTGTAAATCAAGGTGGGCACGCTTGTCGGCCTGCCGCGTCATCCGGTTCTGCGACATCAACACGAACACGGACAGGAATATCGCCTCCAGCGAGACAACCAATGTAAGGAAGCTGAACGGAAACGGATCGAACGGGTCGATAACGGAAAGAACGCGAGTGTTGATGAGGATCCAGAGTAAAAAGAACGTCAAATGAAACAATGCGAACGGCGCGCTTCCTGTAGTGCGGTTGATGCTATCGCTCACTTTGTCCGCCGTGCTGCGTTGGTGTAGAGCACGCTGTTCGAGTTCGGCGATGTCCCGTATGTTCTTGCCAAGAACCGTACCCTGTCTCCTCTCGGCGTCGGTTTGTTGATAAACGTCTTCGCGTTTCGGTTGCCTCGGCACACACTGCTCATCCCGCATGTCGGTCGATCCCATTTACTTCTCCTGCAGCGACACCTCGGCGGTACACCCTGCGCGCGGCGCTCACAACGGCGTCCAATGCGATCTCGATCCGCTTATCTTCCGCTTCGCCATTGTCGAGCCTGCACAATCGGTAGCGAGGCAACTCGGATGCCATCGATATCTACTGTCGGGCTCGTACTGGCTTTTCCCGAGCGACATCGACATCGCGCGTTGCTATGCTGCGCGGCCCAATGCGCAGTCGCTCCTGCCCGCGGTGCGGATACCCCGGACAATTCCTTGTTTTGGAATCAAGGGATGCACACGTTGATTACTACCATTGCGACCGGTGCGACGAATTCTGGCTTCTCGACCCAATGAACCCCACCAAGCCGCAGCGGGGCATGCCGCCTCGAAAACCAAAACCGGACGACGATCGGTGAGCGCCCGTCACCGACGCCGGCTGGATCGGTGTAGACGTCGCTATTCAGTTTTCAAAGAGCCGCCTGACAATCAGCTCCGTCGCCGCCGCCCGTTCGAGTCGGGCAGGCCAAGCCTGGATTCGGAGGCACACGTACGAAACTGCTGCATCGCTTCATCAACAGCCGCGACGTTCCGCGTCACGACGTCGTCGATGATGTCGGCGAGTACCTCTGGCGGAAACTTCCGCATGGCTTCGATCGCAATGTCTTCAAGGAACGCGCGCACCCCTTCTTCGGCTTCGGACATCGTGCGACGCCCTTCAATGATAGTGACCGTGGAGTCGTCAAGACGGGCACCCCCTCCGGCGATCGCATCCGTCGTCCGAGTACGTGAACACATAGACCGGATCCACCTCGTTGCCGCCGCGACCCGACGTCTTGCCGCGCGATGCATGCCGATCCTGCCTGAACGTGCCGCGCCGCTGGTGAGTGTCCGCTGGCACGGTTGGCCTTCCCCGACGTCTCTTCTGCTGCGTTAGGCCTTGACCCTGAATTTCGCCCGCGCATAAAAATGCCCGCGCGGCGGTCGGGACGGTTGAATCGCTCAGACATGTCCCTAGCCTCCCGCTGGGTCATTTGCGGTTTGCAGACTTGTTCGCAGCAAACATCCGTCATCTCGCGCCTCTTCAGAACGGCACAGATCTCATTCATCGGATGGCTTACAGTTCACTTTTTGACGATGGCTGAGTTCAATCGCACCTGCCCAGTCTGTGGCGATCACCATGGCACTCCGAAGGCCGTCATGGCCTCGCGCGGCACGTACACGGTGACGCTGGCCTGCGACAAGTGCGGGACTGAGTGGGCTACTGAGCGCAAGCCAGACGTTCAACTTTTCCTGTCCAGGCACCACGAACCGCTCCAAGAGCCGTAGGCTCACCGCTTCCTTCATCACTGCACCGATATCCATTTCTGGTTGCTGGTTATCCCTAGGGATGTGAGTTGCAACCTGATTCCATCGGTTCACGAAAGTACCCACAATCACGTGAACCAACTCATCGCTGGTCGTGGTAAATTTCCGGCTCCAAGGGGACCCAACATGAGTCAATCGCAAGACCGGCAGTGCCCGCACTGCAAGGCGGGCGCTGGACTCCCACGGGCTGTGAGCACCATCCCCGGCCGCCTTGGCTCTTCGCGCCAAAAACGCGCACAAGCTAGCCTCACAAGCCACGCAGAGTGCGTCTGGGCGGCCTCAGGAATTTCCTGAATTACTTTCAATTAGAGTCCCCGCTATCCTTTCGCCTGGGTCTCTCAGCGAACCATTCCGAACCTGCGGCTCTGCTCTCAAAAAAGCCGAGAGTCATCGCCAGCGCAAGGTAAAACCCACGAGTGACATCTTCGTCTGACACGCCACTACAGCCCTGCCCCGACTGTGGGAAGGCACTCCAACTGCGGGTCGATTCGCCGGCGTACGCCACTCAGTTGTTCATGCGTTGCGATACTTGCGGCGCGGTCTGGGTCCTCGACCGAAGCGACAGCAGCAAGCCTCCGCGCCTCTACCGCAAGCCGAAACAGGACTAGCTTTTCTTCGCCGATTTGAGCGAACTGTTTTGGAGGTTCGCTTTCTACAAACATCTCCCTATCCCCACCACCGTCAGGTTCGGTACTGGTTGCCAACCAGGATCACCTTCCCGGTTCTTGTAGATCGCAGCAATCGAAGCGAGCGCTGCTCGTGCCTCTTGAATCTGTTTTCTGGTTGGCCGGACAGGACACCGGACGGACAACCCCTTAAGTTCTTTCCGGGGACATAGGTAGCGTTCGGACCGAAAGGATTCTCGATCGGGCGCGAGTCCGCGTTACAGTCTCGGACGTGTTATCGGCCTTCTCTCAAGCCTGGGCCTCCTGGAAAACGGCCCCCGGCATCGCGCTGCTCGCAGTAGTCGCGTTTGCCGTCGGCATCGGCTCGGCCACCGCGATCTTCACAGTCATCAACGGCGTGCTGCTGCGGCCGCTGCCGTACCCGGATGCCGAGCGCTTCGTGGCGTTGCTCGGCGGGAGCACGACGAATCCGGGCATCTTCAATGCGATGTCGGTTCCCGAGCTGCAGGACTACGAGCAGCAGACGACGAGCTTCGACGCGTTCGGGTGGTTCCGCGCCGGCAACCGATACCACCTGACGGCGCCGGGCGAGCCGCAATTCGTCCCCGGCGCGGTCGTGACACCTGCCCTGGCGCGGCAACTCGGTGCGCCGGTCCTCGGCCAGTGGTTCGCCGACGACACGAGCGCCGTCATCTCGAGCGCCCTCTGGCGGCGCCTTGGCGGCGGGCACGACATCATCGGCAGCGCCATCACGCTCGACGACCGCCGCTATACCGTGAGCGGGGTCATGCCACCGGCATTTCGGCTGCCGATCGCCAGCCTGGGCGGACGCGGCGACACCGAGGTATGGATTCCGTTCGTTGCGTCGCCGAGCGATATGAACCGGGGCGCCGGCCGGTACTTTGCGTACGCTCGCCGCAAGCCGGGGGTCTCGCTGGAACAGGCACGGGCGGACGTGAAGCGCGTCGCCGCCATCGTCGCCGCGACGGATCCGCAACGGTATCAGTTCTACACAGCCGACGCGGCCGCCCTTCGCGAATCGACCGACTTCGTCCGCGCCCCGCTGCTGATCCTGCTCGGCGGCGCAGGATTCCTATTGCTCATTGCCTGCGCCAACGTCGCGACGCTGCTGCTGGCGCGAGCCGTCGTCCGCGCCCGCGAGACCGCGATCCGCGTCGCGCTCGGCGCGTCGCGGCGCCAGCTCGCGCTGCGCTACTTCGCCGAAGGGGCGCTCGTCTCGGTCGCCGGCGCCGTCGCCGGCGTCGGTCTGAGCGCGATCTTCGTCCGGTACATCCTGGCCGCCGCGTCCGCGTTTGTCCCGCGTGTCGACTTGATCGGTATCGACTGGAAGGTGCTCGGCTTCAGCGTGGCGGTGGCGGTCGCCACCGGCGTGCTCGCCGGCCTCGCCCCGCTGTGGCAGGCGATGCGCACGCCGCCGAACGCCGTGCTCTCCGAAGGCGTGCGCGCGTCGGCCGCCGCGCCGGCGCGGCGCCTGTCGAAGGCGTTCGTCGTCGCTGAAATCGCTCTCGCCTTCACGCTCCTGACGGCGTCGGCCATCCTCGTCGTCCATCTGCGGAATCTGGGACGCGTATCGTTGGGCTTCGACCCCGACGGCCTGGCCGCATTCGAGCTCGTCCTGCCGAACCGCGTCGCATCCGAGGTAGGGAGCGCCGAAGAGCGGCGCGCCGAGCGCGATCGGCTGGCAGCGATTCGACGCGCCGAACAGGCGCGGTTGATCGACGCGGTGCGGCAGACATCCGGCGTCACGGCCGCCGCATTCGCGAATCAGTTGTCCGCTGGCCGTTGCGGCGGCAGCACCTCCATCTTCGTCGAGGGACGGCCGCCAGGTGCGCTCGAACAGCGGGTGTGCTTTAGCCTGGCCACGCCGGACTTCTTTTCGACGATGCGGATTCCGCTCCGCGCCGGGCGAGTGCTGAACGAGTCCGACAGGCAGATTCGCGATCCGCAAAACGTCGTGATCAACGAGGCTGCCGCCCGCGCGTATTTGCCAGGACGCAATCCGATCGGAGCCGTGGCGCGCCTCTTCCAAGCCGACGGCGACCGCATCGAGGTCGTCGGTGTCGTTGGCGACGTGCGCAACAACGGACTGGACCGGCCGTCAGTACCCCAAATCTATGTGTTGCCGGGCGCGATGAACCAGATGACCGTCGTCGTCCGATCGGACCTGGCCGCCGATCAGGTGGCCGGCGCGATCCGTAGCTCTCTCCGGAAGGTCGACCCGACGCTGCCGCTGAACACCGTCCGCACGATGAACGACATCGTCGGCGACAACCTGCTGCTCCAGCGTCTCAGCTCGCTGGTCATGAGCTTCTTCGGCCTGGCGGCGCTGCTCATGGCGACGCTCGGCATCTACGGCGTGGTGTCGTACTTCGTCCGGCAGCGAACCGTGGAGCTGGGCACGCGGATGGCCCTCGGCGCTGTCAATCGCGATCTCGTCGCGCTCGTTCTCGGCGGCGGCTTAAAACTGTCGCTGGCGGGAGTGGCGCTGGGAGGGATCGCACTCGTCCCCTGCGTCTGGCTGCTCGGGCGGTACCTCGAGGTCGCCAACGTCGGATGGCTGCCGTTTGCCGCGTCCACCGCGGTTGTCGCCTTCGTCGCCGCAGCGGCCGCATCAGTACCGGCGTGGCGCACCACACTTATCTCGCCGATGGTCGCCATGCGCGAGCAGCCGCCGTCGGTCTGGCGCTGGGCGCGTCAGCGGATGGGGCGCACCATTCGCGACGTGCGCGAGGCGGTCGTCGGCGGGGACGACAGCGGATCAGACGTCTCGCCGGAAGACATGCTGTCGGCGTTTGTCGACGCCGCTCGCGGCGCTGACTCGTACACCGGCGCGCTACGCGCCGTGCTCGCCAGCGTGTGCGAGCAACTGCACGTCGAATCGGCTGCGCTGCTCGAGCGGCGCGACGGCTCGACGATGGAGTACCGCTGCCTCGTCGCCGCCGGCGCGCTCGAAGCGACCGCACCGGTCGTGGCCGCCGACGGATTCCTGATCACGCGGTTGCGCGCCTATCCGCTGCCGCTGCCGTTTGCACCGAACGAACTTCCCGCCCTCGCTGAGTGGGCCGCGGAGCATCGTCGGGAGCGACTCGACGAGATTCGTGCGCTCGCGGCTGCCGGCATCCGCCTGGCCGTGCCGCTCCGGACACGCAGCGAAATCCTAGGCGTACTGCTGCTGGGTGAGCCCTTCGACTCGCGTACACTTGCTCAGGGCAAGCGCCAGCGCGCCGGCTTCACCACGCGCGAGAAACAGGTCCTGCGCGCGTGCGGCGATCAGTTCGCGCTGATGATCGAAAACGCGCGGCTGACCGATCGCGTCGTCGAACAGGAAACGCTGCGCCGTGACATCGCCTTGGCCTCGGACGTCCAGCGCCGTCTGCTGCCCGATGCCCCGCCGCAGACCGAATTCGCCGATTTCGCTGCGATCAGCGTTCCGGCCCGCCGCATCGGCGGCGATTACTACGATTTTGTCGAGCTGCGCGATCGCGAGATCGGCATCGCGCTGGCCGACGTGTCGGGAAAAGGCGTTGCCGCCGCCTTGATCATGTCGGTGGTGCAGGCGTCGCTGCGGATCATCTCGTCCGAGGGCGGCATCGCGCCGCCACGACTGGTTGCGCGAATGAATGAGTTCGTCTACCGGTCAACGCCAGCGAGCAAGTACGCCACCTTCTTCTATGCGCAGCTCGACGCGCAGCGTCGGCAACTGCGCTACGTCAACGCCGGCCACAACGCACCGTATCTCTTGCGAGCCGGACGGCGATCGACAGGCGACTCCGCGTTGCCCGAGATCGAGCAACTGTCAGTGGGAGGAACCGTGGTCGGCATGTTCCCGGAGATGGGCTACGAAGAAGCGACCGTCGAGTTGTGCGCCGGAGACGTCCTCCTCGCCTTCACCGACGGCGTCCCCGAAGCGCACAACCCCCAGAGCGAAGAGTTCGGCGAGGAACGGCTACAGCAGCTGCTTCGCGAAACTGCTCACCTGCCAGCCGACGAGATCAGCGCGAGGATTTCCGCCGAGATGAAAAACTGGATCCGCGACGCGGAGCAGTACGACGATCTCACTTTCATCGTAATGAAAGTGCGCTGAGTTCACTCGGCTGAGACCGTCTCGCCTCTCGGAATCATTGAAGGGATGAGAGGCGCGCTACTTGGACTTCACCTTTCAAGGACCATGGATACACACGAGACGAACAACGAGCAGGCGGCATTGTGGAACGGCGTCTCTGGACGTGCCTGGGTCGACGCACAGCAGGCCCTCGACCGATTGTTCGCGCCGTTCGAAGATCTGCTCGTCTCGGCTGTGACTGCGGCGTCCGCACGCACAGTGCTTGACGTCGGCTGCGGCACCGGCAGCACGACGCTCGCCGTAGCGAGGCGTCTCGGCGGGAATGGCCGCTCCGTCGGCATCGACATCTCGGCGCCCATGCTCGCGCTCGCGCGTGCCCGCGCCGAAGCCGAACACCTGCCGGCTCAATTCATTTGCGCTGACGCCGAGCGCTATGCGTTCGAGCCGGCACTATTCGACGCGTTTATCTCCCGCTTCGGCGTGATGTTCTTCGAGCGGCCGGTCGACGCGTTCGCCAACCTGCGGCGCGCCGCGCAACCCGGCGCCACACTTCACCTCATCGCCTGGCGAAGTCCCGCAGACAATCCGTTCATGACGACTGCGGAGCGCGCCGCGGCACCGTTGCTGTCGGACCTGCCTCCCCGAAAGGCGGATGCGCCGGGGCAGTTCGCGTTTGCCAACCGCGACCGCGTCCACACGATCCTCCAGGACAGCGGCTGGCGCGAGATCGCGCTCGATCCGATCGACGTCAACTGTACGATGCCCAGGAGAGACCTGGAGCAATATGTGACGCGGCTCGGCCCGGTGGGCCTGGTTCTGCAGAACGCTGACGAGACAACGCGCGCGCGAATCGTCGAGACCGTTCTCTCCGCCTTTGATGCATACATGCACGGCGAAGAGGTGCGCTTCACTGCCGCATGCTGGATGATTGGCGGGCGAGCCTGATCGGATGGCGCCCGAACAACCGCACTCTCTGGTATTTCCTCCACACCTCCACGGTAAAATCGACGCGACTTCCTGCATAACGTCGTCAACTTACTTCCGTCGCTGACTGTGTCTACGCCGGCCGCGAAAGAGGTTGCCATGAACGTCGCCTCCGCACTTTCGCAGCACTGAAAATCACCGAAACCGTGTCTCGCTCCAGAGAGACGTCTGGCCGGAATCCGACATTCGCCGCGGATTCGCACACCACTGCGCACGGATGCAGGCGTACGCATCTTGCAGTCTTGATGTTCGCTCGGCTGCCGATTGCCAATTTGATGTTTGAACCGGTCAACGATTGGACGTTGCAACGCGTCGCGGTCCTGAAGCGCTATCTGTGCGCCTTCACAGCGGCCTCGAAGTGGCGCGGGCTCAGCACGGCCTACATCGACGCCTTCGCCGGCGCTGACTATTGCGACGAGAACGGCGGCGACTTGGCACGGCTCGCCGGCTTCCCCGATCTGGCCGAGGCGCCGCCGAAAGCGTTGCTCAAATGTTCCGCGCGCACCGCGCTGATCGCAGAGCCAGCCTTCGACGGGCATGTGTTCATCGAGCGAAACATGCGTCGTTGCCGCGTGCTGGAGGCCCTCGCCCACGAGTTCTCCGATCGCAATGTTCAGATCCGTCGTATCGACGTGAACCGGGAACTCCGTCGCATCAGTCACCTCGATTGGTCCACGCGGCGGGCAGTGCTGTTCGTCGATGCCTACGCCGCAAATCTCGAATGGGACACCGTTGCAGAAGTCTCACGCACGAACGCGACTGACATGTGGCTGCTGTTTCCGGTTGGCTTCGTCTCCGATCGGGCGGCCAAAGCCTCAGCGCTCCCACCGCGCTGGCGTGATTGCCTGAACCAGCTTCTCCAGACCGACGAGTGGTTCAACGGATTCGCAGGGGCCGGACGTGACGTCGATGCGCGGCTGAAAGTGCTGAGCCAGGCCTTCACGCGTCGCCTGACCGGGGCGTTCGCTAGTGTGTCACGACCTCGAGTGATGCGAAGCGCGTCCGGCGCCCCCTTGTACCTGCTCTGCTTTGCCAGCGCCGCGCCCGGGAACGAGGGACCGGCCGCACTCGAATTAGCAGAACAACTGCTCGACACGACGAACAGCTGACGATCGATCGCTAGGCGCGGCGAATCGGCGCGAACGTGCGAACGGGATCGCGGACGAAAAAGTCGAGGAGCAGTGCGTTGCACAGGTCAGGCTTCTCGACGAGGAAGCCGTGCGATGTGCCAGGGACGATCGCAAGCTCGCTGTTCGGCAGACTCCGGTACAACTCCACCGTGTGCTCGTGCGGCATCTCGTCGTCATCGCCTGTGATGACCAGCGTCCGGCATCTGATCGCCGCAAGATCGTCCCGCGTCAGTCGAGGACCGGTGGTATGCATCGCATACAACTTGCGCGCCAACGTTGACGCGTGCGCGTCGGGCGGCACGAGCACACCAGGCAGCCAGCCCCCGGTGTGAAACACGCCGCCGGCAAACACCAGTCGCTCGACCAGGTCCGGCCGCATCTTCGCAACGAGCAACGCCACGATCGCGCCGTCGCTCATGCCGAGCATGCGCGCCGCCCCACCGATCACGTCCTCGAGAAAATGAATCGTGTCGCCGGCGCCCACCTCGTATGTAGATGGATCATCTGTATCCGGCGTCCGACCGTGGCCTCGACGTTCGGGAAGCCAGACATGGAAGTGGGGCGCGAGAGCTTCGACGTTCGGCGCAAACACGCGCGAATCGACCCCACCTGGATGAAGCATCACCAAGGGTGGTCCCTGACCGGCCTCTCCATACCACGTGCGAACACCACGCAGATCGACGTACGCCTCGTTCATCTGGCAATGTTAGCAGCGTGAATCTGCTCCTTCTCGACGAGCGCGATCGCATTGACGCGTCCTGCGTGACACTCACCGACGCGCGCGCCGCTCACCTGCTGAAGGTTCTGCAGGTCACGCCAGGTCAAACTGTCCGAATCGGCCGACTCGACGGCCCCTTCGGGACGGGCACTGTCGAAGCCGCAGGCGACGGACGCGTGACGCTGCGCTGCGTGTTCGAGGCAGCGATACCGCCGCGGCCACGGGTGGACGTCCTGCTCGCGCTTCCCCGGCCGAAAGTCATGCGCCGGTT
>Ga0209382_10005596_pt1 | contig 16347 bp, 14 predicted proteins | sample SoiMetdeltSBSDD5_FD_187599 | JGI IMG/M metagenome (GOLD analysis project Ga0209382, IMG submission 187599) | Bulk soil microbial communities from a Populus tree surrounding site in Tennessee, USA - Soil MetaG P. deltoides SBSDD5 (SPAdes) (version 2) | ecosystem: Environmental > Terrestrial >...
TCGCGCAGCGGGTGATCGAGCGATAGCGGCTCGTCGTCGTAGACGTCGAGCCCGGCGCCGGCGATCGTGCCGTTGCGGACGGCCGCGACCAGCGCCGCCTCGTCGACGATCGGACCGCGCGAGGTGTTGATCAGATAGGCGGTCTTCTTCATCGCCCCGAGCTCGCGGGCGCCGAAGAGCTTGCGCGTGCGGTCGCTGAGCACGAGATGGATGCTGACGATGTCGGACCGCGCCAGCAGCTCGTCCTTGGTCACGAGCGTGGCGCCGATCTCGGCGGCGCGCGCGGCGGTGAGGTTCTGGCTCCACGCGATCACCTGCATCTCGAACGCGAGGCCGATCTTGGCGACCCGCGAGCCCAGACCGCCGAGCCCGACGACGCCGAGCGTCTTGCCATTCAGCCCGAGTCCGCAGCTCACCTGCCAGCGGCCCTCACGGGTCGCGCGATCCTCGGTCGGGATGTGACGGAAGAGCGAGAGGATCAGGCCCCAGGTGAGCTCGGCGGTCGGGTAGGGCAGACCGGACGTGCCGCAGACGACGATCTTGCGCTCGACGGCCGCCGCCACGTCGATCGAGGCATTGCGCATGCCGGTGGTCACGAGCAGCTTGAGCTTGGGTAGCCGCTCGAGCAGCGCGCGCGAGAACGCCGTGCGCTCCCGCATCGCCACGACCGCGTCGAAGTCGGCGAGCCGCTTGGCCACCGCATCCGTGTCTTTCAGGTGATCGGCGAAGACGACGACGTCCGTGCCGGCGGGAAGGCTCGCCCAGTCGGCCATGCGCCGGGCGACGTTCTGGTAGTCATCGAGGATCGCGACTCGGGCCATTGGTGGATTCTCCTCTAGCGGATGTCGTCGCCCAAGCGGTACTCGAGCGTGAGCTCGTCCAGTCGTGTCTTCACGCCACGGTCGAGCCCCTTGTCGGCCGCGGCGAGCGAATCGTCGAGCTGCCCGGGACGGCTGGCGCCGATGATCGGCGCCGTGACGACCGGATTTTCGAGCACCCAGGCGACCGCCATCTGGGTCATCGACATGCCGGCTTCAGCGGCCAGCGGCCGCAGCGCCTCGACCGTTTCGAGCTCGCGCTGCTGCCAGTAGCGTTCGCGATAGCGCGCGCCGGCTGTCGGGTGCGTGAAGCGCGTGCCGGGCAGCGGGCCCGCGTCCGGGCGATGCTTGCCCGAGAGCAAGCCGCCCGCGATCGGGTTGTAGGGGATCACGCCGAGGCCTTCCTCGGCGCACAGCGGAAACAGCTCGCGCTCGACCTGACGGAAGAGCAGGTTGTAGCGCGGCTGCACGCTGTCGAAGCGCGCCAGGCCGAGAAGCTCGCTGCGCCCGAGCGCGCGGGCGATCTGGTACGCGAAGTAGTTCGAGCAGCCGACGTAGCGCGCCTTGCCGGCGCGCACGATGTCGTCGAGCGCGCGCAGGCTCTCGTCGATCGGCGTGGTCGGGTCGGGATGGTGGAGCTGATAGAGATCGACGTAGTCGGTGCCGAGCCGGCGCAGCGAGCCCTCGATCGCGTCCAGGATGTGCTTGCGCGAGAGCCCCTGGTCCCACGGCCGCGCGCTCATCGCGCCGAAGCACTTGGTGGCCAGGATGAAGTCGTGGCGCCGGCCTTCGAGCCATCGGCCGACGATCTCCTCGGTGCGGCCGACCGTGCCGAGGTTGCCGCCGTTGGGATAGACGTCCGAGGTGTCGAGGAACGTGATGCCGCCGGCCGCCGCCCGATCGAGGATCGCGACCGACGTCGGCTCGTCGCACTGCAGGCCGAAGGTCATCGTGCCAAGACACAGCTGCGAGACCTTCAACCCCGTCTTGCCGAGACGAACGTGCCGCATCGCTCTTCCCTCGCTTTCGTGCGCGTCAGCGCTGAGCGGTCGGCGATGCCGCCACGCCGGCCGCCGCGGCGCCCATCGTGCGCGCGCGGCGCTCCCAGACGATCAGCGCCGCGCCGACTGCGAGCCCGAGAAGATCTGCGGCGGCAGTCGGCAGCCAGGGCAGCGGCGGCATCATCAAGAGTGCAGCCGCTGCGAATGCCCACACCCGCCGCGCCCAGGAGAGCGGGCGGAAGAGATACCCGGCGCAGCCGATGCCGAGCAGCACCACGCCGATCGAGGCGGTCATCGTCGTGATCAGGATCTCGGCGATCGTGCCGCGGCCGATCAGCGCGGGATGGAACGCGAAGATGAACGGGACCACGTAGGCGACGATGCCCAGGCGCATCCCGACCCAGCCGGTCTTCCAGAAGTCGGCCTTGGCGATCGCCGCCGCGGCGTACGTCGCCAGACAGTCGGGCGGCGTGATCAGCGAGAGCATCCCGAAGTAGAACAGGAACAGATGCGCCGCCAGCGGATCGATGCCGAGCTGCGTGAGCGCCGGGCCGATCAGCACCGCGAGCGTGACGTAGACGACGGTCGTCGGCAGCGACATCCCCAGCAGGATCGACACGGCCGCGGTCAGAACCAGCAGGAGCACCACGTTGCCGCCGGCGGCGGTCGTGAGCAAGATCGGCAGCTTCGAGGTGAGACCCGAGAGCTGGAACGAGCCGATCACGATGCCGGCCAGCGCCGTGATCGCGATCAGATCCAGCATCGTGCGGCCGGTGCCCTCGATCGCGTCGACGATGGCGCGCCAGCTCGGCCGGGTCGCCTGCTGCAGAAAGCCCACGAGCAGGGTCACGCCGACCGCGAGCATGCCGGCCGTGCCGGCCTCCCAGTTGCTGATCATCAGCGTGTAGAGCAGCACGCCGAGCGGGACCAGGAACACCCAGCCGACGCGCATCACCTCGCGCAGCTTCGGCAGCTCGGCGCGGGGCAGGCCGGCGAGCCCGAGCTTGGCCGCCTCGAGGTCGATCTGGACGAAGAGCGCCAGATAGTAGAGGACTGCCGGCAGCGCGGCGGCGAGCGCCACCTGCCCGTAGGGGATCGCGAGGTACTCCGCGATCAAGAAGGCCGCGGCGCCCATGACGGGCGGCATGATCTGGCCGCCGTTGGACGACACCGCCTCGATCGCCGCCGCCAGGTGCGGGGGATAACCCGAGCGTTTCATCATCGGGATCGTGATCGCGCCGTCGACGACGACGTTCGCGACCGCGCTGCCCGAGACCGTGCCGTAGAGGCTCGACGACACGACGGCCATCTTGGCCGCTCCGCCGCGATAGCGGCCCATCACCGACATCGCGAAGCCGGTCAGGAACGCGTCGCCGCGCACGGCCGTCAGCGCCTGGCCGAAGAAGATGTACGCGACCACGATGCTGGCGGTGACCCCGAGCGGAACGCCGAGAATGCCGCTCGAGTCGAGATAGAGATAGACCGCGATGCGGCTCCAGCTCGAGCCCTTCGCGTAGAGCGGCCCGGGCAGGAGCCAGCCGAGATTGGCGTAGAGCACGCAGGCGAGTGCGATCCACATGAGCGCCCAGCCCGCGATCCGGCGCGTCGCCTCGAGCACCAGCACGATCGCGAGCGCGGCCGGGACCAGCCGATCCCACGCGAGACTCGAGAGTGTGTACGAGATCGACGGATACAGGATCGTGATGTAGAGGCCGATGCCCAGCGCGCACGCCGCGCAGATCCAGTCGTACCAGGGCACGTAGCCCTGCGGCGCGGCGGGATAGGCTTTCACGACGATGAACGCGCCGGCGAGGCCGAGCCCGAGGAACAGACCGAGGTACTGCTCGTTGAAGAGCGGGACCGGCAGATGGTACTGGAGCCCGAGCGCCCAGAAGGCCCCTGCCACGGTGACGGCGACGAGCACGACGCCCTCGACGGCGCGCGCGGCGCCGCTGAGGCTACGAAACTTCGGCAGGACTTCCGTCAACTACGGATTCACCGCGAGCAGCTTCTGCTGCACCTGATCCATACCTGGCTTCCAGGCGCCGCGCTCCTTGTAGAAGCGAATCGCGCCGGGATGGTAGGGGATCGACGCCTCCGGATCGACCGCGCGGTCTTGCGTCCACTCCTTGAACATCGGATGGATCGGCACGAGCTCCGCGCCGCCTTCCCACACGGCCTTGAGCGCCAGCTCGACGACCTGATCGGGCACGCCCTTGCCCGCGAAAAAGTACGTGTCGTAGGCGACGACGCAGGTGTCCTCGACAACGCCGGTGATCGCACCGGGCTTGACGACGCGCGGGTAGTAACCCGGGACGGCCTTCTTCATGCGCGCCTCGCCGGCCGGCGAGCAGTCGTCGGAAATGTGCCGGACGCCGACCGCGGCGTCGGCCTCCTTCACCTTCGCCGAGTTCAGCGCGTGCTGGGTGACGTCGGCCCGGTTCTGCAGCAGCGCATCGACGCCGTCGTTGACCGTGTTGACCGGCACGACCTTGACGTCGTTCCAGGTGAGCCCGGCGCTCGAGAGATGGCCGAACATGTTGTACCAGACGGCCAGGTGCGCGCGGTATTCGCCGGTGAAGCGCTTGCCCTTCACGTCGTGCACGGTCTTGATCGGCGAATCTTTCCGCACGAGGAGCCCCACCATCAGCGGCGCGCCGCGCATCACCAGCCGGACGTTCGGCGTGTGCGCGAACGGGTTGCGGCCGCCGATCTGGTGGGAGGGCCCGCGATAGGCGAGCCAGAGATCGACGCCGTTCTGGATGCCGAACTCCATCTCGCCGGTGTTGATGAGCGGCAGCATCGTGCTGGTGCCGGCGTGCGGCTGCACGACCATCTGGTAGCCGGCCCCGACGCTGACGACCTTGGCGATGCCGCTGGCGAGCGCGAAGTAGACGGTGCCCGCCGGATTGGTGCCGATCGTGACCGACTTCGGCAACGTCGGACCCTGCGCGAAGGCGTGGACGGCGAGGCCGCCGGCGATCAGGGCTGAGACAAGAGCGAGCGCGACGATCGGGCGAAGGCGACGAATCATGCGGTTTTATAGCACGGCGGCGTTATCGGGTCGAGGCGGCCATCGCCCGCGGATCGCCTATACTTTCCCTCGGGAGCGAGCCCTGAACACCACTGCCGACCCGAAGCCTTCGCTGATCACCGTGACCCACGCGATCTACGCCCTTCACGCGATCAGCCTGATCGTCGGTATCGTCACGGCCGCCAGCGTGGTCTTCGCGTTCCTCACCGGCTGGCCGTCGATCATCGCCGTCATCGTCAACTATGTGAAGCGCGGCGAGGTGCGCGGGACGTGGCTCGAGTCGCACTTCCGCTGGCAGATCCGCACGTTCTGGTGGGGCCTTCTGTGGGTGGCGCTCTGTCTGCTCTTCGTGGTGCTCACGTTCGGCGTGGGCCTGCTCATCGCCTGGATCCCGCTCATGGTCGTGGGCCTCTGGTTCATCTACCGGATCGTGGCCGGCTGGCTCAGGCTGCTCGATCGCCGTCCCATGTACGAGTAGGCCTGCGACGATGGCGTCGCGATCGAGCTCGAAGCGCGCAGACGCCGCGTCGACGCCGGTGCAGCGCCTGCGCAAGATCTGTCTGGCACTGCCCGAAGCCACCGAGAAGATCGCCTGGGGCGAGCCCACGTGGCGCGTGAGAGGCAAGCTCTTCGCGCAGCTCGACGATCATCACCACGGCGCCGAGCATCTGGCCGTGTGGCTGCCGGCCCCGCTCGGCGAGCAGGAAGCGATGATCTTCACCGACCCCGAGCGATTTTTCCGTCCGCCCTACGTCGGGCCCCGCGGGTGGGTCGGCGTGCGGATCGATCAGCGTCCCAACTGGGCTCAGGTGGCGAGCCTGGTCGAGCAAGCGTATCGCCAGGTGGCGCCGCCGCGGCTGCTGGCGTCGCTGGGCGTCGCAAAGCCATCGCGCTCGAAGAAGTCGCCCACGCAGAAGAGGAGGACCGGCTGATGCTGACTCCCGAGACGATCGAGGCCACCGCGCGTGCCGCGTTCGACACTTACCGTTCGCGCACGCGCTATCGCCCGCTCGACGCCGCGCTGCGCAAGGCGCCGCTCGATGACGCCTATCGAATCCAGGACGCGCTCCACAAGGTGATGGCCGCGGCCGGCCGCGGGGAGATCGCCGGCTGGAAGATCGCGCTGACGTCCAAGGCGATGCAGCAGATGACCGGCGTGGATCAGCCGGCTGCCGGCGCGATCTTCTCCAAGGTCGTCCACGCGTCGCCGGCCCGCGTTGTCGTCGCCGGCTATCACCACCTCGGCGTCGAGTTCGAAGTGGCCGTGCGCCTCGCGGAGGCCCTGCCGGCCAGCGGCGGGCCCTGGACGCGCGCGTCGGTCGCGAGCAAGGTGGCCGCGTGCCTGCCGGCTTTCGAGCTGGTGGAGGACGGCGACGCCGACTACAAGACGCTCGACGCGTTCACCTTGATCGCGCAGAACACGTGGAACGGCGGCGTCGTGCTCGGACCGGCGGTCAGCGACTGGCGCCGGGTCGACCTCGAGCACGCGGTGACGCGCTGCTGGGTCAACGACCAGCCGGCCGGCCAGGGCAAGACCGGCGACGCGATGGGCCATCCCTTCGACGCGCTGGCGTGGCTGGCCAATCTGCTGAACAGCCGCGGCCGCCGGCTCGAGCCCGGCATGATCGTGATGACCGGCAGCAGCATCACCACCAAGTTTCCGGCTGCCGGCGATCGCATTCGATTCGTGATCGATGGACTTGGCGAAGTCGCGCTGGAGGCCGCGCGCTAGCGCCGCCTGCACGCCGGGCGGCGCGTGCTATTGTGAGCGGACTCGGGGAGGGTGGGATGGATCGCACGCTGATCGCCAACACTACGGTTTTCGATGGCAGCGGTGCGGCGCCGTTTGCGGCCGACGTGCTGGTCGAGGGCCAGCGCATCGCCGCGGTTCAACGCGGTGGGGGATTGCCGCGGCACGACGCGCGGGTGATCGACGGCGCCGGCGCGACCCTGATGCCCGGCCTGATCGAGCCGCACGGCCACGTGAGCTATCCCGACGCGCCGTCGAACTCGGCCTTCACGGCCTTGCCGCCGGAAGAGCACGTGCTGATCACGATGCGCAACGCCAAGACGATGCTCGACTGCGGCTACACGAGCGTGCTGTCCGGCGCCTCGGCCAAGCCGCGTCTGGACATCGTGATCCGCAACGAGATCAACGCCGGACGCATCCCCGGGCCGCGCTATCTCGCCAATGGACCGGAGATCACCGTCACCGGCGGGCTCGGCGATGAGAACGAGCTGCATCTGCCCCACCTCGACACGCCGACCTTCGCGTGGGTCGCCGACGGCGCAGACGAGGTACGCAAGATCTGCCGGCTGCTCGTGCGGGAGGGCACGGATCTTTTCAAGCTCAACGTGTCCGGCCACGCGGGGCCGCCCAGCAGCCGCGCCGACCGGGCGGTGATGACCGACACCGAAGTCGAGGCGGCGATGGAGATCGCGCGGGCCTGCGGCATCCGCGTCTGCGCCCACGCCCGCAGCGCCGACTCGGTCAAGATGTGCATCCGGCACGGGCTCGGCATCATCTATCACGCCAACTTCGCGGACGAAGAAGCGCTCGATCAGCTCGAGGCCAACCGCGACTGGTGCTTCGTGGTGCCGGCGCTCGGGCTCGCGTACCAGGCCTGCCACGCGGGCAGCGAGTGGGGCTTCACGCCCGAGCTCGTCCGCTCGCGCGGGCTCATGAGCCAGCTCGAGACCTCGATCGACACGATGGGCCGGATGCGCAAGCGCGGCATTCGCGTGCTGCCCGGCGGCGACTACGGCTTTGCGTGGAACCCGCACGGCACCTACGCGCGCGATCTGCACCTGTTCGTCGACGTGCTCGGCTTCTCGCCGATGGAGACGCTCGTCGCCGCCACGAAGCTGGGCGGCGAGATCATGGGAATGCCGAACGAGCTCGGCCAGGTCAAGCCGGGCTTTCTTGCCGACCTCTTACTGGTCGACGGCGACCCGCTGGCGGACATCAAGCGTTTGCAGAATCGCGACGCCTTGCTCGTGATCATGAAGGACGGCCGGCTGCACAAGTCGCCGTGAGGGTCCGGTGAAGCGCAGCACGGACCGCATTCTCACGACGCACACCGGCAGTCTTCCCCGGCCCAAGGACCTGCTGCGGCTCCTCCAGGAGCGAGAAGAAGGCCGGCTCGGCGACGAGGCCGCGCTGGCCGGCCGTACTCGCGCGGCGGTGCTCGACGTGGTCCAGAAGCAGCGCGCGACAGGCTTGTCGGTCCTCAACGACGGCGAGCAGGGCCGCGCCGACTACACGATCTACGTCAAGGATCGCCTGACGGGCTTCGCCGGCGAAAGCTCGTCGTGGCCCAATCCCGACGTGGACGAGTTCCCCGAATGGACCGAGATGGCGCGCCAGTTCGCGCCGCCCTTCCAGAAGCGGCCGGCGTGCACCGGTCCGATCGAATGGAAGGACTGGCCGGCGGTGGAGCGCGACATCCAGAACCTGAAGGATGCCGCCGCGGCGTCCGGCGCGGACGACGTGTTCATGACCTCGCCGTCGCCGGGGCAGATCGGGCGCTTCCTTCAGAATCGCTATTACCCGAGCGACGAGAAGTATCTCTACACTCTCGCCGACGTGATGAAGCGTGAGTACAGGGCGATCGTCGACGCGGGGTTTCTCTTGCAGCTCGATTGCCCCGACCTGGCGCTCGGTCGCCACACGCAGTTCGCGCACCTGAGCCTGCGCGAGTTTCGTGACATCGCGGCGATGCACGTCGAGGTGCTCAACTACGCCGTCGCCGACATCCCGGCGGATCGGATGCGGATGCATGTGTGCTGGGCGAGCACGGGTGGGCCGCATCATCGCGACGTGCCGCTCGAGGACATCGCCGACGTAGTGATCAAGGGGCGGCCCATGGGCCTGGTCATCGCCGGCGCGAACCCGCGCCACGAGCACGAGTGGAAGGTGTGGCGGGACGTGAAGCTGCCCGACGGCAAGGTGCTCGTGGCGGGCGTGATCGACTCCACCACGAATTTCATCGAGCACCCCGAGCTGGTCGCGGAGCGGATCGAGCGCTACGCCGGCGTGGTCGGCCGCGAGAACGTCATCGCCGGCGTCGACTGCGGATTCGGGACGTTCGCCGGCCGGGTGCAGGTCGATACCAACATCGTCTGGCACAAGCTGCGCTCGCTGGTCGAGGGTGCCGGTCTCGCGTCACGAGCGCTGTGGCGCGCGTAGCGGCCAGCCGGCGCGCATCACCGGTCCGGGTCCCATGAGGATCAGCGCGGCGCTGATCGCCTGAAGCGCCGCGCAGGCGCCGAGCCCGGCCGCGTAGCTGCCTGCCGCATCGCGCACGACGCCGACGAGCGACGGCCCGAACGCGAACGTCAGCTGGTTGATCCCGACCACGAGACCGACGAGCGCGCTGAATCGCTCGCGCGGCCACTCGACGGCGACGATCAGCCCCGGCAAGGTCGTCAGGTTGCCGACGCCGAGACCGAACAGCACGCATCCCGCGTAGACGCCAGCCGCCGAGCTCTCACGCGCGAGCAAGGTCACGCCGATCAGCTGCACGATCAGCGTCAGGCTGGTGACCAGACGCCGGTTCATCCGGTCGACGACGAAACCCGTGGCCAGACGCCCGAGCAGCGCGGCCGCCGTCGTCACGCTCACGGCTCTGGCCGCGCCGCCGGCGCCGAGCACGGGACTGACGAGCGCGACCATGTGGGTCAGGACGCCGACCTGCGCCGCGAGGCCGAGCGCGAACGCCGCCGACACGCTCCAGAAGCGCCACGTGCGCATCGCATCCCGCCGGCAACCTGCATCGCGGGAAGGCGCCGCCCGGCCGGCACCGACTCCGGCCGGATCGCCATCGGGTGCGGCGCCGAGCGATTCCGGCCCGCGCCGCATGACGCTTAGGGCCAGCGTGAACACTGTCGCGAAGAACACCAGCGCCGCGATGCTGAGCGCGCGTCCAAAGCCTAGGCGGCCGACGAGGTGGAGCATCCCCGGGGCGACGAGCACGCCGCCCAAGGTAGCTCCGTTGAACGCGAGGCTCACGGCGAGACCCCGACGGCGATGGAACCACGGCGCCAGAATGATGTTGATCGCCGCGCCGCTCATCGCGCCCCAGCCGACCGACATGACCAGGAAGACCGGGTAGAGCTGCCACGGCCGGTCGACCAGCCCGAGCAGCGCGACCCCCGCGGCCATCGCGGCGGCGCCCGATGCCACGACCACGCGCGGGCCCAGCCGCTCGTACAGGGACGCGATCGCTGCGGTGAGGAGCGCGCCGGCGACGTAGTACACCGTAACCGGCGCCGACACGGCGGAGGCCGACCATCCGTGGAGCTGCTGCAGGGTCGCGACGTACACGGCGATCCCGTAGAAGCCGAGGCCGAAGCTGCCGAGCGCCATCGCGAACGTGGCCGCCACGACGTTCCAGCCGTAGAAATATCGCGTGCTCATACTCGACATTCACGCTATCGGCCGGAGGCGTGGCTGTCTCGCCGTTTTCGGACGTGATCGTCTGCGCGGGCCGTATGAGCGCGCGCCGCGTGCTAGGCTCGGAACCATGCTGAACGGCGCCGCGCTCGACCCGAAGAAGTGTGACCGCGCGCGGATCGCGCGTGACGCGCGCTTCGACGGCGCCTTCTATACGGGCGTCAAGACGACCCGGATCTATTGCCGGCCGACGTGCCCGGTCAAGCCGGCGAAGTCGAAGAACGTCCTGTTCTTTCCGACGGCGGCCGCGGCGGAGCGGGCCGGGTTTCGCCCGTGCCTGCGATGCCGCCCGGAGGCAGCACCGGGAACACCCGCCTGGCGCGGCGCAGCGGCGACGGTCGCGCGCGCGCTCCGGTTGATCGAGCGCGGATTCCTCGACGGCGAGGCCGGCGTGAGCGATCTCGCCGACACGCTCGGGATGACGTCGCGCCACCTCCGCCGATTGTTCCTCCGCCACGCCGGCGCCTCGCCGACGGCGGTCGCGACGACGCAGCGCGTGCGGCGCGCGAAGGCGCTCGTCGACACCACGGCGTTGTCGATGTCGGCGATCGCGTTCGCCTCAGGGTTTGCCAGCATCAGGCGCTTCAACGCGGCGTTTCGCGCGGTCTACCGGCGCTCGCCGAGCGCGGTGCGGCGCCGCCACGCCCGGCGCTGACGCGACCCGTTGCCGAGGCTCGAGCCCCGTGGCAATCTTCCGCCCGGGAGGGCCGACCATGGCAAAGGGCACGCTCATCGCCGCGATGAACATCGGACAGGCCGCCGAGGACGAGTTCCACGACTGGTACGACCTGGAGCACCTGCCGGAGCGCCAGCGGGTCCCGGGCTTCCTGCTCTGCGAGCGCTGGATCGGCGCCGCCGATCGCAAGATCTCGGTCGCCACCTACGACCTCGACAGCGTCAAGGTACTGGCGAGCCCGGCCTACCTGGCCATCGGCGGCGCGAACCTGTCGCCGTGGTCCAAGCGCGTCACCGGCAAGGTCGAGCGGCTCATGCGCTTCGAAGGCGACCAGACTCTCCCTGGCGATCAGCTGCCACCGGCAAGCGCGGGCGGGCTCTTGCTCAACGCCATGAACATCGCGCCCGAGCACGAGGCCGAATTCAACGAGTGGTACGACAAGGAGCACATCCCCGCACTCGCGGCCGTTCCCGGCGTCCTCAGCGCCCGGCGCTTCCGCGGAACCGGCAATCGCAAGTACGTCGCGCTCTACCACCTGGCGACGCCTGAGGTGCAGGAGTCGGCCGAGTGGAAGCAGGCGCGCCAGAGTGATTGGACGAGCCGCCTGCAGCCGCACTTCCGCGATCACCTGCGCCTGGTGCTTCGGCGCTACGTCCGCGGCGCGTAGTGCCTGCGGCGATCAGCCTGACCCGGTGACGAGCGAAAAGGGGAGCCAGTCATGATTCTCGAGCGCTTCAAGGTTCCGGTGAAGGATCAAGTGTTCGTGTCCGAGGCGGCGCTGCGGCGCACCGTGGCGCAGATCTTCGAAAAGCTCGGTCTGACAGCCGAGGACGCCGCCGAGGGCGCGGACGTTTTGACGGTGACCGATCTGCGTGGCGTGGAGACGCACGGCGTGTCGAACATGCTCCGCGCCTACGTCCGCGACTACAGGGCCGGCAAGCTCGATCCGAGACCCGGCTGGCGCATCGCGCGTGAAGCGCCTGGCACCGCGGTGATCGACGCCGAGCGCCGGCTTGGCATCATGGTCGGCCCGAAGGCGATGCGCCTGGCGATCGAGAAGGCGCGGCGGGTCGGCGTCGGCGTGGTCACGGTGTTCAACAGCGGGCACTTCGGCGCGATCGGCTATTACGCGATGCAGGCGGCCGAGCAGGGGATGGTCGGCGTCTGCTTCACCGGCGCCGGGCTCAGCGTGGTGCCGACGTTTGCCTCGAAGCCGATGCTCGGCACCAACCCGATCGCGCTCGCCGCGCCGGCGCGCCACGAGGCGCCGATGCTCTTCGACGCGGCGACCTCCGCGATCGCCGGCAACAAGATCAGGCTGGCCATGCGCGTCGGCTCGCCGCTCTTGCCGGGCTGGGTCACGGACAAGGAAGGCATCCCTATCATGGAGGAGAAGCCGGTCTTCGACCGCGACGAGTACCATCAGGCGCCGCTCGGCGGCACGCGCGAGCAGGGCTCGCACAAGGGCTACGGCTTCGCAATGATGGCCGAGGTGCTGTCGACGGTGCTCTCGGGCGCCTTGCCGACGATGCTCGCCGCCGGCAGCGGGTCGAAGAACCACTTCGCCGCGTACAACATCGAGGCGTTCACGGATCCGGAGCTCTTCAAGGACACGATGGACGGGATGCTCAAGACGCTCAGAACGGCGACACCCGCGCCGGGTCAGGAGCGCGTGCTCTATCCCGGCCTCTCGGAAGCCGAAGAGCTCCAGCACCGCCGGGCCCACGGGATCCCGCTCCACAAGGAAGTCATCCAGTGGTTCGGCGTCTGCACGAGCGAGATGGGCCTCCCGCCCCTGGCGGTCTTGCGGTAGTGCGCGCTGCAGGCCGTCGCGGGGCTGGAGCCCCGCCGGCCGAGGCGCGCTTATGAACGATCAGGCCTCCCGGGACCAGTAGACGAGCCGCCACAGCGGCCCGCTGAACGGGCTGAAGTCGAAGCCGCGCAGCCAGCTCGTCACGGCGAACGTCGCGTGCCGGATGATGACCGGGATGACGACGACGTTCTGGACCACGAGGTCGTTCATTCGGATGAACTGAGCGGCGCGTTTCACCGGGTCGAGCTCCGTCTCCGCGGCGCGCCAGAGGCGATCGTATTCGTCGTTGCGCCAGCGGGCCAGGTTCGAGCCCGACCACTTGTTCGCCTTCTGTGCGACCTCCCATGAGCAGAACGCGCGCATGAACGCCTGCGGATCGGGCTGGCGCAGGATCTTCCCGGAGAGCTCGAGATCGGCGTAGAAGTGACTCTCCGTGTCCACGTTGCCGGGATCCGACGAGAAGTAGACCGAGCCGACCACCGACTTCAGCTCGCAGTCGACGCCGGCCCGGACGAACGCCTGCTTCACGATCGACTGGATCTTCTGCCGAATCGGCTGGTTCACGCCCTGGAAGAGCACCTTCAATCGGATCCCGTCCTTGACTCGGATCCCGTCCGTGCCGCGCTTCCACCCGGCGGCGTCGAGCATGGCGTTCGCCTTGTCCACGTTGAACTCCCAGCGGGTATTCGGCGAAACGAACGGCGGACGGTTCATGAAGTTGGCCGTCGTGTCGGCCTGGCGGCCCCAGATGTCCTTCTGGATGGAATCCCGGTCCACGAGCAATGCGAAGGCTGCGCGGACGGTCGGATCGGTGAGAAATGGGTGCGCGGTCTTCACGCTGGCGCGCTCGCCGTCGACTTCGCGCCACGGGTCGGTCTGGTTGAGCTGGATGTATTCCACGTTCGCCGTCCGCCCGATGACGAAGCGCCCCTTCGGGCTCTGCTCGAGCCGCTTGAGGATCTCGTGCTCCATCTGCACGCCCCACGCGTAGTCGTACTCTCCGGTCTGCAGAACGGCCCGCGCGGCCGACACGGGATCGCCGCCGCCCTTCATCTCCACGGTATCGAAATAGGGGCGATTCTGGACGTGATAGGCGCTGTTGATCTCGGCGTGCAGCACGTCGCCGGGCTTGAAGTCGACGTAGCGATAGGGCCCGGTCCCGACCGGCTTGAGATTGGCCGGCGCTTCGCGTGACTTGCCGCCTCGGAAGGGCTCGAAGACGTGTCGCGGCAACACCATGCCGGCGGCGCTGCAGAACGCGTCGGCCCAGTACGGCGTGGGCCGCTTGAACACGAGCTTGACCGTGTGGTCGTCGAGCCGTTCGATCCGGTCGATACCCTGGTACGATCCGGCGCTCGTCGCCGCTGTCGCCGAATCGGCCGCGTACTGCCAGGTGAAGATGACGTCGTCGGCGGTGAAGGGCCGCCCGTCGTGCCAGGTGACTCCACGCTTCAGTCGCCACACCACCGACGTGCCGTCGCGCGCCACCCCGCCGTTCGCCGCGGTCGGCGTCTCGGCCGCGAGAACCGGGACGATGTTGCCTTCGGTATCGATGTCGGCGAGGGGTTCGTAGAAGAGCTGGGAGGACTCGAAATCCTTCGGCGCGACCGCCAGGTGCGGATTGAGCAAGGTGGGGGCCGCCCAGTAGAGCATGCGCACCTGACCGCCTCCACCGCGTCGCGTCGGCGCGGTGCTCGACGTCCTCTGTTGCGCGTGCGCCACGCCAGCCGAGGTCAGGAGGTTGGCCGCCATGGGCGCTGTGAGGCCGGCGGCGAGCATCGTGCGAACGAACTGCCGGCGAGAGACTCTGCCGCGCTTGACCTCGGCCAGGAGCTCACGGATCGCGTGCTCATCCATGTTCAACTCGGCCTCCTCGTTCACTCGATGACGTGATCCGCCCGCAGCAGTAGCGATGAGGGAATCGTCAGCCCGAGCGCCTTCGCGGTTTTCAAATTGATTTCCAGTCCCAAGGTTGTCGATTGCTCGAGCGGCAGGTCGGCCGGCTTGCTGCCCTTCAGGATGCGATCGACGTAGGTGGCCGCCCGATGGCAGCTGGCTGAAATGCTGGCGCCGGCGCTGATCAGGACGCCGGCCTTCGCGGCCGTCGGCTCACCCGAGAAGCTCGGGAGCTTCTGCTTGAGCGCGAGCTCGGCGAACGGCTTGAGGTGTTGAAGGAAGAACGGCCCTTGCGCCGTCATGATCGCCTGCGCGTTGCCGCGTGCTGCGGTCTCGAATGCCGCCGGGAAATCCGTGGGCCGCTGTACCTCGATGATCTGGAGCTTCAGGCCCAGCCGCTGCGCCGCCCGTTCCAGATCGCGCACGATGTAGTCGTTCTGGTCGCCGGGAAGGCGAAGGACGGCCACCCGCGATACTCGCGGCAACGCCTCGGCCAGGAGCTGCATGCGTTTCTCGAACGTCCCGCTCGTGAAGGTCGCAATCCCGGTGATGTTGCCGCCCGGGCGACTGAGGCTCTGAACGAGCCCACGTTCGACGGGATAGTTGCTCGCCGCCATGATGACGGGGACGGTCGCCAGCGCCGGCTTGGCCTCGACGAGTCCCTGAGAGCTGACCGTCACGACGAGATCGACACCGAGGCTGACCAGCTCTCGGGAGACGCGAGGCATGGCTTCCTCCGGTCGCCCTTCCGCCCAACGCGTCTCGAGGACGTGCGTGCGGCCCTCGACGAGTCCGATCTCTGTCAGACCACGGCGGAAGGCGATGACGCAGGCGTGCTCGTCGGGCGGAGGGCCGGTCACCAGGAGGCCGATGCGCGGCATTTTCGTCGTTTGCTGCGCGCCGGTCCCGGGCGGCCAGCCGAGGAAGCCCAACACCATGCCACAGGCGATGATTGCGACGCGAATCGCCCCCATGTGCCTCCCCAATTTGTCGCCTATCGTTGTCCGCCGCCCGCGTGCGCGTCAAGTGGCCAGGCGTCACGTCGTCGCGCCGCGCTGGCGCAAGAGCTCGGCGATCTTCGGCCGGTCGAGGTATTCGGCCCAGCCGAGGACGGTGGCGTCGTATTTGTCGTCACGGATGCTCGGATCGGCGCCGGCATCGAGCAAGAGCTGCGTGAGCTCGATGGCCTCCCATTCGGTTGTCACGTGCAGCGCGGTGGAATTGCACTCCCACAGGAAGCGCTTGGCGTTCACGTCCACGCCATGCGCGATCAGCCAGCGCACGCCTTCTTCGTTCCGCTTGGCCACCAGCAAATGCAGGGCGATCGTGTCGCGGCCGTCGGGACCGATTCGCGCGGGATCTTCCGCCACCATGCGCTCCGCGATCTCGTAGCGTCCGAGCGTGATCGCCGTGAGCAGATCGAGCCGTGCTCCGGCTCGCTCGAGCATCGTCAGGATGCTCGGGTCCGCCTTCTCGACGGCGGCCACGGTGAGTGCGGTCCGTCCCGCGTCGTCGACCGCGTCGACCTGCGCGCCGAGCTCGAGGAGCAGGCGCACCATCGCCGGTCGGTTCACGGCCGCCGCGTGGTGCAGCGGCGTTCTGTGATGATCGTTCCGGCTCGAGCGCGCCGAGAGGATCGCGGGATCCTGCTTCA
>Ga0209382_10005599_pt1 | contig 16342 bp, 16 predicted proteins | sample SoiMetdeltSBSDD5_FD_187599 | JGI IMG/M metagenome (GOLD analysis project Ga0209382, IMG submission 187599) | Bulk soil microbial communities from a Populus tree surrounding site in Tennessee, USA - Soil MetaG P. deltoides SBSDD5 (SPAdes) (version 2) | ecosystem: Environmental > Terrestrial >...
TTCCTTGTCGCTGCCGTCGGCGCGGCGATCTCGCTCATCGGCCAGACGTACCACGTTGGCGGTTCGTTCGAGGGCCTGATGCGGGCGTGGCTTTGGCTAGTCGTGCTCGTGCCGTATCTGACCGGTGCAAGCCTGGCCGCAATCGGGTTTTGGGCGTTGCTTGCGGTCCGCGTGTTCGACTTGCCCTGGCGCGGCGCAACGCCAGACGTCTGGCCGCTTGCATTTGCCGGTCTTCCATTCGTGGTCGCTCGCCTGAGGCAGCGACCGGGTTCGTGGGCGACTGCGCTCGTCGCGCTCACGTCGATGACTTCGGTCTTCATTCTTGGCAGTGTCGTTGCCAGCTTCGCGAGCTGGCCCGGCCTGTGGAACGTGTTTGCCGTTTCCTTCCTCGCCGCACTCGTCGGTGCCGCGTCGTGGCCACCGGGCGCGGACGCGACCGAGATATGGCGGCGGCGCGTGCTCGTGCCGGCATGGCTCGCCCTGATAGTGGTCGGCACCATTCTGACGTTTGACAATGAGTGGCGTCAGGTGGCGCTCGACGACCGTCAGCTTCGCGATCCGAACGTCGTCATGACGCTGATCGTTTCGGGGCTGTGCGCGGCGTTCGCCGCGCTGTTCGCTCTTCGACTCGCCAGCGCCGGCCGCACAGCGACGGCCGTCGCCTCGAGCGCGGCAGTGCTCGTCATCGTGATGCACTTGCTGTCGATGTTCAGCCTCCAGGAGGGCGGCTGGATCGCGTTCAACGTCTGGCTGTTGGCACTCGGCGTTCTTACCATCCTTGAAGGACTGCGTACGGTCCGCCTGGGAACGGCAAACCGGGGCCTCGCGGCGCTCGCCGCACTCGTCATCGCGAGATTTTTCGACACCGATTTGAGTTTCCTGGCGCGCGGCCTCGTCTTTGTATCGTTCGGCGTCGGTTGCTTTGTGCTCAATTTCTGGTTGATGCGTCGCATGCGGAAGGTGGCGTCATGAACATCCCGGTGAAGGCAGGACTCCTTGCGCTTCTCAGCGTTGCGCAGTTGACCGCGGCAGGCTGGTCGATTGCGCGTTATGAATCCGTCCTCAGGTCCGGAGCGCCGTACAAGATCCGCATCGAACCGGTCGATCCCGCCGACGCGTTCCGTGGACGATACGTGCAAATCTTCCCGTCGATTCGGATCCCCATGCCGGTTTCTGTCGAGACAAAGGAGCTGATCTACCGCATTCAGAATGGCGAGCAAGGGCATGTCGTTCTCGCCAGCGACGCCGATGGGTTTGCGCGTATCGCGCAAGTGCTCACCACTCCTCCTGCTCAGGGAAACTACTTGAAGATTGCACACGTCTGGGAACAATGGTCCACCGATGCGCCGCCCGGCGGGCAGCCGACGGCTATCGGATACAACGTCCGGTTGTCATTCGATCGCTATTACATGAACGAAAGGGTTGCACCGGCCGCCGCGCAGCAATTCTTCGAGGCGACTGTCCGGAACTCGCCGCAGCGCGCCTGGATCACAGTTCGAGTCAAGGACGGCGTCGGCGTGATCGAAGGATTGTTCATTGACGATGTTCCGATCGAGAAGGTCGTTGTTGGAGGTTGAACATGGCGTGGGTCATGTTGATCGTAGCGGGCCTGCTCGAAGTCGGCTGGGCTGTCGGTCTCAAATACACGCAAGGATTTGCGCGGCTGTGGCCGACGGTCGGAACGGTCATCTCGCTGATTGCCAGCATGGCGCTGCTCGGTCTCGCCGTGCGCACGCTGCCGCTGGGAACCGCATACGCCGTCTGGACCGGGATCGGCACCGTCGGCACGGCCTTGCTCGGGATGGTCCTCTTTCAGGAGCCAGCTACCGCCCTTCGCCTGATCTGCATTACGTTGATCGTCGTAGGCATTCTGGGATTGAAGCTCGTCACCTAAACGTTGTGTACAATCCCGGTTGATGCCTGCCGACGATCGTTCACCGACGATCTTTGTCGTGGACGACGACCCCTCTGTCCGAACCGCCGTCAAGCGGCTCCTGGCGTCAGTTGGGTTGCCGTGTGAAACGTTTGGGACTGCGCTCGAGTTCTTGAAGCGCGCCGAGCACGGCGTGACCGGCTGCGTCCTACTCGACGTGCGCATGCCCGGACTCAGCGGTTTGGACCTTCAGCGGATCCTGAGAGCTGATGGGAACGAACTTCCCATCATCTTCGTGACCGCCCATGCGGACGTGCCCATGACCGTGCGCGCCATGAAAGCGGGCGCGATGGAAGTGCTCACCAAACCATTCGAAGAGCAAGCCCTGCTCGATGCCGTCAATCAAGCGCTCGAGCGGGAGCGAGTGCGGATGGCCGCGTTTGAGGAACTGCAGGTGTATCGCGAGCGCTTCGATACGTTGACCGCCCGCGAGCGCGAAGTGATGGGGTTAGTCGTGACCGGTCTTCTGAACAAGCAAGTGGCGGACGCTCTCGGCACTGCTGAGAAGACGATTAAGGTTCACCGTGGCCAGGTCATGCACAAGATGCAAGCCAGGTCATTTGCCGAGCTCGTCCGCATAGCGGATCGGCTTGGCCTCTCCCCCAAAATCTGAACGTCAAGAGTTCGTCGGTGCGGCTCGATCGGCGTCCGACGGTTGGAGGCTGCTCTCTCGTACCGCGGGAAGAGCAAACGAGAAAGCGGCGCCTCCATCCGGCAGGTTCTCAGCCGACAGCCTGCCGTCGTGCGCCGAGACGATCGAGCGGCAGATCGCCAGGCCAAGCCCAAGCCGATGCGGCTTCGAAGTCACGAACGGTTCGAACATGCCATCGAGCGACTCCAGGTCGATACCTGGTCCTTTGTCGCTGACGCGCACGCACACGTCGCCTGCGCTGTCGATGCTCGTCGTGACGAGCAGCTTCCGATCCACCGGAGGCATCGACTCCATCGCATCGCATGCGTTGATGATGAGATTGAGGAGCACCTGCTGAAGCTGCACGGCGTCGCCGACGACTGGCGGTAGGTCTGAGGCAAGGCGCTGGGTCAGCGACACGCCGCGCGACAGGATGTCGACGCGCGCCACGTCCATGACGCTCCGTACCATGTCGTTAGTATCGAGGTTCGTCCACGTGCTGTCGCCTCTCCGCATCAGCGCGCCGAATCTCGCAATCACCGAAGCGGCCCGCCGATTGTCAACGGCAATCGCCTCGACGATGTCGCTCAGTTCGCGAAGGTCGGGAGGGTTGTGAAGAAGGTAGCGTCGCGCCGCGCTGGCGTTGGCGAGGATCGCGGCGAGCGGTTGATTGACCTCGTGGGCGAGGGCTGTCGACAATTCGTCGGCAATCGACACGCGTGACAAATGGGCCAGCTCGCGGCGCTGCTCGTTGATTCGCAACTCCGCAGCCTTGCGTTCCGTGATGTCCAACTTGACGCCCACCATTCGCTGCGGGCGTCCTTGATCGTCGTAAATCGTCTGCCCCTTCGATAGGATCCACTTGATCCGGCCGTCCGGAAAGCGCAAGCGGAATTCCACGTCGATCGGCCGGCCGCTCAGACTGTCCACCGTCGTCGCGGCAATCAGCGGCCGGTCATCAGGGTGAATGATCGCCTCGAATGTCGCGGGACTGACCGGCACATCCGGCGGCACTTCGTAGATGCGCCGAGTGATCGCCGACCACGTGAGCTGCTGCGTGTTGATGTCCCATTCCCACCGGCCGAGTTGTGCCGCCTCGATCGCCATCGCCAGCTGCTCCTCGCTGCGCTGCGCCTGCGCATTGGCCGATGCACCTTCGCGCATCACCGACGCCAGCGACATCACGGGGATCCACGCGACGATGAGGAATGTTTGAATGGCGAGCGCGTTCTCCCGCTCCGAGCTCGTCACGAACGGACCTTGCCCAATGAGCGCGCCCCAGATCGCAACCATCGCACACGTGAGAATCGAGGCGCTCGCGCCCCATGGTCCGAACCGCACCGCTGACGCGATCAGCAGCAGCACCGGCGAGTAGAGCAGCGCAGGAGAGGTGCCCGGGCCGGGCTCCTGGCGCACGAAGACGACCCAGCACAGCACCGCGAGGACTGCAAACAGGCCGATCCCTTCCGCCACCTTCCGCCTGGGCACTTCGCGAAGTCGTCCCAGGCGCTCGACCGTCAGAACGATCACGGGAACGAGCGTGAGCGCAGCGAGCACATTCGACGCGAACCGCGTGCGCCAAATCGTCCAATAGTCGGCGTTGCCCCATCCGTTCGCGACAACGAAGCCGGCATCGACGAACGATGACAGGAAGGGCGCCGCTACCGCGACGCAGAAGAACAGCGCGGTGTCGCGAATCGAGTCGAACACCAGCGACCGTCCACTGAAACGGCGCAGCAGCAAGGTGCCGATCAGCGCCTCCGTGCAATTGCTGAGGAACCAGCACAACGTCATGCGGAGCGGTACGCCGCTCTGAGACTCAACGCCCACGTGTGCGACGAAGACTGCCGTCAGCACGAGTGGCCAGCGTCTTACGGGTGTCAGGAACAACCCGGCGAGGAGGATCGCGTTCGTGGGCCACAGCACGGACACCGGCACGGGCGCGAGGGTGAGCGCGAATCCCAGGTTTGCGCCGATGTAATACCCGATGGCTATGATGACGGCAGGCCACACCGCAGAGGGGCCGGCACCCAGGTGTTTGCCCGTATCAAGCGCACGCTCCGGCGTGATGCCCATCAGCGGAGGGGGTTAGACAAACGGTGGTGTAACAGATACCCGTCGCTCGCAACGCAACGACTCATTATCGGAAGGTTTTAATTTAAATGGGCTAGGACCAAGGTCCAACAGGCCGCGGTCCTTGGTCCAATGGCCGTCAGTCGCCGCTCTCACGTATCGTCCACGCATAGCCGTGCTTTCGAAATTTGGTTTTTTCTTCGTGGGTGAGGAACCTTCTGCCCAGCGCCGGCACCGGAGCTTGCGCTCATGCTGATCGTTCTGATTCTGCTGATTCTTCTGCAGGCCGCTCTCATCGCCGGCTTGCTCGTTCAGGCGCTGCGACGGCGAGTCGCGGAGCAAGTGGTTCGCACCAGTGAATCGGCGCTGCGCAACAGCTACGCGCGCATCCGCGACCTGGCCGGCCGGCTCATTCACGCGCAGGAGACCGAGCGGACGCGAATCGCTCGAGACCTGCACGACGACGCCTGCCAGGAAGTGGCGCGGATCGCCGTTGACGTCAGCCACGTCCGGCAGATGAAGGGCCGAGTGCAGGATTTCCAGGTGCAGCAGGCGCTGCTCGCCGTCCAGAGTCGGGCCGCGAACGTTGCTGAGAGCCTGCGACTTGTGTCGCACGATTTACATCCAACTGTCCTGCAGCACCTCGGGCTCCTCCCAGCGCTCGAAGCCCATTGTGCTGAAGTCGAGCGAAGTCACAACGTCCAGATCACGTTCTCGCCAGACACTCAAGCCGAACCTGGCAGCCCCGAGGTGGCTCTCTCGCTGTTTCGTATTACGCAGGAGGCGCTTCGGAATGCATCGCGGCACGGACATGCGCGGCGCGCCAGCGTATCGCTCATCCGCCAGAACGGGCATCTCACCCTGACCGTCTCAGACGACGGCGAAGGCTTCGACCTTGCTAGGGCACGCGCCAACGGCGGTTTGGGACTTGTCAGTATCGAGGAGCGCGCGCGGTTACTCGAGGGCGAGGCCGCGGTCCGATCCACCCCGACGAAAGGAACGATCGTGGAGGTTCGCGTTCCCGACCGGCCCTCGAGAGTCGCTCTCTCTCCATCGCCACGATATGCGTCGTCAAACTATTCTGTTGGCCGATGATCACGTCGTCTTCATGGACGGCATCATCCGCCTGCTCTCCGACCGCTTCGATGTCGTCGGCTGCGTCACCGACGGCACCCGCCTGCTCGAGGCCACTCGTCACCTGAATCCCGACGTCATCATCATGGATATTTCCATGCCGAAGTTGAGTGGCATGGAAGCCTTGCGGCAACTGAAGCCGCAGTCCAACGCCAGGCGAGTCATCGTCCTGACGATGCACGGCGACCCGAAGATGGCGGCTGAAGCGTTCCGGCTCGGCGCGAAGGGTTTCGTGCTGAAGGCCTGCACCGGCGATGAACTCATCACCGCGATCCAGGCCGTGCTGCAGGGCCACACATATCTCTCTGCCGCGCTGACCGAGGAAGTGTTGGCGCTGGTGTCGTCCGCACACGGCCACGACTCGTCCGATCTCAGTTCCCGGCAGCGCGAGGTGCTGCGGCTCATCGTGAACGGTCAGCGAGTCAAGGAAATTGCCACGGCGCTCGATCTCTCCCCGCGGACCGTGGAAAGCATTAAATACGAGATGATGCGCACCCTCGACGTGCACACAACGACAGAGCTGGTCCGGTACGCGATCCAGCACCGGTTGGTTCACTTCTGAGGTTCTCCCCAGCACAGACGGTCGGCGTCGCAGGAACTGCGGCGCCGACCCCCTGCCACCGACGATTGCCCATGCGTCAAAGCCCGGGTTTACGCGACGTCGGGTGAGATGGCGAGCGGTGGGAACGGGCTGATGTGGATTTCTCCGTGAACCGCGGCGCGGACAGCCGTCGCCAAATCTTCTCCGGCGCGGAACTTCAGCACGTACCCGTACGCGCCGGCGGCAAGGCCGCGCCGAAGCATCATCCGGTCCGCATGGACAGTGGCAAACACGATCCGGGCGGCTGGGTCGTGCCGCCGAATCGTTTCGGCAGCGACAAGCCCGGTCAGGAGTGGCATGGACACGTCGGTGACGACAACGTCCGGCGAGAGCAGGTCATACGCCTCGACCAGCGCATGGCCGTCACGGACGCTCCCAACGATCTCGAACTCTGGCTCGAGAAGCGTATGCCAGCAGCGGAGTGTCTCCGCATGATCGTCAGCCAACAACACGCGTGCACGGCCCATCGTCACTCGTCCCGCTAATCGGTTATGCACAGCTTAAAAACTACGAGCGGTCGGCGATAGCGGAAGATTACGGTCGGGCTTGGGGGAGAAGTACGTGTTACAACGATGAAAAATACTGGTCAAACCTCAACGTAGTTTTTCTTGGCCCCAGCGGTAATTCTTCGGTCTCGGTTCCCGTAGTCTCCCGCTTTCGGCGACAGCCCCGCTTCTCCTACTCTCGATTCGTAAGGTACGCGATCCCAGCGCGCAAGTAGATGGCTGCTTCGAACCCCTTCGACGTGTTGCTCGTCGTGAGCGGCCTCATCATCGGCATCCTCGCCGTAGGTGTCTGGATCGAGCACCGCCGCGTCCGCACCGCCGAGACCGCCTCGCAGCTGCACCTTGCCGCGATGACTCACATGAACCGGCTCGCGATCATGGGTCACCTGTCGGCATCCCTCGCCCACGAACTGCACCAGCCGCTGGGGGCGATCCTGAGGAACTCCGAGGCCGCGACAATGATGCTGGCGTCGGAGAACGTGTCGATCGCCGAGCTGCAGGAGATCGTCGAGGACATCCGGAAAGACGACAAACGGGCGGCGGAGATGATTCGACGCATGCGGTCGCTGGTTCGCAAGGGCGAGCTGCGACACGATCCCGTGGATTTGAACGAGGTTGTTCGCGAGACGGTGGCGATCGTCCAGCGCGCAGCGGCGCTGCGAGCGATTCGCATTGACGTGAACCTGTCGGCCACTCCCCCCATCGTCGCCGGCGATGACGTGCATCTCCAGCAGGTCCTGCTCAACCTGATGCTCAATGCGGTAGACGCCGTCTCACCGGTCACCGACGCCGACCGCCAGCTGCTCTTGACGACGAGCGTTGAAGGCCGCCTCGTCACGTTGGCGGTGCGAGACAACGGGCCAGGATTCCGGCAGCAGTGCATCGAACAGATCTTCGAGCCGTTCGAGACAACCAAACCCGAAGGCCTCGGGCTCGGCCTCGCGATCGCGCGAACCATTGTCGAGGCGCATCGCGGGCGCATCGTCGCTGAAAACAATGCGGACATGGGGGCAACCGTTCGTCTCGCCCTCCCGGCTGCGATCAATCGACCATGTTGACGCGCACTGGGGCCGAGAGTGGCAAACCGATCGTCCATCTCGTCGAAGATGATGCCGCCACGCGGCGCGCCACCGCGCGGTTGTTGAAGGCGGCGGGCTATCTGGTGCTGGCCTATGCGGATGGCGCGGAGTTTCTCGCCGCACGCGCCAAGGGCCCTGGGTGTGTCGTCCTCGATCTGCAGTTACCTGGCGTGAGTGGCCTGTACGTCCAACATCGACTGGCCGAGAGCGACGAGGCGCTTCCAATTGTTTTCGTGAGCGGCCATGCAGACGTAGAGGCCTCCGTGCAGGCGATGAAATGCGGCGCGGTCGACTTCCTGCCAAAAACTGTCAGTGGGGAAGTCCTGCTGCAGGCAGTGGCCACGGCGGTCGCCCGGGACAGGGAGGCCCGAACGTCCCGAGAGCATCTGAACGCGTTACGTGACCGGTATATGCGGTTGACGCCTCGTGAACGCGAAGTGCTCGCGCATCTCATCAGCGGCCAGCTGAACAAACAAATCGGGTTCGACCTCGGAATCTCCGAGCAGACGACCAAGATTCACCGCCATCGAGTGCTCGAGAAGATGCGCGCCGATTCGATTGCGGCGCTTGTCAGGATGGCCGCCGATCTTCAGATTGCCCCTGCCGGCACCTCGCGATAGTACCAAGACGCTATCCATCCCTCGCCACAACAGGCGTAGTCTGGGCGCCGGCGAGATGACTCTCACCGCTCCGCTCATCGCCGTTGTCGAGAACGACGCCGGCCTGCTGTCGGCGCTCGGTCGGGCCCTGCGGGCGGTGGGTTTCGCGACCGCCGCGTTCCGCTCGGCAGAGGAGTTTCTCGCCGCTCCGCCAACCGGCGCACACTGCTTGCTGGTCGACAATCACCTCGGCGGCATGTCGGGGTTGGATCTGCAGCGTCACCTTCGTTCCCGCGGATCGATCCTGCCAATCATTCTGATGACTGCGTTTGACGATGCGGGCGCACGGGATGAAGCGGAACGCCTCGGATGTGCCGGGTACGCGCCCAAGGAAACGGATCTCGATGTTCTCGTCAGGTTGATACGGTCGGTCTAGATTCCGGGGTCCGGGGTCCGGGGTCCGGGGTCCGGGGTCCGGAAGGCCGGAAGGCCGGAAGGTCTGGGTCACGACTGCGACATGATTGGCGGGCCGGCCTCGTCATGCGCCGGCAGCGTGAACCGGAACGTCGCGCCACCGGCAGGATTCGGTTCGGCCCATAGCGCGCCGCCGTGCGAATCGACGATCGACCGGCTGATGGCCAGGCCGATACCGATGCCATCCGTTTTCGTCGTGTAGAACGGCTCGAACACACGTTCCAGGTCCGACGCGTGGAACCCGGCTCCGGTGTCGCGGACGGTGATGATCGCGCCCTGCTCGTCCCGGCTCGATGCGATGGCAAGAATTCGCGGCCGTTCGTGCACTTCCAGCATTGCGTCCATGGCGTTGAGCACCAGGTTCAACATCACCTGTTTGATCTGGATCGCGTCGGCCTCGACGGCGGGCACGTCCGTGTCAAGGTCGGTCTCGAGACGCACGTCATCTTTTCGCAGCCGTGTTTCGGTGAGCTCGATGACGTCGCGGATGACTTCGTTCACGTCGATGATGGTCCTCTGAACGGCGCTGTTCGTGAACATCTCCTTGGTACGCTGAACGATCTTACTGGCGCGATGACTGTCGCTGACGACGTCCTTGAGCGCTCCCCGGAGGTCGCCATCGGTGTTCCCGGACGCAATCCAGCGCAGGCAGGCGCTGGCGTTGCTGGCAATGGCCGTGAGCGGCTGATTCAGTTCATGCGCGATGGAGGCGCTGAGCTCGGCGAGTGCGCTGACCCGCCCCATGCGCACGAGCGCGTCGTTGGCGTGTTTGAGGGAATCTTCCGAGCGCCGCCGATCGGTGATGTCGCGCACGACGCTGAGGACGCGGTCGCCGTCGAGCGCAATCAATCGCGCTTCGTAGTGCCGGTAGTCGCCGTTCAAGTCGAGCGAGTACTCAACCACGGACGGCTCGTCCGTCGTCGCCGCCTGGAACGCGGCGGTGAACTTTGCGCCGAGATCGGGCGGCAGAATGTCGCGCATGTTCTTGCCGAGAAACGCCTCGGGTGCGACGAGCAGGTCCGGACGGTGCCGCGCGTAGTGCTGCAGGTACACCCCGTCGCGCGTTTGCAGGAACATCAAGTCAGGCAGCGCGCGAAGCGTGGCGCTATTTTGACGTTCCGCCTCCAGCAGCGCGCAGTGTTCGTCGCGGTTTTGCTCGATCAGTCCTGCGATCAGGATGAGCGGAACAGCCGTCATGGCGATGAAAAACTGGACGCGAACCACCGCGTCCATCGGCGTCTCGCTGGCAAACGCTCCTTCGCCGCGGAGCGCGCTGGAAATCGTCAGCAACGTCGTGGCCAGCACCGTGACGGACAGTCCGAGACCGCCGAAGCGAACGGTCGCCCACAGGAGAAAAGGCGCCGGTGTATACAGCGCCAGCGACAAGGCCATGGAATCGCTCTGATCGACTTGCCGCACCATCGTGTGGGCCGCCAGCATTCCCGCGATCACGAACGCGAACTCGACCATGCGTCGTGCCGGCGGCAGCTTGGGGTGCGAAAACAGGTGCGGCCAGATCATGACCATGGGTGGGACCAGGGTCAACGAGCCGATGGCATTCGCGACGGTCCTGGCGCTCCACGCCTCCGCGAAGGTCGGCGCCCAACGCTGACTGACATACACCGCTGCCACAAGAAGTGAGGAGAGCGACGGTGCCACGATGCAGGCACCGATGATGAACGCCGTCGCCGACTGAAGATTCCGGAATGGTCGGCGCGGATCGGAGTAGGTGCGGATCAGATACGCGGCCAGCAGCGCTTGAACAGCGTTGGCGAGAAACTGGATCGGCCAGGCGGAGAGGGGGACGCCGCTCTGAGAGTGGGCGACGGCATGTGCGAAGAAAGCGGCCGGGAGGAACACCTGCCATGCGCCGGCCGGCCCGAGCAGCAACGCGGCCGTGAGCACTGCCGTTGGCGGCCAGAAGAACGAGATTCCGCTCGAGGGAAACCGCAGGCGAAACCCAAGCAGGGCGCCGAGGTAGTAGCCCATCGCCACGACGACAGCCGCTACTAGCAGCTTGGGTATCGCTCGCCGCGTTTCGGTCCGCGGCACATCCGAGACTCTCTGGGGCAGCTCGTCCATCAGCGCGCCTCGCGCGCGCGGGGACGATTGTAATCCTTCGCGCCAGCAAAGGGTGCGGAGATACAATCGGGGCACAGGTGCTCTTTGGAGCGGTTATGGAGAACTTGACACCTTCGTTGCGAGCCATTCGCGCATTCGCGCCGGATGACGCGTCCGCACAGCCAATCCTGACCGACGCGCAGCGCGAGCAGCTTGCGGCGCTGGCGACGCGCGTCGAGCTCGCGCCACGCGTGACGATCTACCGCGCAGGCAGCGCCGCCGAGCACATCTTCGTCATCGGTTCCGGCGTCGTCAAAACCTTCCGCGATCTGCCGAGCGGCAAGCGACGCATCGTAGGGTTCTGGCAGCCGGGGGACGTGTTCGGGTTGGCCGAGCGCGGCAAGTATGTGTACTCGGCGCAAGCCGTCACGGCCGTGGCACTGCACCGGATCCCCGTAGCGCCACTCAAGGATGCGCTCTTGAAGGACAGCCAACTGCAGTTCCAGTTTCTGGTGAAGGTCATGCACGCGTTCCGCGAAGCGCAACGTCAGAAGATCGCGTTGATGCGGCGTGACGCGATCGGCAAGGTCGCGACGTTTTTCAGCATGCTCGAGCAGAAGGCCGGCGATGCCGAGCCCGAAGATCGCATCGAGGTGCCAATGAGCCGTGCCGATATAGCCAACTACCTTGGCCTCTCGGCGGAAGCCGTGAGCCGTGCTACGCGCGAACTCGTACGGCGGCGAATCGTCGCGTTTCCCGATCTGCACACCGTGCACCTCCTCGACCGCACCCGATTCGCGCTGCTCGTCGCAAAAACCTAGGGCGCTTTGTTGGGAGGAAGAACGGCCATGCCTTTGGGCCGGAACACCAGCCCCGCAATCTTCCCTTCGCGATCGAAGACGACACGTTGAACGATCGTGTCTTTTTCGAAGGCCAGAATGAGCTCGACGGCCTGACGGCCTTCCATCTGCCCCTCCCGACGCTCCTCGATTCCCTTGAACGCGCCGAACTGCGCCAGCATGCCTGACCAGGCCGGCTTCAGCTTGGCTTCCGGAATCTCCTTGCCCAGGCGCGCGTCGAACTCCTTGGCGACGTCGGCAATGTTTCCGGACTGGAGGTTCGTGAGCACGAGTTCGGCCTTTGCAATTGCGGCATCTTTCGCAAGCTGCGCAAAGGCGGACGTCGACAGGCCGGAAAAAATGACCAGAAGGGTAACGGCCACGTTCTTTCTCATGCTGCCTTTTGACGTTGCAGTAGATGTGCTGGTCTGACCCAAATTGCGCTTACACTACGTGAGTTTCCGGCGTGTCAGGCGCAGCGGTCCGGCGGATTCTTGTTGGAGGGAGCAGCCATGAAGAATCGCAGAATTAGCCGGCGGGAGTTCGTCGGCGGGGCATTGACGGCGGCAGGCATAGTCGCCGGTGCACCGGCGCTCCTCCGGGGTCAAAACCTGAACAGCAAGCTGGACATCGCGTTCATCGGCTGTGGCGGGCGCGGTCTCACCAACATCAACGAGCTCACGCTGACGCCGGGCCGTGCCGGAACGGGCCCATCGCATCCCGACGAGAACGTCGTCCTCCTCTGTGACGTGAATCAGAATGCCGTCGACGCCGCATCGAAGCGGTTTCCGCAGGCCCGCACGTTCATCGACCTTCGCCGCGTCTTCGACAAGCCGACCGGCTTCGACGCCGTCGTCGTGTCGACCGCAGAGCACACGCACGCGTTTGCGACGTACCTCGCACTGACGCACGGCAAGCACGTCTACTGTGAGAAGCCGCTGACCTACAACATTTGGGAGGCGCGCCTCATTCGCGAGACCGCCGCGAAGTACCCGAAGCTGTCGACACAGATGGGCAATCAAGGGCACGCATCGGCCGCGCGCCGCACGATCAAGGAGATCCTCATGACGGGCGTGATCGGTCCCGTGCGCGAGGTTCACGTGTGGGCGGATCGGTCGTGGGGACTTCAGGATGCGGAATCCGCCGACCGGTACGACCGGCCGCACGGCTTCTACAACGGCATCCAGATCGTGGATCGGTTCAAGGAAGAGATGCCGGTTCCACCCGGGAATCACTTCGACTTGTGGATCGGTCCTGCACCCGCGCGCCCGTTCCACGCGACGTACTTCCCGGGCCCGCGCTGGTACCGCTGGTGGGATTTTGGCAATGGGACGATGAGCGACCTCGGCAGCCACGACAACGACGTGCCGTACACGGTGCTCGACATCAAGCAACCGTTGACGATCGAAGCCACGTCACCGAACGTGCCGACCGCTCACAAGGAGCTTGCGCCGGCCACGATGAGGGTGACGTACGAGTTTGCGGCATCGCCGTCAGGCGCGCCGCCGGTCAAGCTGATTTGGCACCAGGGCGACAGCAAGCCGCCAGGCTGGGTGCCCGAGTGGGGCGGACGCTCGCAGCTCTTCATCGGCGAGAAGGGAATGCTGCTCGGCAACGGAACGCTATTGCCCGAGGAGAAGTTCAAGGACTTCCAGAAGCCGGCTGAAACGCTCCCGCGATCCCCGGGTCACTGGGTGGAGTGGGTCAACTACGCAAAGGGCCTTGGTCCCGTGCCCGGCTCGAACTTCCAGTATTCAGGTTGGACGACGGAAGCCAATCATCTCGGCAACGTTGCCTATCGGACGGGAAAGAAAATCGAGTGGGACTACAAGAATCTCAAAGCGCGCAACGCGCCGGAAGCCGCGCCCTTCATCAAGCGCCCTGAATATCGCAAAGGCTGGGACGACATTCTGCGCCACGGCTAATCCGGACCACGCGAATGAGAGAGGCGAAAAAAATGGTGATCACGCGCCGCGACTTCGTGAAGCAGGGCACCATCGCATCGGCGCTCGTTCCAGCGCTCACCCAGGCGCAGCCAACGGGCGCGACGCAAGCACTGAATCCCGTTCCCGTCCGCGTCGGCATGACGGACTGGAATCTCGGCCAGCGTGGCGACATCGCGAAGATTGCGCTCGCCCGCGAGATCGGACTCGACGGCATTCAGGTCAGCCTGCAATTCCCAGCCGACGGGGCGCCGTCGCTGCGCGATCCCAAAACGCAGGCCGCGTTCCGTGCCTCCGCGCTCGAGAATGGGATCCAAATCTGTTCCCTGGCGATTGGCTCTCCCGGGAAGGCGCGGTTGCCGCTGCATACGAATCCGGCTGCCGCCATTCTCCTCGTGGAAGCCGTCGAGGTGGCGCGCAATATCGGCACCAACAACATCCTGCTCCCGATCCTTGGTGACAGCCACATCGACATGACCAATCAGTCGCAGGTCAACACGTTCGTGGTGATGATGAAAGAAGTGGCACGCTATGCGGAGAAGCACGATGTTGTGGTGGGGATAGAAGACTGGATCTCGGCCGAGGACAACATCAAGCTGCTCGACTTGATCGGCTCCGATCACATCGCCGTCTACTACGACGCCCACAACATCGTTTCTCGCGGCGCGACGAAGGACATTTACGCCGAGCCGAAGCTGCTCGGAAAGCGCATCCACCAGATCCACGTCAAGAACGCCAACATGCTGCTGTCCAGCCCCGGCGGCAAGCTGGATTGGACACGGATGGCGCAGGAGTTCTTCGACATCGGTTATCGCGGCTGGTACGTGCTCGAAACCGGCGCGCCGTCAAAGGATATCGTCGCGGACACGCGGGCCAATATCGAGTACGTGAAGAAGACGTTTCGAATGCCGCGGCCCGCCTGAGTGAGGAGTGCGGTCAGCCCGCTCCCACGTCGGTATGGAGGTGAGGAGCGAACGCCTCCGCGTCTTCGAGGCGAAGCGCGGCCCTCAAGTGGCTTAACGCGTGAGTGTTGGTCTTGTGCCAGTACCGCACGTGCGATCCTGGCCACCGCGTCGGAGATTTCAGCTCGCGATCTTGAATGAACTTCCGGAACTGGGACCTGACTGCGCCTCCAATAAGGTCGCTCGGATAGTACAGATTCGTCCAGCGAGTGCAGGCGAATGGCGCGGCATGATGGAGCACACAAACCGTCGCGTCTTCATTGCCGATCGTCACGTGCTTCGCGAGCAATCCAGCATCGCGATGATCGTCCGGCATTGGCGGGCACGTCGGAAACTCCCGGTCGTCGTGGCGTCGCTTCAGATCGTCGGGATTTTTGGCCATGAGGAAAGCGGCATACGTCAACGGACTTCCGAGGGTCACGAGATCGGTGATCTTCCAAGCGATCCCCAGCCGCCGTTGCTCCTTCCAGAGATCTTGCTGAAGTTGAAGGAACTCTGCCTCCTTGGTGTCGCGGTGCTTGATGGCCTGTTGCATCTCGGCTAACACGGGCTGCTGACGGTCTGTGTGCGACGGCAATATCGGCCGGTCATTGTCGTCTGTCAGCGGCATTTTCAACGGATAACTGTGAACCTCCTGCCAGTAATAGCGAAGCGCGTCGTAGGCAATGACACTCCCGAGACTGTGGCCGACGACAACGATGCGATCGTAGTGCTGCGTTGGGTGGTAGTCGTTCTTGTGGAGCCCTCGAAGAAGCTTGAGGATCTCGGTCCGAATGGCGTGACGGACGCGAATGTTTGCAGGAGTGGGGCTCAGATAGCGAGCCGCATCGCCGACATAGTGGAGGCCGAAGGTGCCGAGGGCGGCGCGAGCGATCTTGAGAAGCACGAAGCTTAGAACGCCAAGCACGCCGGCGCCCACCGCCGCCGGCGTATTCCAGGGCAACGTGAACATCGCGACGACCGCCGCACCCACAATGAGCAGCCAGAGACTCCACCAGAACGGACGCAGCCTAGCAGGCACATCTTTGTGCTTGCGGCACAAAAGCATTCGCGCCCAGGCGCCCACGTGGTCCCACGTGGTGCCTTCCATCAAGTAGGCCCAATAGAACTCGTAGAAATCAGTGCGGGGGATACCTTTCTGCTTCTGCGCGGACAGCCGGTACAGCTCGAGCGAATCGGAGATGCGATCGGGTTTCCCGCAGACCTCGTAGTCTTTGCCGTACAGCTCGCCGACGAACGCTCGAAGCGTATCCATCGGCTCCTGCTGGCCGATCCCATGGATCACGACGACGGCCTGGCGAAACTCGCGCGGGAGCGGTGGCTCGCAACTCATCGACGTAGCGTCCCGCGCAAAGGATAGCTGAAAACTAACTCAGAGCCCGCTCGCCTTGATCGTCTCGAGGCCGTGGCCTCGCGATCCGGACTCGCGAAGGCGCAGCGCGGCGGCAAAGACGAATCCAAACAGGCTCAAGACGAAGAAGAACCACAGCATCGGCTGGTACCCGCC